>Ga0308169_10000986_pt1 | contig 36082 bp, 26 predicted proteins | sample PhyBR1_2_FD_202139 | JGI IMG/M metagenome (GOLD analysis project Ga0308169, IMG submission 202139) | Phyllosphere microbial communities from UC Gill Tract Community Farm, Albany, California, United States - DLSLSB.R1 | ecosystem: Host-associated > Plants > Phyllosphere > Unclassified | place...
AGGTCTGCGGGTCGGGGTGCTGGCGAGTCTGGGAGGACGAGGGCGTGTAGGCGGGCGAGGGGCGAGCGGGCTGGAAGCGCCCGGGGAGCTCGCGCGGCGAGGAAGTGGACGTGGCTGGAGGGATGGAGGAGTAGAAGAGGAGGGCGAGGGGGTCGAGGCAGAGGGAGAGGGGAAGGAGAGGGAGGGAAGGTCAGTGCGTGTGGTCGAGAGCGGCGTCTCCTCGTCGAGAGCGAGAAGGAGGAGAGCGCACCTGCGGATCTCTGCACTGGTGGCGGCCCTCCTGCGCGTGCGCTGTTCGTGCGCTCCTTCTGGCCCTCGCGTTGCCCGTCTCGCTCGCTCGCCCGCTCGCGCGCCGGCTCGCTGCCCTGCCCGCCGGCCTTGAGCCAGAGCGGGCCGTCCTCGCCGCGCTCGCGCGCCTCGAAGCACTCGCGCCGCCACCGCTCGACGCGCTGGGCCTCGCCCTCGACGGCCGTGACGAGGTTCTTGCGCTGAGCGCGCACGGCTGTGTCGCCCGCGCTGTCGACGGCGTCGAGCTCGGTCAGGAGGCGGGTGAGGGCCTCCTCGTAGCCGTGTACGGGGGCGTTGACGGGCGTGAAGGCGAGCTTGGGGGACGCGGGCGAGGCTTTCGGGGTGAATACGAGCGACGAGGGGGAGGGGAGGACGAGGTCGCGCTCGAGGTGGTGGAAGCGGACGGCGAGTTGGGCGAGGGTGGTGAGGGAGCGAGTGCGCTCGTCGACGGGCTCTTGCGGTTGTCGCTGAGGGGTTCGAGGGCGCGAGGTTGGAGCGGAGGACGAGGGAGGCGGTGCTGTCGGTGGTGGAGCGGGGCGGGGCTGCCTCGGGGCCGAGGGCTGGGAGCGCGAGCGCCACGGGTTGCTCGTGTTGAAGGTCGGCATGGCCCTGGTGGCTGTGCTCGTCGTGAGAGCGCGGTGAGGAGGGACCAAGACGAGGAGCGAGTCGCGCCGCCGTCATCAGTCCGGCCTCGACCAGCTCGCACCACCACGCTCAGTGAGCAGACAGAGCAGCCCATGAGCACCGGGACACCTGAGCAACAGGGCACCGACCTGCACCAGCTCCTCGGCCTGTCGCCCTCGTCGCCTCAACTCGCCGCCTTCCTCTCGCACCTCGAGCCTCGAGCTCGCTCTCCTCCTGCACCACCGCCGCAGGTAAAGGCCTACTCCGACATCGTCTACCTCAACTACCGCCACATCGGCCTCTCGCTCTCGTTCGAGCCCCTCAAGCCCTTTCGCCCCACCTCCTCGCTCACCCTCGACGACCTCCGACGACAAGCCGACAACGGCCACCTCAAGTGCATCGGCGTCGACCTCTACAACCACGACGACGCCGCAAGGGCTCCCGCTGACCCCGACAAGAAGAACAAGGCCCCGCGACAGCGCGCAGAGGACCGCTGGGAGCCCTTCCCCGCCTACCCGGTCCTCCTCCCTCCGTCGTCGTCCTCCTCCTCGTCGTCCAGCCCTCCCGCACTTCCCTCGACCACCTCGGCAGCACCAGCACCCGCCGACGCTCCGCCCGCCCTCTCCCCTCAGCCTCACCTCCCCTTCGCCCTCGAGCCCTCGACGACCGGCGCCGCCCTCCTCTCGCACTTCGGCGAGCCCTCGCGCAAAGGCGGCGGGTCCTCGTCGACCCCGGGCGTCGGCATCTGGACCGAGTGGACCGACCGCGGCGTCATGCTCGAGTGGGCGAGCAGCGGGCTCGGCGCTTGGGACAAGGGCGGCGAGAGCACGTGGCGGTGCTTGAGCGTGTTTGAGCCGGGCAAAGCGCCGGGAGGGGCCTAGCGCGCAGAGGGGCGCGCTCGAGGACGACCTGTGCGCTCGATGGGAGGAGTGGGATCCGGGCAGGACCAGCGTAGCGCACGCGCGAGGTCGGGCGGCGCACGGTCGGCGGTCGCTGCGCTCGACTCGGCGCTTCCTCGCCAGCTCGCAACACGCCAAGGCGTGCAGCCAGCTCGACCAGCTGTTCATTAAGGAGCGGGCTCGGACGGAGGCCTTGAACACTCTGTGCGTCCGTGTCCTCCCGCTCTTCGCCCTCGGCTCGCGCACTGACCCTCTCTCCCTCACGCTCGCAGCCGCGCCGCCTCTCGCAGCAGCATCCACGTCCAGCGCATCTCTGCTTCGTTCGACTCGTCTCGCAGTCGTAGCAGCTGCAACGTCGCACCCTTGAATCCTCCCTGACGCGAGGAGAGCGCGAGCGAAAGCGCGAGCGAGAGCAGCAGAGCAGCCTCTTCCGAGCGGCTCCATGCACAAGTAAGCTTCATTGCGGGCTTGTCGACACCAGATGCTGCGCCGCGGCGCCTGCCTCAAGCCTCGTCCTTGGCGCCCCTCCGCCTCGCGCACCTCGCCCTCGCCGGCTCGTCTTCCTCGCCGCGCCGCCGTCCGAGCACCCCTAGTCGCTCTCCTCGTCCTCCGTGTCGACCTCCTCCTTGCTGAGGCCCCTCCCCGAGCCCCTCACGCCCGCCTTGTCCGCCGTCGGCGCGCGTGCCGGGCGCGGCTTCTTGTCCTTGACGTCGTCGTCGGACGACGCGGCGAGCGTCGACGAGGGCGCGGCGGGCTCGTCGTCGTCCGAGGGTGGCGGGACGAGGTGCGCGTGCTGCTCGGGGTCGAAGGGGAAGAGGTGCGGGCTGCGAGCGGGCGAGACGAGGCGAGTTGACGAGGCGGAGAGGGGGACGAGGGTGTGAGAGGGGAGGACGAGGAGTATAGGATGGGTCAGCAGGCGTATCATGCAGTCGGAGTCACTCAATATCGCTTGGTGAGCGAGAGGGAGCGACGGCGGCGTGAAGAGACCCTGCTGACCTGATGTGCTTGGCCATCGTGAACGAGCTGTTGCAGGAGAGCTCGTCAGCGGCGGCGCACGAGCGACAGGTGACTGTCAGAGCGAGAGACGTACTTGATGCGGGCGAAGGGAAGGACGCGCTGCACAGAGAGAAGGGACAGGAGGGAGGCGGACACGAGGAGTCAGCTGGAGAAGGCGAGACGACGACGGCGAACGGAGAGGACGCACATGCAGCGTCTCGTCGGGCAGAATGTCGGTACGCTTCTTGGCGTCCTGCAGGTCGTGCGCCTTGATGTACCGCCACATGAGCTGCAGGAGCGGGAGGGAAGAAGGACATCAGCAGTCGCTCCTCGAGCTCGCGAACGGTCAGCTCGCGACAAGGCGCTCGAACGAGACGCTGCACGCGAGAAAGCTGTATGAGCGCACCTTGGTGACCCTCGGGCGGCTCGCCACCTCCTCGCCGCAGATGGCCGCAAGTTCCGGCGACAGGAGGTGGAACTTGTTGAAGCCGCTGTTCGGGTTCGCCTTGCGCTTCTTCTTCTTGGGCGCCGCGGCTCCTCCGCCCTCGCTGTCGTCGTCGCTCACGCGCGCCTTGCTCTTCTTCTTGCCGCCCGCCGCCCGCTTCTTGGACGCCGACGAGGTCGTGCCGTTGCGCGTCGTGCGGCCGCCGGTCTGCGAAGCGAACTCGGCCTGGAGGCGGCGCGCCATGGCCGCGTCGTCCTCCTCGGGCTTGCTGTTGGTCGTCGAGGTGGCGGCGAGGGCGAAGGCGGGCGAGGATGCCGGCTCGGCGGCGAACCCGTTGGCGGACGGCGAGCGCGAGCGCTTGAGCTTCTGGAACGATGGCAGCTTGGGCTTGACGTCGGGCTCCTGCGAGACGGGAGGCAGCGGCGTCAGCTCAGCCCCAACCGTTGTGGCAGAGAGAAGGAGACGCACCTCGTGCCCAGCGCCGCCGTCATTCCCGCCCGAGGTGAACAGCTCGGTCGTCAACGAGTCAATCGCCTGCTTGTGCGCCTTGACGTCGAGAGTAGGGTACTTGACCTGCAACGGGCGTGCCACTGGGTCAGCCTGTGCTGTACTCGAGGAGTGGGACGAGGGCGGGGAAGAGAGGAGCGATGAGACACGGCGAGCGCACCTGGAGAGCCTTGCGTACAGCCTTGGCCGACACGCTCGCACGATCTGCTTGGTCGAGGATGGTTGCCTGCGCGAACGAGTAACCATGGAGCGGCGCAGAGCGAGGGAGGAGGTGTCGGGAGTGGGACGTGGGAGAGCGGGGGAGGAGACGAGGCGAGGTCAGCACGGCACTCGGGAGGGGCGGGCATGGAGTGGACGCACAATGTCGGAACGCAGGCTCTGAGGGTCGAAGCTGGCCATGCTGGCTGAGGGCGAGCTGAGGGTGCGGAACGAGCCCAAGTCCCGCTCGCCGCGCTCGCCGACCAAGTCGCACGTGAGCATCGAACAGCTCGCTCTCGGCTCTTGCAGGCAGCGCACACTGGTCTGCTATGTGACACGGCTCCTACTTGGATTAATCGAGCACGCTCCGAGGAGACGCTCTGTAATAAAGGCTACATCCTCCTCGCCCGGACCCTCTCGCCGTCCTCCTCCTCCTCACTCAGTACGTGACGATCCGCAGCTCGCCCTCGTCCTCCACCTGCTCGACGCCGAGCCCGACAGCGTCGCCGTCGCGGTGCACGACGACGAGCTCGAACCGCCCAACGACCTGCTCCGTCACGTCGGCGTCCTCGCTTACCCTCGCACCTCCTGCTCGAGTCGGCGAGCCCGGCGTGCGCTGCGCCTTGCGCTCGACGACGACGAGCGGCCACGTCCCGGCGTCGATGCGGCGCGCGAGCCCAAACACCTCGATCGCCGCGCCGTCAAAGTGAACCCAGTCGGGCAGCGGCGCGAGGCCGTCGTCGAGCTCGTCGGGCGAGAACCGCCGCGCGAGCGCCTCGTCGAGGAGCGCCGTCTCGATCCAGGCCTGGTACGTCGCGCGCGGCGGCCCGTTGCGGCCCGGCGACGACGAGATCGACGCGAACGGCGCCGGCTCGAGGCGGGGCACGAACCGGAACGGCTCGCCGACGTGGAGCGAGACGCGCAAGGGCTCGAGGTACGACGACGAGCGCTTGTGCCGCGAGTCGGCGCTCGTCGCCGCCGTCGGCTGGGACGACGCGGCCGAGAAGGCGATCGAGCGAGGCGTCGCCGGCACGTCCGACTGCGAGTACCGGCTCGCCGAGTCGTGCGTGAAGTGCGACGCCATGGCCGGCGAGACGTTGGTCGACGCGACCGAGCCGACGTACCGCACGCCGCCGCCCGTTGCGCTCAGGCGCTGCCCGTCGAGGACCTCGTCGTCGAAGCTCGTCCGGCTCAGGACCGAGTCACCGTACGCCGAGCGCGACTGCCACGTCTCGCGCTGCGACGCTGCCGCCGCCGACGGGTAGAAGACGGCCGAGGTCGTCGGCGAGCCCTGCCCGTCGGCCGGAACGTAGACGGCGCTCCTCGGGCGCGGTCGGTCGTCGTCCTCGTCGTCCTCCCACGCATCCTCGACCGCCTCGTCGCCGTCCTCGCGCTGCTCGGTGTCGGTCGGCTCGGACGGTCGTCGTGCGGCGAGCGAGGTCTGCGAGGTGAAGGTGCGGCTGAAGGGTGGAGGGCGGCGCTCCTGGGTGAACGAAATGAGGCGGGGCGGGGCGACGAGCGAGTCCTGCGACGGCGAGTCGGACGGGTAGCTGCCGGACCGAGACGGCGACGAGTACTGCTGGAAGTGACGGGCCTCGCTCACGGCGGCGCTCGTGTCGAGGTGGCGGTCCTGCGTCGAGCTCGACGAGCCCGAGTGCGAGCCGACCATGCGGATCCCGCCGACCTCGTCCTCCTCGACGCCGTCGCTCATGGTCCCACCGCTCACGTCTCGAGTGAGGTTGAGCGGCGGGGTGACGTCGTAGGTGTCGCGAATTGGGCTCGGCGCGGGCGAGTCGACGTCGGGCGCGGTCGGGCTCTTGAGCGGGAGGGGAAGGAAGTCGCGCCTGCGCTGCGGGATGCTCGCCGGCCCGCGCCTCGTGCCGCCGACCGACACGTTGCTCGAGCCGCTGCTCGCCGAGGGGACCGGCGAGGCGTACCCGGCGCTGCCCGTGCCGCTCCCGCTCGCGCTACCCGTCCGACTCGCCGTGCGCCGGTGCGGCATCGAGCGCGGCGAGCCCGACGCTGCCGAGCGGTCCGAGTAGAACAGGCTCGAGCTCGCGCCGCTCTCCCAGCTCGAGACGCGCCCGCTCGGGCCGGCTGCCGGACCCGCCTTGGGCGAGGCGTACGTGCCGTCGATACCGCGCCCGCCGTCCGACACGACGACGATGCGGCGCGTCTCGTCCGACGCAGGATCGTCGATGCCGAGGCCGAAGAGCGACGTCTCGTGCCGGACCGCCGCGCCGCCGCCGCCGACCGCTCCTGCCCCGCCGCCGCTGAGCGAGGAGAGCGAGCGCTGGCTGCGCTCGCGCCCCTTGCCCTTGCCCTTGCCGCGCACCGCGTCGAGGAAGCTCTGCCCCGACTCGCTGCGGAAGAGCCGGCCCATGACGTCGAAACGCTTGGGCCCCTTGGGCTCGGTCGGCGTCGGCGGCGGCTCGTCGGCCTCGTGCAGCGTGTCGAGCTTGTGCGACGCGTGCGGGTACCCCGTCGTGACGGCGACGGGAAGGGCCATGTGCTCGGCGCCGCCGACGGCGGGCACGTAGCCCTTGTCGGAGCTGCCCCACCCGGCGCTCGAGACGACCGGCGGCGACGCCTTCTCGCCCTTGCCGCCGCCGTCGCCGACGCCGCCGTGCCCGGCCGAGCCGACGATGGTGACGGCGCTCGCCGAGAAGGCGCCGTTCGGGGCGGGCGAGGTGCTCATCGGGCGCGGGTGCGAGATGAGAAGGCCGCCCGGCCGGCGACCGCCCGTGCCGCTCGAGCCGGCGGCGCCGTCGCTGCGGCGGCGCTTGCGGACGCAGCACGCGACGAGGACGAGGGCGAGAATGAGGAGGGGCAGGCCGAGCCCGAGCCCGAGCCCGAGCCCGAGTTTGGCGGACGACGAGAGGCCCTTGTCGGCAGAGGGCGACGAGGTCGGGAACGTCGAGTTGCCGCCGCCCTCGACGACCGAGAGGACGAACGACGCGCGCGAGACAGCCGAGGTCGTCGGGTCGAGGGCGTCGAGCGTGACCGAGACGTTCTGGTAGTCGGGGACGGCCGAGGGGGCGGTGCCGGACAGGGTGAACGCCGACGGGTCGAACGAGAGCCAGGACGACGCTGCGGCCGGCGCGATCGACGAGTTGAAGAAGACGCCCTTGAGCGACGAGGGGAGTGCCCGCCTGCGCGACGACGACTGGGCGAGGTAGGCCGACAGGTCCTGCTCGAACTTCTTGCCGACCTGGACGTCGATCAGGGCCGGGAACGCCGCCGTGTCGAAGAGCGAAGGGTAGACGACGAGCGACAAGTTGGCCTGGAGCGTGTCGTTGTTGCGGTCGACGAGCGTGAGCGGGATCGGGACGCCCAAGGTGCTCGTCGGCGAGTAGTTGGCCGGGACCTCGCCCATGATGCTCAGCGCGGCGCCGTCGAGCGCGAGGAAGCTCACGCCCGCCTGCGCAAAGTCGGCCGATGCGCTGCTGATGTCGCTCGCGTTGACGGTCGAGTTGTCGAGGCGGAGCCGGTCGAGCGGGATCGAGTAGTTGACGGGCCCGCCGAGGGTCGCGTTCAGGGTCGGAAAGACGCCGTCGCCCGTGCCGTTGGTGCCGACGAGCTCGAACGCGTGCTTGGTGACGAGGATCGTGAAGCTCTGCCGGGCGTCGCCGTACCCGAACCGCTCGCTCGCGACGACGTCCACCTCGTACTCGCCCGGGGTGTAGGGCGCGAGCCCGTTGAACGTGACCGTCTCGTTGTCGAACGTGATCCACGACGGGAGCGACGTCGTGCCGTGGACGAACGCCGTGTAGTACATGCGCTGCTGCAGCGCGTTCTCGATCGTGTACTGCTCGAACCCGAACGAGAACGACCACTGCGGCGGCACCTTGAGCGCGCCGCCGGGCGTCAGGGTCCCGCCGCCCGAGATGGCTGCCGCCGAAGCGAGCTGCGACTCGAGCGGGAGGCGGACGTACGGCGCCGGGTCCGACGCCGGGTCGACGACGAGGAGCGTGAAGCGTCCAGTCGCCGTCGCACGGTCGCTCGAGTCGGTCGCCCGGACGGCGACGGCGACCGAGCCGAGGTCGGACGAGCTCGGCGTGCCCGAGAAAGTCCCACTCGAGGGGTCGAAGGTGGCCCAGGTCGGGAGGGTGGACGCAGTCGCGAGGGAGAGGGTGCCGCCGTTCGACGACGAGAACGTCCCGGCGAGGATGGTGAAGGTCCAGCTCTCGCCAGAGCGTGCGACGGGCGGGCGCTGCGCCTGGAGCGGGTAGACGAGGTTGGGCGCGGCGAGGGCGAGCGGCGCGAGTGCGGCGACGACGAGGCTCGCGAGCGCGAGGAACGGGGTGCGCATCGATGTTTGGTGTGCTCGGGGAGGGGAGGGGCCGTGTTGAGAGCGCGCCGGCGCGTGCGAGGGCGAGTTGTCGCGAGGAGAGGGGCGCGGCTGAGCCGGCGGTACAGGTAGAAGGAGCGACGATGAGCGGATGGCTCAGGTGGGGGTGTCGGACGCTGTAGGGTGAGAGAAGGTCAGCCTGACTGCGCTGCACGCATGCACGGTGCGCGGTGGTGGACGCACCTTGTCCTCGACTCGAGGTGGGCAGTGCTCGTCCGGGCGAGCGTGTCCTAGGCGTGCGGGTTCGTGTAGGGCCTCGACAGACGGCTGTAGGGGCTCGGTAGAAGCTGCATCAGCCTTCTGTGCGGCCTGGATGGGCGAGAGGGAGGAGCGTGGACGCACCTGGGTGATGAGAGACGGCGAGCTTGTCCGGGAGGCGCTGCCTGGCGGAGAGTCGAGAGGGCGTGCGCGCTAGACCAGCAAGGCGCAGAGAGAGGGCAGGCGAGATGCCTGGTGCGCTGGCGGGAGCAGCGAGGGCGAGTGGGAGCGAGGCGAGAAGCAACGGCTTGCGCGCTCGACGCGACTCGGACGCGCCGGCACCTCGTCTCGCTCACAGGAGAGCGGGCCAAGGCTGAGCCTCGAGCTCTAGTAGCTTGTACCACCCTTACGCGTCGCGCACGCTCAAGAGGCTCAGGTGGCGCACCCACAGCGCCGAGAGAGCGACTTGAGAAGGTCAAACGGCAGCCTCCTTCTGCACCGTCTTCCTCGCTCACCTCACGCGCTCCTGGGCTTTCGAGTAGTCGAACACAAGGAGAGGAAGCTACAGAAGAAGGCTGCCGCGCAAAAGCGAAGGAAAGGAAGCCAATCGAGTCGCAGAGCGACTCCTCCAAGTCGAGAGAGCGCGAGCGCGAGAAGGAGCAGAGCGCACTCTCCTGTCGTGCAGTGCGGCCGGTGAACCCGTCCGTCGTGACAGTGACTGCGTGCTGGCGTCGAGCCTACAAAGGTGAGGGAACGAGCGAAAGAGAGAGAGAGAAGGAGGGACTAGTCAAAACACGTAGGGACAGCGCTGCACAGCTGCGACACACACACAGGAGGGGTCTAGTGAAGGAAGAGAGACGGCACAGAAGGCGTCGGCGCGACGAGGGCGAGCCGTTTTGGAGCTCAGAAGTGGGGCGCGTTGAGGATGATGCCCATGAGGCAGCCCGCGAGCGTGCCGGCGATGGGCACAGTGAGAACCTGCAGAGAGAAGAGCATGTCAGCAGCTATTACTCGAAGCGCTCGGGCGAGGGCGTGAAGAGGTGGAGGCGAAGGAGGGCGAGCCCGAGAGGGAGGGGGAGGGGAAGGATGGGAGGACGTGGGAGGGAGAGAGACGCACCCATCCGAGGAAGATCCAGCCGATGGCGCGCCAGTTGATCGAGCGCAGGTCGCCGTTGCAGAGCGCGACGCCGATGGTCGAGCCCGTGATGCACATGGTCGTCGAGACGGGGAGGCCGTACTGCGACGCGAGGATGACGGTGATCGAGGCGCCGAGCTCCATCGAGAAGCCACGCGAGGGCGAGTGGAGCGTGATCTTGTTACCGAGGACCTTCATGCTGCGAGAAGGGAAGAAGGGAGAGTCAGCGTGACGGTCGAGGAGGACGAGCGCACGAAGGGAGAGAGGGACGCACATGTTGTAGCCGTACGTCGCGAGACCGATAACGATCATGACGGCGCCGAAGACGAGGATCCAGATAGGGACGGCCGCCTTCTTGCCGGCGATCTCCATCGAGGACCAGACCTGGTAGATGGCGGCGTACGGGCTGAGCGGCGAGATGAGGGAGGCGGCGGCGAGGTGAAACGGCGGACGGCGAGGAAGATGGGGCGTGAGGAGGACGAGAGAATGGGAGGGAGGGAGGAAGGAGGGAGGAAGAGAGTCAGCTCGGGAGCGAGGAGAGCGAAGGAGGCGGAGGAGAGGGGACGCACCCGATGGCGTTCGAGACGTCGTTGGCGCCGTGCGCAAAGCTGTTGGCGCACGCCGTGAGGACCTGGACGAACGAGAAGCACGCCTCGGTCTCGTTCGGGTACTGCTTGGCGCGGGCGTAGATCTCCTGCATGCGCAGGGCCTCCTTGGAGCCGGCCTCGCCGTTCTGCGCGCCGTGCACGTCGTAGTTGAGGCCGTGCGTCGCCGCCTTGACGATCCAGGGGACGGCCTTGTAGCGCGCGATGATCCACAGGTTCTTGGGCGTCGCCCACGGGCCCTCGATGGGGTGCGGGTCGGCCTGCTCGACCTCCTTGTTGAGCGCCGAGGGGTGGACCGGGTCGGACGGCGACGGCTCCTCCATGATCTTCTCCTCGCTCGAGAGGTTCGACGACTCGAGGTCCGGGTTTGCGGCGAGCTGCGGCTTGAGGTTGCCGTGCGTCTCGCCCTCCTTGTCGGCGCGGACGCGGTAGTCGGCGACGTTGGCGGCGAGGCCGGCGGCGTCGGCGGGCGGCTGGCGGAACCAGAGAGCCGGGCCGAAGAAGAAGTGGTACCAGCGAAGGGCTGCGCGGCGAGGGAGGGGCGAGTCAGCGAACGTGCTCGAGAAGAGGCCCGAGCGCCTCCCGGACGACCCGAGGGAACGAGCAGGAGGTAGAGAGAGGAGCGGCGACGCACTGTAGTCCTTGCGCGCGACCTTGCAGTAGACGTACGGGACCCAGAAGAGAACGGCGAGCGCCATGACGACCGAGGCGGTGCCGACGATGGCGGCGGCGAGCTCGTTCTGGGGCAGCTCGTCGAGGCCGAGCGACGGTGAGCCCTTGAAGACGATGGCCATCGTCATGACGGCCGACGTGAGGAAGAAGACGAGCGGGCCGCAGGCGAGGGCGTAGGGGAAGGGGTTCTTGCGAGCCTGTAGTCGAGGTTCAGGAAGGTCAGCTCGAGTCGCTCGACGAGTTCGGCCTGAGAGAGGGCGGGGACGCACGAGGACACCGAACTTGACCATGAGGTACAGGACGGCACCGAAGCCGGCCGAGATGCCCGGCGCGATGAGGAAGCCGGCGAAGATGGTGGCGAGGCCCTTGCCGCCGTTCCAGCCCCAGTTGACGGCGTCCGCGCCGCCGACGGCGACACCGACACCTGCGACGGCCGAGACGATTGAGTAGGTCGTCGAAACGGGCCACGAGTAGCGCGTGCAGATCATGAGCCACGAGGCCGAGACGACGAGGGCGCAGGTGAAGGCGAGCATCTGGACGCCGGCGTTGCCCTGGAAGATGGACGGGTTGATGATGCCGTTCTTGATCGTGTCTGCGTAGAGGTCGACGTCAACGCTGCCCTCGTTGAGAAGGTCGGGGAGACGCAAGGGAAGGAGGGGACGCACCAGCCGTTCGTGCTCCGACTGCGACTGCTCCCGCAAACTCCATGACGGCCGCAGCGAGCGTCGCCTGCTTCATCGTGAGCGACTTGGACGCGACCGACGTCGCGAACGAGTTGGCGACATCGTTGGCGCCAATGTTGAACGCGTCGAGCGCGGCAAAGATGGTCTGCGAGCGGGAGGGTCGAGGGAGACAGGAAGGTCAGCTTCCGCTCGCTCGCTCGCCCGCTCGCCGTCTCGAGAACGTCGTCGAGGAGGAAAGGGGAACGCACGCCGATGGCAAAGATGTAGTCCCACTGGTGGAAGGGCATCTTGAAGGAGAGCTGCTCGAGGCGAGGCTGGCGGAGGAGGAGGAGGAGGAAGAGGCGGTCCGAGCGGACGCTGAGGGAGAGGCGGTCGGCGGTAGAGAGTCGGCAAGGAGGAGGGAAGAGGAAGGACCTGCGAGCGGCGAGGGAAGCATCAGCATGCGCAAAAGCGAGTGCACGTTCGACGGCCAAGATTTGTGCCAAGAGCCTGCCCCGCACAGACACCCGCTCGCCGGTGCGACGGCGACGCCTCGATCGCTCCTCCGCGGCGCTCGTGGGCGATCCACCCTGCCCTCGTTCGTCAAGAAGCTCCTCTCCCGCAGCCGCAGCGACGCCCTCGGCGTGCGGCGTGCCCTTGAGCCGCGCCTGAGCCCCGGTCCAGAGCCGAATGTCGCGGGAGCCGTGCTGCAGCGCAACGTGCGGCGCGTCGTCCACGTGAGAGCGACCCTCGAGCGAGCCAAAGTACTGCAACCGCATCCCGCACGTAGAGGCGAGCGGCCCGAAGAAGGGGAAAGCCGGGTCGTGCTCGCCCGCTCTGCCTCTGGGGCCGCTCTGACGACGAGGGAGCGCGCCGGCGAGTAGCGCGCGCCGCAGCCGGGCTGGTGGAAGATGCCGAGGATGGCGGACGCAGTCGGGCGTGTCGTGCTGGCGAGGTGGCCGAGGTGAGGTCGAGGTCGAGGTCGAGGAGGAGGAGGAGGGGGGAGGAGCGCGGGAGCTTGTGCCGGGGCGGGGCGACGTCGGCGGGCCAGCAGGATGTAGCTAGAGTGCAGCAATGCGCTCTGCATAGCTCAGCGCGAGGCTCGAGGCGAGTCGGGGCGCGGTGGACGAGGGCAAACAAGCGAGCCGCACCGCCTCGTTCGCCATCTCGGGCCTCCCCCTCGCGCACACCACGGCTTGCACCAGCTGCAAGGCCCGTGAGCAGATCCACACAGACCATGACCGCCCTCGCCAAGCTCATCCCGCTCCTCGCCCCGGACGACGACCTCTCGCTCGGCCTCGACCACCTCGACCGCGTGCACCGCATCACCACCGGCACGTCCACTCGCTGCGCTCCGCTCCACAGGGACTCCAGCTGACCCTCGTCCCGATCGACGGGCCCGCAGACATCGACCTCGCCTTTGCCCCGCCACTGCCGCCTCATCCCCTCCTCCCGCCGCCTCTCCTCGACCACCTCCAGTCCCTCGTCACCACCTACCTCGCCGCGCCCGCCATGAGCGGCATCTACCTCCTCCAGCAGAGCCGCGACCGCAAGGGCAAGCAGCGCGAGCGCTACTCGACCTCGCTCGACGACCTCGACGTCCTCCTCGACGGCGGCTTCTCGCCCGGCGAGCTCGTCGACGTGTGCGGGCCCCGCCGCAGCGGCCGCACCGTCTTCGCGCTCTACGTCGTCCTCTTGCACCTCTTGCTCCATGCCGACAAGCGCGCCGCCTGGCTCGACACGACCGGCTCGTTCGACGCGTACCGCTGCCTCGCCATCCTGCGCGACGTCCTCGTCCCGCGCCTGTACGCCCTCGGCGGCTCGTTCGCCGGCGACGACGGCACCGAGCCCGACCCGCAGGCCCTCGCCATCGCGACGCTCGACCGGCTCGCCGTCTCGAGCCCGAGGAGGTCCGGCGACGCGCTCGACGTCCTCGCAGCCGAGACCGAGGCGGCGGGCAAGAGCGAGGCGCTCAGCATGGTCGTCGTCGACTCGCTCGACACGCTCGTCGGCGGCGAGGCGCTCTCAAACGGCTCGACACAAGGTGCGTCCCTCGCAGACTTCCTCCTCTCGCGCCGCAGCACTCGAGCTGACGCTCCCTCTTGCGCGCAGGACCCGCCAACCTGATCGCCTTTATGCGACGACTAGGCACGCTCGCACGATCTCCTACCGTTCCTCTCGCCGTCCTGGTGCGTTCTTTCTGCGCGCTCGGTCCCCTGAACCGCCGGACTCGCTCGTTCTCGTCGATGCTGACCTTGACCTCTGCAGGTCGTCTCTACCGCAATCCCTCACGCCTCGCCTTCCAGCTCTCGAGCTCCTCCACCTACCGCACCAGCCGCCGCCGGCGTCCAACCTCCGCCGCTCTCATCCCTCCCCCTCCCCGAGCCGCTTCGACCTTCCCTCGGCCCGACCTTCGCCTACCTCGTCGACCTCTCGTTGCTCCTCACGCCCGCAGAGCCGCTCTTTGGGCCCGTCGACGGCAAGGGGAGGACGGTGCTCGAGGTGACGAGGAACTCGAGGGGCGACAAGGGGGCGACGGTTGTGTTCCAGCTCGTGCGCCCGCTCTCTCTCTCTCTCGCTCTCCTTCCCTCTCGCTCCGCGAGATCGACGAGCATGACTGACGAGCGGAACTTTGCTGCCCGCAGGAAGGAGGGGTCGCTCTGGAGCAGCTGGCGTAGCTTGAGCGAGGAGCAGCTGCATTTGCGCACGAGCCCGTCCGACGCACGAGTCGGCCGACCTGGACCTCTCTCGGAGAGCGAAAGCACATGAGAGAAGCGAAAGAACTGCTGCTTCTATTGCCCTGCGAGCGAGAGACCTCGAGATCTACTTCCACCCTCGCTCACTCGCCGCCCTCGGGCGTCTCGACCTCGCGCCAGAGCCTGCCCGCCGCCCACTGCATCGCAGCCCTGCCGCCCGTCGCGTTCTCCTCGAACCGGCCCTTGCTGTACTCCTCGACCCTGCGCCCCGCCGCGCGCTGCGGGAACGTGCTCGCCGCCGGGTTGGCGAGCGGCGGGACGGGGCTGTCGGGCGAGACGCCGTGCGGCGGGTAGCGCTCGCACGCGAGCACGCCCGTCGAGAAGATGAGGGCCGACTGCGAGAAGAGGGTCGTCGGCGGCATGGCCGGGTGCGACAAGGGGTGGTCCGTCTCGGCGGGCGAAGGGTAGGGCGGCACGCCGGCATCGTCCGAGTCGTCGTCACCCTCGCCCGGGATCGTGCCGCAGTCGTCGGCGCTGTCCTCGTCCCGGACCGAGAGCGCAGGGGCGAACTGCTGTCGGGTCGGCGGCGGGAGGTGCGGCCACGGATGCGGGATGTAGCTGATCGACTCGCGGCACTGGAGGAGCGACGAGAGGGTGAGGTTGGTCGACGCCATGAGGAGCTTTGGCGGTTCGAGGAGGGCTCGTGCGGGCGACTGGTCCGGGTCGGAGCTGCTCGGGATGCACGAGGGGACGACGAACGAGACCTCGCGCGCGTAGGTGACGTCCGGCGTGCCGAGCATCTGCAGGAGGAAGGCCCCGAGTCAGCAGCTGCCCATTGTGATGGAAGTGGGAGAGCAGACGAGAGGAAGAGGACGCACCCTCCTGACCCATCGCGGGCTGTCCTGCTGGATGCCGAGGATGCGCTCGCTGCGGATGGTGCCGTCCTCGAGGATTTGGCGGTCGACGACGTCCATCGAGACGACGTGCGCGGCGAGCGGATTCGGGTACTTGTTGAGCACGGCGTAGACCTGGGCCGGCCAGGGCCAGCCAAAGTGGAAGGCGGTCGTGAAGAGGGCGACCATGGCGAGCCGGCGGCAGGAAAGAGGGTGGAGGGCGTGCGGTAGCGAGCTGGGCGCGGAGAGTGGTATCCGTGGTGCGACTGGTCGATTCGTGCGCGAGGTGAGGAGGTGGGCGCGCGAGATGGCGGTCAGGAGGGGGGAGGAGGAGGAGGAGGTGATGAGGACGGCGAGGTGACGGCGACATCGGTCAGCTTCCTGCTCGACCATGGAGGTGGGCAGAGTGGAGCTGAGTGGTTACGCACCTTTTTAGCTGCGCTTGACGGCCGACGAGGCGAGGAGAGGCTTGAGTCGATGAGCGGGCGAGCAGTCGAGGTGGGGAGGCGAGGTCGAGGCCTCGTTTTGCGGCGGGCGTGCCGTGAGCGCGTGTGTGCGAGGCTATTGGTGTTGCTGCGCTGCTCTGCGGCGGTCCTTGTGCTGGACGAGAGCGTGGCCGAGGGCAGACGACCCGAGCCACCTTCTCCCCACGTTGCTCTCTCGCCCTTGCTCTCCCTCGCGCAGCACTGCTAGCTGCAAAGGCACTGTGTGTGTAGCAGGTATGGCTTGCTCGCTCTCCTACGGCGCGCGCACCGCTGCGCCTCGCTGCGAGGCTTGCTCGTCCTCGTCCTCCCCGCTTTCCCTCGGAGGTGTGCTCTGCGCTCATGCTCGCTCTGCTGGCACTTGTGTGCGCACACGCCAAGCTCATCTGCAAAGCGGCACTTGTCAGTGGAGGTCGTCCCTCCCGCCAGCGAGCTCGCAAGCTCTGCGTCCTTGTCTCCTCCGCTCCGACTCGCTCACCCGGGTTTGGTTTCTCTTTCTCCTCGCGGTCCCGTTCAGGCGAGCTCCTGAGCTTACAGGTCGTCGGTAGAAGGGTAGGGAGCTCGGTGTTCCTAGCGAGGAGGATGTCGACGCGCACGTCCAGGACCTCGACAGGCTGCGTGCGAGCGCAGGTCGCTTCGCCTCGCTCGTCTGACGGCATTCTCTCGGGTCCTTGCACAGAAATCATTGTGTTCGTGACTTGGAATCGCAGAGAGATACGAAAAGGGCGGGTTGGGCTAGCAGCGAGGAAGGCGGAGCGCGACGAAGAGGGTACTGAGAGGGAAGAGGACATCGGGCGCGAGCAGGGACTGGGGACGGTGACGAAGACGACTTCGAGTCGACGAGAGAGGGTAGAAGAGACGCTCAGAGCGCCAACAGGACGAGCACGCCACCGAGAGCGGCGCCAACAAGCGCCGCGCCGCCGACGTGCACGGTCCCCGCCGTGCTGCTGCCATCCTGCTGCGACGCGCCCGAGTTCGTCACGCTCGCCACAGGAGCACGGCTCGTTGCCGAATCGATGTCGCTCAGGATGCTGCCGCCGATCGAGTTGTCGTCCTCGTCGGCGCCGGTCGACGCACTCGAGGTGGCCGAGGCGAAGGCCGACGTCGCGGACGCAAAGGCCGACGTGCGAGACAGCGCGCCGGCAGCCGTCGTCGACGAACCGAAGCGCGACGAGGCCGACGAGAGCTGGCCGAGGGCGGAGGCGCAGTAGTCGCTGAAGTCTGCCGAGGAGGAGAAGAAGGGGCGCTCGAGCGTCAGACGAGGTCAGGCGCGCGCAGCAGCGAAAAAGACGACGCACCGTTCGCGCCTTGCTCGTCAGTACCGCCGTAGCCTGCGGGACGACAAGGAAAGGTTCAGCGAGGACTACTCGAGGGAGACCAGGGAGGGAGGCAAGGACGCACAGCTGCCGCAGGTGCGCATCTTGGCGGTCTGGTCGCTGCCGCACGCGCAGATGCCGACCTGCGTGTACGTCGCGGCGTCCGAGCAGTCCTGCAAGAGCCAAAGAAGTCGCAGGAAGAGTCAGCCTGCAGCGTGCGGCTCGTCGGCGCCGAGGAGGAGAGCGAGTGCACGTAGATCTCGTCGACCCAGTCCGAGCACTCGCTCGCGCACTGCCCGCCGTTCGAGTTGCCCGCCGCCTTCTCGAGGAGCCCTTCGAGGCCGTTAAGGGCGCCCGACACGCTTTGGCGACGAGCGAGGTGGACGTCGGCGGCGGGAGCGAGGGCGTGGAGCGCGCGCACGACGGGGCTGAAGTCGCGCACGGCGACAGGAGCCGGGAAGGCGAGTGCTGTTGCAGCGGATCGTCACCTGCACTCTGCTCGAAAAGAACCGAGAGGGAAGGGAGGCGCACCGGCCGAGAAGCAGAGCGCGACGAGGGCGAGCTTGAGCATGACGGCGAGGAGGCTCTCGAGGGTGAGCCGGTCGAGTGGAGCAGAGGAAGCGAAAGGAAGCAGGGACAGTCGCGCAGAGCACCGCGCAGAGGAAGACCCGCAACCGTGGGACGAGCGGACGAGGGCCCGACGTCCAGCGGACCCGCTCGGCTCCCTCGCGCGGACAGGGGGCGAACGCTCAAGATCCGGCTAGCCGAAGCGACGCTAGTTTAGCCGAGACACCTGATTAAGCTCGGCGCACGTGGCCCCTGCGGAGGAGAGCGTCGAGGAGACGAGCGGGGGAAGCGCGAGGAGGTCAAAGCGCGTGCAGATGCCGACGTCGAGAGCTGCTCGCGCAGGATCTCAGCGCAAGTACACGAGCTGTAGGACAGCGGAGCAGACGCACAGGCCGAACAAGGTTTGGCTGCGGGCCCTCGGCGAGAAGATGGAGCACGAGCGCCTCGGCCGAGTGGGAGCAGCGAGAGCTGAGAAGGTGGTTGAGTCGCGAGAAAGGGGGTGCGAAGAGCTACAACAAAGACAACAGTTACGGCGACAGCAACGACAGGAACGCTCAGTCGTCCCACCCGCGCTGACCTCCGCCTGGGCGAGAGGAGCCCTCCCTCGTCGGCCGACCCGACCGCTCCTCGCGCCCCTCGAAGCGCCTCGGCCGGTCCTCCCTGCGCTCATAGCTGCGCCCAGAACGCTCGGACCGGTCGAAGCGAGGGCGCGGCGACACAGAGTCGTCGCCGTCGTCCCGACGCCGAGGCGAAGGGCGAGGGCGGTCGTCGCGCTGCTCGTAGCGAGGGCGCTCCTCGCGGCGGTCGGGCCGCGAGCGGACGTCCCTGCGCTCGAAGGACCGGCTCGAGCGTTCCTCGCGCCGCCCGGAGCCGTACGTCGACCTGCCCGGGCGCTCCTCCCTCGAGCCGCCCCGGTCGCCCTCGAACCTGGCACGCCGGTCCTCCCTGCGCCCGCCCTCCCAGCGCGGCGCGCGCTCCTCCCTCCCGGCTCCATGCCGAGGAAGGTCCCGCGGCGTGCGCCGCCCGTCGCCCGTCTTCTCCCGCTCGGCGCGCACCTGCGCCCACTCCTCCTGCCGCTCGCTCCACCACTTCTTCCTGCGCTCCGTGTGCTGCGGCTGCCCGTCGGCACGAGGCACCTTTGCCGACGAAGCGGCGCGCGACGACGAGGCACCGGTGCGGCCCGCCGAGCCCGCACGCGCGCGCTTGAGCGCGACCATGCGCCTGCGCCACTCCATCTCACCCTCGCCCTCCCTCCTCTCCTCGCCGCCGGCCGTCTCTGCGTCGCGCAGCGCCGCCTCGCCGGCCCATGCACTGACGCGCTCGCTCCACTGCTCGAGCTCGGCGCGCCGAGAGGGCGGCACCGACGCCGGCGCGAGCGAGTCCTGCGCGCCGTGCGGCGCGGCGACGACGCGGCTCAGGGCGAGCGCGAGCGAGTTGGCGAGGGCGAGGGTGCCGGCCTTGGCGGCGCGAGGCTCTGAGGCGGCGGGCGGAAAGGCGCTCGGGCCGAAGGGCGAAGGCGCGGGAGGGGCCGAGTCGGGGTCGAGGAGCGCGACGGCCTTGATGGCGCGCCAGACCTGGCCGCGGTCGCGCGTCGAGAGGGCGCATCGCACGAGGCAGTCGGCGGCGGGCGCGTAGAAGGGCTTGATGGCCGGGGATGGAGACGGGTCGAGCGTGCCGAGGAGGAGGGACCAGGTGCGGAGCGAGGCGTCGACGGCGGCGGGGGTGCCGATGCGGGCGAGGGACGTCATCGCGAGCGTGAAAGTCGACAGGTCGGGACGGTGGAGAGGGGAAAGGCGCAGGGACGGCGAGAGGAGGTAGCCGAGAACGTCTGCGCGCGCGAGCAAGGCACGTTTGCTCGTCAGCTTTGGCATCAGGACAGGGAGAGCGAGAGGAAGCTCGAACGCACCCTCGATGCCGTCGACGTCACCAGCAGCTCCACACGCCCGGAGCACGACCTCGCCCTCCTCCCTTCCCCTGACCTCCTCGGCCGCTCCCTCGCCCTCGAGCCCGAACCGCGCCGGGTAGTCCCTCACCTGCTCCCACCAGCTCTTGACCCAGTCCTTGCGCCCGCTCGCAGCGACGACCCGGAGTGCGACGCCCAGGCCCGGCGCGTCGAGCGGCGAGCACAGCGGCGCGGCGAGCTCGGCGCTCGGGCCCTCGCCGGCCGAGCCGGCCTCGCCGTGAGCCGACTCGAGCGACGCGAGGTCGGCGGGCGGCACGAAGCCGAACGCCCGCCATGCGACGTCGAGTGCGCGGGTGAAGAGCGCGGCGGGGAGGACGGCCGAGCTCGGGACGAGGAAGAGGGCGAGGAGCGAGGTCGGGATGACGGGGCTGAGGGGTGCGGCGCTCGAGGCGAGGGGTGCTTCGGGTGCGGGAGGGTGCTCGAGGAGGTGGTCCCACGAGGCGAGGGCCGTCTCGAGGAGTTCGGTCGGGGTGGGCCAGCCTGCATCGGGTGCGGCGGCGTCGGGGGAGGGGGAGGGGGAGGAGGGACCCGTCGAGGACGCGCACGACGCTTGAAGGCCGGCGCGCAGTGCCGAGAGCATGATCGAGTACGACACGCCCGTCTTGGCGAGGCGAGAGAGGGTGCCCTGCGAGGGGTCGTCGGCGTCGGGGAGGGAGTAGAACGTCTGGAGGAGGTGCTTGAGGATGGGCGGGCCGGCGGCGGGTGCGGATGCGGCAACGGGCGCGGCCTTGTCGATGGAGGGGAGGGTCGACAGCGAGAGGGACGAGGCGAGGAACGACAGGTACTGGTTGGTCGGGACGGCCGAGAGGTCGACGGGCGTGTCGGCGCGCCCGTCGTCGCCGTCGCGCTCGGCCGCCTCGAACTCGACGCCGTCGAGCCCGCCGAGACCGGTATCGTCGCCGGCGGCGCCGTCGCCCTTGGCGAGGACGCGCTCGCAGTGGACGAGCCACTGCTTGTGGATGATGTCGACCTTGGCGCGCAGCTCGGCGTTCCACCCCTCGGCCTTCTTCCTGCCGCGGCTCGCGTCGTCGAGGGCGAGCTTGGCGCGCTTGGCGACGCCCGTGAGGACGGTACCGTAGCCCCTCGCCGACGGCGTGATGCCGCGCCGCTTCATCTCCATCCAGACGTCGTACGCCTTGCGCACGGCCTGGGCATGGGTCGGGCCCGGCGTCGAGGGCGAGGTCGTGGACGTGACGAGGATCGAGTTGAGGAGGACGTTCCATACGACGACGGTGGCGGCGTCGGCGGGTGCGGCGCGGACGAGGTTGAGGGCGGCCGAGACGTCGCCCTTGGCCAGGACGGTGAGGCGGCGCACCTCGGACGCGAGGTGGTACGAGTCGCGGGCGAGGGGCGAGCTGTCGTGCTGCGCGTCGGTGCGCCTGGCGAGCCGCGAGCTGGCGGCGAGAGGCGGTGCGGATGGTCGGGGCGGGAGGTTGAGGAGGAGCGAGGTTGACAGCGGGCGGTGCAGGGCTAGGGGCCGAGCATGGCTGCGCTGTGTGCGCAGAGCTGCGCGCGACCAGGCGAGCATGCGGCGCGGTGTGTGGGTGCAGGCTCTCGAGAGCGTGCGCGAGCTGATGAGGAGGACGAGCTCTGAGTGTCGAACCCGCTCGGCCGCATCGCGGCGAGGGTGCGCTGCAACCCACTCGATCTACTCGCTAGCTCGTCGTGTGATTTGTTGAGGTTAGCAGCACGCAGCTGGTGAGGTCGCAAGCGTGCGAGGTCTCGAGGTCCGGCTCGGGCGACGGGCGGCCCGCGGCGACGACGACGAGGGGCGGGGAATGGAAGCCAATATCTCCTCGCCCTCGTCCTCTTGCACCACCCGCTCAAGCTCCCTCTTGCACAGCGCACCAGCACACCCATCCCAGCCCCGCACCCTACCCTCGAAGCACCACCACCACCCGCCCGCCCACCATGGTCCGCCCTCCCCCCGTCGTCTCGCGCGCCTCCACCGTCCGCAACCTCATGCAGCGCCTGCACAAGACGCACTGCGGCTGCCCGATGTGCTCGACCGGCGCACGGGCCGCCGCCAACTCGCCCCTCGACATCCTCAACGCCGGCAACGCCATCCGCTCGGGCGGCCGCTCAAAGGTCCTCACCCGCGCCCCTCTCGCTCGCGGCTACGCCACCCCGGTCGACGCGCCCCAGGGCGACTACGCATTCGAGGTGGCAGCGAGCAACTTGCGCTTCGGCGAGGGCGTCACGCGCGTGCGTCCCTCTCCCTCTTCTCCTCCTCGTCCCCCTCCCCGCTCTTGCCGTCGGCCCCGCCCACGCCGGCACCCCCACAACTCGCCCGACCATCGCCCGCCTCTCTCACTCGCTCGCAAGACCGTGCACTGACCCGAGGACTACGACGCCCGCAGGAGATCGGCATGGACTTTGCCAACATGAAGGCGCGCAAGGTCGGCGTCTTCACCGACTCGACCCTCGCCAAGCTCCTGCCCATGCAGATGGCCCTCGAGTCGCTCGACGCCAACAACGTCAGCTACGAGGTCTTTGACCGCACGCGCGTCGAGCCCAACCAGGAGTCGTGCGTCCTCTTCCTCCCTCTCGCCTCCCCCACCTCGACGAGTGGGCGGTTGCTAGGCTCGCCTCTCTCGGTCGAGTACGCTCATCTGCACCTGTAGCTGACTCGAGAATGCACGCTCCTACAGCTGGGAGGAGGCCATCACGTTCGCCAAGACGCACGACTTCTCGCACTTCCTGGCCGTCGGCGGCGGCTCTGTCATCGGTGCGTTCCCGCTTCGCTTCCTCGCTGCATGCAGCCGATGAACTGATTCGTGCTCTTCTCCACAGACACTGCTGTGCGTCTACCTCGTCGTGTCGTCCTTCTGCGCGCGCCGACTGACCTTCCTCCCCACCTCTCCTCTCCTCTTCCTCCTCTTCTTTCTCCTCTCTGCGCCTCCACATCATCTTCGCACCTCTCTCAACGCTTGCAGAAAGTCGCCAACCTCTTCACGGTCTACCCGGACGCCGACCTGTACGACTTCATCAACGCGCCCATCGGCAAGGGCAAGCCGATCGAGAAGACGCTGCGCCCTCTCATCGCTGTGCCTACCACCGCAGGAACGGGCAGTGAGGTGCGTCTCGTTCTCTTCAAGCTCCCCTTCGACGGGCTTGTCCCGACCTCCTGAGGCAGACGGGCTTTCGCAACGAGGACGCGCCTCTGACGAACCTCCCTCCCTCCCTCCCTCTCCTCCTCGCAGACGACCGGCACGGCCATCGCCGACCTTCCTCACCTCTCGGCCAAGACGGGCATCGCCTCGCGCGCCATGCGCCCGCTCCTCGGCATCGTCGACCCGCTCAACACCGACTCGTGCCCGCGCGAGGTCCACATCTCGTCCGGCCTCGACGTCCTCTTCCACGCGCTCGAGAGCTGGACCGCCATCCCGTACACCGAGCGTGTCCCGAGGCCTTCGAACCCGATCCTGCGCCCGGCCTACCAAGGTGCGTTCTCGCCGCTCGGACCCTCTCACCCTTCCCCCTCGAGCCTCTCTTCCTCTCGAACGCTCGCTGACGCTCTCCCACCATACAGGCCGCAACCCTGTTGCCGACATCTTCTCCGAGTGGGCTCTGCGCCAGACGATCATCAACCTGCCTCGCGTCGCTCGTGACGGCAACGACCGCGAAGCCAAGGCGAGCATGCTGTGGGTCCCTCCTCTCCCTCTCCTCCTCTCCCCCTCCTCCTCGACCTCCTCAGCTCGAGCTTCGGTACGAGCACGAGCTCTCGCTGACGTACTCGACCCGCCGCTCGCAGCCTCGCATCGACCTTTGCCGGCATCGGCTTCGTGAGTCGTCCTCGCTCGAGCCACGACGAGCTCGCCTCGGCGCCCTCGACGCGCCAAGGTTACTCTATGAACGAGATCGAGGGCTGACTCTTCCTTTTCAACGTTACAGGGCAACGCCGGCGTCCACCTCGCGCACGGCATCTCGTACCGTGCGTCTCTCCCTCCCGCTCTCGACGTCACCTCGCTCCAGATCCCGCCGACCGCCTTCTTTGCCCAGCTGCTGACGCTCTCTCCCTCGTGCAGCCGTCTCGGGCCTGAACAAGAAGAAGGGCAAGTGGCAGCACCCGGGCTACCAGGTCGACCACCCGATCGTCCCTGTGCGTCCTCCTCCTCCTCCTCCGCTCCTGCCTCGCCATTCTTCTACTTGCGCTGCGCTGACCTCATGCTCCTCCTGCGTCCGCAGCACGGTATCTCGGTCGCGCTCGCCGGCCCGTCTATCTTCCGCTTCACGGCGCCGACCGACCCGGCCCGCCACAGGCAGGTCGCGACCATCTTCGAGGAGCTCGCCGAGCCGCACGCCAAGGACCACATCGACACGACGCGCGTCTCGGACGCCGACCTCGGCCAGCTCCTGTTCGACCGCATCGCGCGCTTCCTCGTCAACCTCGACGTGCCGCGCGGCCTCAAGGCGATCGGGTACGGCGCGGGCGACGTCAACGACCTCGTCGAGGGGACGCTCCCGCAGAGGCGCGTGCTCGACCTTGCTCGTGAGTCAGCGCTGCTCTCCTTCCCTCTTCAGGCCTTCGAGAAGGACGGGCGAGCGAAGACTGACGAGCTCGTGAACGCGCGCAGCCGGCTTCAAGGGCAGCGACGGGCGCGAGGAGCTCGCCCACATCATCGAGGGTGCCAGTGCGTCCTCTTCCTTCTCTCCTCGAACTCTATCGAGCCGCTCTTCGCGTCGTCGACCTCGAGCTGACCCGTCCTCCCCCTTCCGCCCGCAGTGGAGTTCTGAGATGCTCTCCCTCTTCCTCGTCACGTACCATAGCTGTCCTGTAGTGCAAAAGAAGTATCTGCTCAAGCTGGAGCATCCTCGGCGAGCGTGTGCGCGCGCGGTTGGACCTTCGCAAGTTGCTCCTCTCCCTCCCTCTCGCGCCTTCCACTCGTTCGTGCGCCCGATCTCGATCGTGCGCCGGAGACTTTCCGTACCAGACGCACTGGCGTCGCCGAACCGTCGCTCGTCCGCGTCGCTCAGCCCCTGTCCGCCTTCCCCACCTTCCGCCGACGCGCCTCTCGTCCTCCTTCTCCTCACACGACATCTCGCCACCCCGCAGGAGCAGCTCACGACAGCTCATGTGCGCTGCAGGCGGGCCACTCGCGCCCCAGTCGCGCTCGCGCACCGCCTCGGCGCCGACTCGGGGCGCCAGCTCGGAGGGGACGATGCGGGAGGAGGACGGGCGGGAGCAGGCTAGGTGGCGGTCGGAGGACGGAGAGGAGGGGCCTAGGGTCGACAGGGAGGTCGTACAAGGTGCGCAGGGTTCTCTCTCCCGCTGTCGAAGTGGTGCCGTCACATCTCAAGCGGGCCGAGGAGCAGGAGCGGGACTTGGTCCTCTGCCTGTCGCCCTCGAGCAGAACAGCGTACTGACCTTCGACGACATGCACGCAGACCTCGTCCTACACGTCCTGTCGCCGTCGCCGGGACCGTCTCGGCGCCACACCCCCTCCTCGACTCGCCGCCTCGTGTCGCCCAACCTCGTCGTCTCGCTCCCGCTCCTCCCCCTCCCCGAGCCCGTCCATCGCCCCTCGCAATCTTCCCCGCCGCACGAGATCGTCACCGCCTCGCAACAAGCACTCGCCCTCTTCCGCCTGCCGACCCTCGCCGTCTCGCTCCTCCCGTTCGCCTCGTGGGACTTGCGCTCCTTCGGCGTCGAGGAGACGTCGCTCGCCGTCACCGTCCCCGAGCACGTCGAAATGTCGCACAAGGGCAAGGGCAAGGAGCGCGAGGTCGAGCACATCGAGCACGCCGAGCACGTCCAGGTTGTCGAGCGCTGGACCGCCCAAGTCGAGTGGACGCTGCGCATCGACTCGCCGCTCGCGCCGTCTGAGCGCCAGAGCGACGACAAGGAGCAGCCGTCGGTCTGGCTCGAGTCGACGACGGCACCGCGCAAGGTCGAGCTCGTCTTCGCCTCGCGCGCGCCCGCCGACTCGACGAGCCGCGGCCGCCAGCGCCGCAGCGCCGCCGTACTCGCAGGCCGGCGGCGCTCTACGTCAAGCTCGTCCGGCGGCGGCGGCGTCGGGCGCGAGATCGGCGCGACGAGCTCGGCGGGCCTTGTCGAGAAGGCCGCCGAGGAGGAGCACTCGCTCGAGCTCGTCTACGTCCGCTACTCGGTGCCAGCGTCGCCCCTCGTCGTCGTCGGCCAAGGTGCCCTCGTCGACTTCATCCGGACCCTCCTCGTCGCCCTCCTCGTCACCCTCCTCCCCCTGGCCTCTCTCCTCCTCGCCCTCGTCGGCCTCGACCAGCCGCTCGCGATCAACTTGCCGCCGCACCTCGACACGCCCCAGCTCACGCACCACTCGAAGCGTAAGCTCGACTCGAGGACGTCATCGCTGCGTCTCGGCGCGCCGGCGCACAAGCGCCGCAAGTACCGCGACTCGGCGCCGCCCGTCGCCTCGACGAGCGCGAGCCACGAGCCCGGGCCCGCCGCCGAGACAGCGCACCTCCTCGAGGCGGCCGAGGCGCACGTCGGCAAGCACGCGCATCTGACGAGGCGCCGCCGCTGGTCCGTGTCGACGCCGGCGTCGGTCCCGGCTTCGAGGTCGGCGTCGGGCTCGTCCGCCACGCTCCAGGCGTCGCCCGAGCGCGTCCCGGGCCCGTCGCCCTGGGTGCCTCGCCTGCCCGTCGCGCTCGTCGCAGCGCTCGAGCTCGTCGGCGCCTTGTGCGCGGGAGTCGCCGCGGCATGGACCGAGCTTGCCCTTCTCCTGTGGGCGGTCCGGCAGGCCATCCTCTTCGCGACCGAGCTCGTCGAGGAAGGGTGGACTGTCGCCAAGGAGGTGCTGCGCGAGTTGCCGCCGGGTTCGGCGCGCAGGGCGAGCGTGCAGGGCAGCGAGGGTGGGAGCAGCGAGGGCGGGAGCGGCGAGAGGAGGAGGAGCGCGATGAGCAGCGGGCACAGGTGCGTCTCTCTTCCTCTTCACCCAGCACAGCTATGCGGCTCTGTATACATGAGGTGCAGCAGGCTGACGCTAGGGCGGTCCGTGCAGGCTCAAGCGCGAGTCGATCCGGCGTCGCCACGTCACCTTCTCCGCCTCGTCTCCCCCACCTCCGCCCGTCTCGCCAGCCTCGGCCGCACCTCCCTCGCCCAGTTCGACCTCATCCACCTTTAGCGGCGACTCGCCCTCGACGTACAGCCCGAGCCCCTCGCCGCCCGACAACGACCGCGAGCCCGCCGCCCGCCGAAACCTCGCAGGACAAGCGCCGGCAGAGCACGACCGGCCCGACGCTGCAGCCGCCTACGCCCTGTCGCATCTGCACGCGCTCGTCTCGCGCCAAGCAGCCGCCGAGGGGCGCGCGCTCGCTCCTGCGCTCGCCGCCGAGTATTCGTCGCTCAGCGGGGAGCACGAGGGCGAGCGCGCCGAGGGGCGTGAGGGGCGCGAGGGCTCGTCGCTCGAGCAGCTGCGCAGCGCGCAGTCGAGCCGCAACGAGCAGCTCTCGGTGCCGTACGAGTTCCCGCCGCGCTCGTCGGGCCCGCGCTCCCGCCCGAGCGCCAACGACGACGACGATGCCGCCGAGCACTCGGCCTCGACGAGCGCCCAGGGTCCCGGCGGGCGCCTCTCGCCCTTCTCGGCGCTGTCGCAAGGCGACGTCGCCGCGACCGCCGCCGCGTCGCAGCCGTCGTCGCGCCGCAGCTCGCTCGCGCCGTTCCAGCCGTCGCCGCGCAGGTCTCGCGCCGAGGATGCCGGCCCGCCTCTCGCTGCGCCTGCCAGGCGTAGCTCGCTCGGCATCGCAGGCCGGTCGGCGTCGACGAGCAGCAGGGCGCACGTCGTCGGCGGCGTCATCGAGCAGGAGCAGAAGCCGTGCGGGGACGGCGAGCAGCACTGCGCCTGGCGCGGTGACACGTCTTCGAGCGCCGGTGCGTTCTACTCTCTCTTCTTCTGCTCGAGCTGGATTTCAGGCTTTGACGCACTATCCCCGCCCGCAGCTTCGCCCGCCGAGTACGTCTCGCCCATCACGCCCGTGCGCCCTCACAGCGCAGGCTCGTCGCCGCACTCGAGCCCCGAGGACCCGATCCCGAGCGAGTACCGCCTCGGCTCGTCGACGTCGACCTCGGGCACGCCGACCTCGGCCCGCCCGGCGCCCGCGCGCTCGTCGTTTGACTCGGCGGTCGAGCTGAGCGCGCTCGGCCCGCAGAGCGTGTTTGCGCCGGCGTTCCACCCGGCCGTCATGGGCACGGGTGCAGGGAGAGGCTTCCAGCCTCGTCCCCGCCCGGGCGAGGTGCCGCAGCCCATGCCGCAGTACCTCCCTGCGCCGGCGCCCGCTCGTCCGCCTCAGCCGCACCCTTCCCTCTACTCGCGCCCTCCGCCTCCGCCGCAGCGGCAGCTGTACGTGCCGCCGCCGCCGACGGGCATGACGATCACGCTCAGCAGCGACGACGAGGACGAGGACGAGGACGACGAGGGCGAGGGAACGACGGCGACGACGTCCGGGTCGGCGTCGGGCGGGCGGCAGAAGAGGAAGCAGCGCGGCAAGAAGAAGAAGAAGGGGAGGAGGGGAGCGGGCGGCGGCGGCGGCGGTGGTCCTGGGAGCGGTGCGTCGAAGGAGGAGGATCCGCTCGCGGCGGCGGCGGGAGGGTCGCTGAGCCGGCTGTCTCTCGCTTGAGGGTCGATGTGCGTTTGTAGCTTGAGCTTGCAAGGGAGCAGTACCGCATTCGCACGATGCTGTTTTGGGACCCACAGCTGCTCGAGACGACTTGGCGCGACGCAGATCGCTCGAGGAGGAGGAGGACGAGCGACGTCACCGCCTTGTTCTCCTCCTCGCCCGCACCTGTGCACCAGCAAGTGCACTCAGAGTGCTCAACAGCTCGACCACAAGGCCTACCTGCAGCGTCAGAGCAGCTCGAGCCGTCGTCGCCGTTCCCCACCGACCTCCACCCGCCAGCCTTGACCGACCCGGCCTCTCGCCTTCGCCGACACGCGACTTGCACCGACCAAGCCTGCTGCAGCCAGCACACGGCCGCCTACAGCACCGCCAGCAGCCAGTACCGCTCTCCCCGGGTCCAGCCTCCGAGGTGAGTCCTCGGTCCCCTCGGCCCCGCCGTCAACAGCTGATGAGACGCTCGACAAGGCCACCGTCCCCTCGTGGGCCAGCCTGGCACTGCGCAGTGCGCGTTCGCATGTGCTGTCGACCCTCTCGAGCACCCGCACCGCCTCGCAGAGCTGTGCTGACCTTTGTCCTCGTGCCCGCAGCCCTCGCCCCCTCCTCTCCTCTCCCCCAACCTCACCCCTCGCCCGCTCGCCCGCCATTACGCTCCAGACCCGCCGTTCGTTCGGCTCGCTGTCGTCCGAGTCCAAGGGCCCACCCTCGTCCTCGGCGGCAGCGCAGCAGCAGCAGCAGCAGCAGCAGCAGCCCGCGCTCCACATCGACGTCGACGCCGTCAACACGTCGACCTCGCCCGCCTCGTCGTCGGCCTCGTCGAGCGCACCCTCGCTCGCTTCGGCCCAGTCGCGCCCCGGCCGAGCCCGCACCATGAGCGACCCGAACGCCAAGGTCGTCGAGGTGACCCAGGCAGAAGGGTCCGACACGTACGGCTCGGTCAACCAGCACCCCAAGGTCGAGAGCCCGCAGACGGCCTTCAAGGTCGGCGTCAGCGTCGACCGCAACAAGAAGTGCCGCCGCACCATGGAGGAGTGCGTCCTCGTCCCCCTCGCGCTCAACCTCGCTCGCCGTCGCACCTCGCTGACCTTTCTCCCCCTCTGCAGCGCGCACTCGTTCATCTACGACTTTGGCGGCATCCGTGCGTGTCCTTTCTCTCCGTCCTCTCGCCATTCTGAACGCAGAGCTGACCTTTCTTGCCCTTCGCTCGCAGGCGGTCAGGGCTACTTTGCCGTTTTCGACGGCCACGCCGGCAAGCACGCCGCCGAGTGGTGCGGCCACCACTTCCACGAGCACCTCCTCGACAACCTGCGTAAAGCGCCCGTCACGCCCATCCCCGACCTCCTCAACGCGACCTTCCACACGGTCGACACCAAGCTCTCCGAGCTCGCCGCGAGCGGCAACACGCACTCGGGCTGCACGGCCGTCACGTGCTTCCTGCGCCTCGAGGACGACCAGGGCCAGCCCGCCGGCGACGCGAGCGGCGTCTGCAGCGACGTCGTCGCCGTCAAGGAGGGCCAGCAGGTCGTCGCCGACGAGGGCGCCGCGCTCCGGGCCGCGCAGGCCGGCGGCTCTGCGCCCGGCGGCAGCAGCGACGACTCGACGGCGCAGGGCCTGCCCGAGCTCAAGCGCGACGGCGAGAGCGCGGGCGCAGACGCAGGAGCCGGCGAGGCGGCCGACAAGTCGAGCGGGCACAGCCGGCGCAGGAGCGCGCACGAGGTCAAGAGCCGCATCAAGAACCTCCTCACCGGGCGCTCGGACGACTTTACCGCCTCGTCGCCGTCGACCTCGGCGTCGTCGGCCTCGGGCTCGTCGACGCCCGCCGCCGCCGCCGCTCGGGCCCCGACCGTCGCGACGCCCAACGTCGAGATCGCCGGCCCGGCCGTCACCAAGTCGGCGGCCAAGCGCACGCTGTACACGGCCAACGTCGGCGACGCGCGCGCCGTCCTGTCGCGAGGCGGGAGGGCCGTGCGCCTCACGTACGACCACAAGGGCAGCGACGCCAAGGAGGCCAAGCGCATCTCGGACGCCGGCGGGTTCGTCCTCAACAACCGCGTCAACGGTGCGTCTCGCTCTCGCCGTCTCTTCGCTGTGTACTTGCCTCGTCGAGGGCGTCTCTGACCTCGCTCGTGCTCGCTCGCAGGCGTTCTTGCCGTCACGCGCTCGCTCGGCGACTCGTCGATGAAGGAGTTCGTCGTCGGCTCGCCCTTCACGACCGAGACGACCCTCGGGCCGCAGGACGAGTGGCTCATCGTTGCGTGCGACGGCGTGCGTCCAGCTCTCGCTCGTGCCTCGACTGGCGGCTCGTCGTAAAGACGAGCCGCCCATCTGTGCCTGGTAGCCTAGAACTGACGCTCACTCACGTCGCTCGCAGCTGTGGGACGTGTGCAGCGACCAGGAGGCGGTCGACCTCATCAAGAACGTCGAGTGCCCGCAGGAGGCGTCGCAGAAGCTGCTCGACCACGCGCTCGTGCGTCGCTCCTCCTCCCTCTCTCTCTCTTTTGCTCTTCAGTCTCTACGGCAGGAATTGATGCCGTTAGGCGTTGTCGACGCAGTCCTCGTTCAGCACCGACAACCTGTCGATCCTCTGCGTCCGGCTCAACAACGGCGCCAACCCCTAGAGCGCCCTCACCTCTTCCCGGCGTCGCTCGCCTCGCCCTCCTCTGATCCTCCTCCTCTTCGCCTTCTGCGTTACTCCCCCTATCCCTCCTCTCACTCAGTCAGACTGCCTCGCCTGCTTTGTCCTACCCTTCGCTGTCGATTTTTACATACCCTCCTTGCGCCGCTCGGACCCTCCTTTCTCTCCCTCGTACCTAGTCTCCTCTCCTCCCCTCGCCTCTTCTAGTCGTTCTGGCTCGCCGTTGCAAATGCATGCCTGTCGACCTGCGTCGAGTTTCGAGCGATCGAGAGCCCGCTCGAGCCGTGAGAGGAAGACGAGCAGCTCGGAGAATATGGTCAGGCGCGAGCGCTCTCGCTCCAGCGTTTCTCATTCGCAGAGCTCGACGGCAGCAGTTCACGATGTAGAAGAGATACTATGCACACGATCTACTAAAAGCTACGTGGTAGAGCGAGAGAGAGAGAGGAAAAGAGAGTCTAGGGAAAGAGCTTGACGTTCGAGCCGCTCGAGACGGCGACGACGCGGGAGCCAAACTCGAACGGGTCGCGCTGCGGGCAAAGAGCACCGCATCAGTTCCCTGTGCACCTGTAGGAGCCGAGGAAGGAAATAGGAGCGCACCTCGAACGCAACAAAGTCGACCTCGGCGTCTTCGTCGTCGACGCTCTCATCCTCGAGCCCGAACAGCTCGTCAAAGTTGGTCGACACCCACGAGACCGCCTCCTTGCGGCTCACCTGGCCCCTCGACAGCTTCTGCGCCCACGCCGCCTCCTGAATGACGCTGCGCGGCATCCACTCCTCGTCGGTCCCGATCGCAAGCGTGACGCCGGCGAGGTGAAGCACCGTCTGCGGCGTGTCCAGCGTGAGCGGCGGGCCGGGGAGCGCGCGACGCTCGTCCCACGTCTCGGGGAGGGAGCGGCCGCGCGAAAGGATGACGCCGATGTGAGCGGCGGCGAGTTCAGAGGCGAGGAGGTGCGCCTCGGCCGCGCCGTGACTGCGAGCGGGTGAGCGGCGTTAGCTGAGCTCCAGTTCTACGAGACGAGGAGACGAAGAAAAGGAGAGAGGGGACGCACATGATCCAGCGCTGCGATGCGTCACCGGCACGCTCGACCTCGTCCTTGAGCCGGATGAGCGACGCGATCACGTCGGCCTTGTTCGTCTTGACGACGAGCGGGATCTTGCCTTTGGCGACCTCGCCGAAGTAGTCGATGGGCGTCCACTTGTCGTTCGAGGTCGAGGTGTCGAGCCCGCCGAGGAGGAGCGAGCGCAGCTCGGCGATCTCGAGGGCGACAGGAGCGGCGCCGCCGAAGTGACCTGCGCGAGGTCAGAAAAGTCAGCTCAGAAGCCAAGAGGTGGTGCTGCAGGACGCACCGATGGCGACGTGTAGAGCGACCGCGTCCTTGACGAGAGCGCCCTCCTCGAGCACTGCGAGCGCAGGTCGAAGTCAGCACAGGTGGACTCGAGAGGGGCAGAGAAACGAGCACGCACCGTGAGCTGCGCCGGTGCGGAAGGCGACGCTGACGCCGCGGCTGCAGGACAAGAGGAAGGAGTCAGGGACGGCCGTCTCAGCTCGAAGAGCGAGGGACGAGACGCACAAGAAGCCCTTGCCGAGCGGCGCCGCGATAGCTTTGCCGACGCCGTTCTCCTCGGCCGTGACGAGCTGCTTGCCGCCGAGGGAGAGCCCATCGAGCGCCCGCACCGAGACGCGCGGGCCGTACTGCTGCTGGGCGAGCGAGAGCTTGCTGTCGAGGAGCGGGTCGAACGAGGGCGAGTCGGTCGTTGCCTTCTCCTGCGAGCAAGTGCAGGCGTCAGCGACGATGCGCGCTAGGTACAGCGAGAGAGAGAGAGAGAGAGGGACGCACGGCGATGATGTCGGTCAAGCCGAGGGCCGAGCCGAACGTGACGAGCGTCGGGAGGAGGCTGCCGTTCTTCAAGTCGACCGTCTTGACCTCGGCGGCCGTGACGCACTCGTCGCGCATGCAGACGATCTTGCCGTCCTCGACGACGACCTCGAACGGCCGCTCGGCGCCATCCGACTCGAGCGGCTGCTGGCCGTCCTTGAGGAGGACCTCGCCGACGTTGACGAACTTGACCCGCTCGACGACCTCGGGCTTCTTGCGCCGCTGCGTCTCGCCCGGGTTGAGCCAGTCGAAGCCGTCGTCCTCCTGCTCGCGCGTCGGGTCGTAGTCGGCGCGCAGGCTCGCGGGCGGCGGCCCGTTCTTGCGCGCGAGCTCGTCGTCGCCGGGCGAGGCGGGCGGGAACGACTCGGCAAGCTGAGCGACGCCGTCGATCCAGACCTGCTGCGGCGTCGCGCCGAGAGAGAGAGGGTGCGCGCTCCACAGGACGACGTCGGCGTCGTAGTTGGGCTTGAGGTAACCGATGCGGTGTGAGAGGCCGGCGGTGACGGCGGGGACCGTCGTGATCGAGGCGAGCGCCTTGTGCGCCGGCAGGCCGAAGTGGTGGCCCTGCTGCGCCTGGTACAGGAGGTAGCGCGAGTCGGTGACGGGGTGGTCCGACTTGAAGATGACCGAGACGCCGTGCTCGTCGAGGACCTTGGCGGCGTACTCGCTCCCTCGCCACGCCTCGCGCTTGTACCGGCCGTTCGTCGCAAAGAGCGCGACGGCGGGCGTCGAGGTGCCGTTGCCCGGCCAGGCCGACTTGAGCAGGTCGGGGACGAGGTAGGTCTCGTGGGCGTGGTGGAACTGCGAGCGAGAACTTTCGTCAGCGCCAAGCTCGACGGCAAGGAACACGATCGAGAGAGGAGAAAGAGACGCACCGCGGCGACAGGGAACTCGAACTCGTGCGTGAGCCGGACGTACTGGTCGAGGTCGGTCGTCTCGTAGCAGTGCGTGTTGACCTTGACCTTGCCGCGCAGGACGTCGACGAGCGCCTCGAGCTGCAGGTCGTCCGGGAAGTTCTCGGTGTCGCCCTTGTCGTCGACGAGCGCTCGACCCGACTGCGCGGCGGCGAGAGCGCGGTGGCAGAACTTGTCCTGCTGCCGCTTGAGCGTGCGCGCCTTGTCGAGGTTCGAGCGCCAGTTCCAGGCGAGGTCGAGGCGGGTCTGCCCGTAGACACGGCGGATGTTCTCGCCGCAGGCGTCTGCAGAGAGGTGCAGCGTCAGCCGGGCGCGCACAGGAGAGAGGACGGTTCGTGGTAGCGAGGGACGTCGGGAGGGAGGGGGAAGGAGGGAACTAGGACGCACTCTTCATGTGCCGCCAGCGAGGAGGGTCGCCGCGCTTCTTGCGCTCGCCCGACGGCAGCTTGACGTTCCAGGGCATCTCGAGCACGAGCGAGTCGATCGTGCGCTCGGCCGTCGGGCGCAGCTTGATGACGAACGCCTGGCCGCCGACGTTATTGGCGCTGCCGGGGAGGACGAGCGACGAGGTGACGCCGCCCGAGACGATGCGGCGGAAGGCGAGGTCATGGCCGTTGATGCCGTCGAGCGAGCGAAGGTGAGGGAGAACGGCGCCCTGGACCGAGTTGGTGTCGTCGGCGCCGGACAAGCCGGGGAGCGAGTCGACGCCGACGTGCGAGTGCATGTCGAAGATGCCCGGCGTAAGCCACGCGCCGTGAGCGTCGACGACCTGGGTGTGCGAGTCGCCCGCCTCGAGGGGGATGTCCTCGCCGATCTTGACGACGAGGCCGTGATCGAGGAGGACGTCGGCGTTGTACAGGACCTGCTTGCCGTCGTCTTGACCGGTCCAGACGGTGGCATTGCGGATGAGGGTCGGCGAGGTGCCCTGCGGGTGGTGGAGGTGGGGACGAGGTCAGCAGGGGGACGACGGCGACACAGAGGGCGAAGAAGGTGGAGGGGGCGCACCTGTGCAAACCGATCGCTGCGATTCCTGCTGGCGAACGAGTCGGGCACGCCGGGCAGGGTGTGCAGCTCCTCGCAGCGGTCGACGACCTCGGTGGACCACGAGGTGCGCTCGTCGGCGGCGAGGGCGCTGAGGGGACGGGTACCGGGCGGGTCCCGGTGCTGGACTGTGTTGAGATGGCGGGAGGAGAGCCACAGGGCGGCTGCGGCGACGAGGGCGAGCGAGATGGCGCCGGCTGATGAGGTTGTGGGGCGACGAGGCGGAGGGCGACGAGGGCGGCTGCTGGCGGGGCGCTTGACCTTCTCCTCGTCGTCAGAGGAGCTGGCGAGGCCCTTCATGGTGTCGGATAGGCGCCTGGTCGACGAGAGGGCCGAGTTGAGGAGTAGACGCGACGCAGTTGGCTCACGGCCGAGGGCGAGCGGAGCGGGGACAGGTCGTGCTCGCTCGTCAGCTTGCCCTGCTCTCGAGTAGGTCGCACGCTATCCTAGAGCATCTACACTGCATGCCTGGCCGAGCCCTGCTACAAGTGCGCCACGGCCGAGCCACCTCACGCCGCCTCGCTCTCCTCCTCGCCCTGCGCCTTCTCCTCGCGCGCAGGCAGCGACTGCTCGGCCCCAAGGACCGGGTCCTTCAGGACCAGTCCGCAGCCGACGAGGAGGACGGCGAGGCAGATGCCCGTGATGCAGAGCAGCTTCTGGACGTGCCGGTACGCCTCGACGACGCCCATGCGGATCGGCTCGCCCCACTGGCCGTCGGGCTCGGTGATGGCAACGAACGGCGAGCCGTACCACAGCTCGACGGCCGTCGCGTTGCTCGTCACCTTCTCGAGCTCGCCGGGGAGGACCTGGGTCCAGATCGCCCCCGAGATGCTGTTGCCGAACGCCGACCCGACGCTGTAGATGGCTGCGAGCGACGTGCTTGCAGGTGTCAGCGATGCCGAGCTACGTACGAGAACGACTCGGGCCGACCGTGAGGAAGTGAGGGAGAGAGGGAGAGAGGAGAGCGGACGAGACGTACCGAGGTAGCTCGCGAGCAGGATGGCGGTGTGCTGGTGCCCGCCCTCGGTCTGGATGAGCGCCTGCGCCGAGTAGGGGAACAGCCCGCCGGCGATGCCGAGCAGGATCTGGCCGCCGAGGATGCCGCTGTGCGCGTTTGAGCCGCCGCGGAAGCGGATGAGGATGCCGAACGCCACGAGGAATAGGGCGATGCCTGTGAGGATGACGGGCTTGAGGCGGCGCAGGTAGAAACGCACGAACAGGCCGGCGAAGATGCCCGTAATGACCGAGGCGAACGAGTACACTGCGTCGGGACGAGGTGTGAGCGGGCGTGAGAGAGCGAGGCTCAGGAAGGGTTGGACGAGAGAGACGCACTGGATGTGATGCGCGTCGCCGAGAGCACGCTCTCGTTGGCGCCGACGACGAGGACCGTGTACAAGTAGTCGCCCTGCATGTACCAACAAGCGTTGAGCAGGAAGGCGATGCCGAGGCACCCGAGGACCGTGCGCGTGCGCATGAGGGCGAAGGGGAAGAGCGGCGTGCGCGCGTACTTGCTCTCCCACACGATG
>Ga0308169_10000989_pt1 | contig 36055 bp, 36 predicted proteins | sample PhyBR1_2_FD_202139 | JGI IMG/M metagenome (GOLD analysis project Ga0308169, IMG submission 202139) | Phyllosphere microbial communities from UC Gill Tract Community Farm, Albany, California, United States - DLSLSB.R1 | ecosystem: Host-associated > Plants > Phyllosphere > Unclassified | place...
CCGGGCCTCGAGGCGGGCGTCGCGGGTCGAGGGGCGCTTGTCGTGGACGTTGGCGGTCGTGGCGGATGCCGGGTCGAAGCCGACGAAGGTGTAGGGGAGGAGGTCGGCGGCGAGCCCCCACTCGAGTCCCTTCATGATGCCGTATGCGCCCATGATGCCGATGACGACTGCAGGGAGGGCGAGAGGCGAGTCAGCGAAAAGGAACGCCGGATCGAGCGAGGAGCGGGACGAGCGGGGAGGGCGAGAGGAGGGACGGACAGTTTACGCCGATGGCCTGGTTGCGGGGTTCGATGGCGTACCGGTACGGGGTTGCGAACGAGAGGGCGAGGCTGAAGGGGGTCAAGAGGAAGCGGGCGGGGCGGGAGAGGGTCGAGGGGAAGACGGGGTGGAGGAGGAGGGCTTGAAGCGAGAGTGGGATGAGGAAGGCCAAGCTGTGGTGCGGGGCTCAGGGTGAGCTAGTGATCAAGGGACAGTGAGCCAGTGAGCCAGAGCGAGAAGGAGGGCGGTGCGGGATCGGTGACGGAATGGAGGACGAGGCGGCGAGGATGGAGGAGGAGGGGGAGGAGGTGAGGGAGAGCGAGACGCACAAGGCTGGTGGCGGCAAGGACGGGCCCTCGAGGAGGAACTGGGGCATGGCAGAGTGTCTGTGTCGCAGCTGGTGCGAGCAGAGTGGCGCAGCGAGGTAGCGAGAGGTGGCCGCTCTCATCTCGTCGTCCCGCTCTCTCGCGGCTGCCCTCACCTCGGCCCGCACCTGCTGCAGCCATGCCACCACCACAGCCTCGAAAGGCCTCGACAACCACCGACACCGACACCGACGACGACTACGACCCCGTCGCCTTCCAGGCCGACCTCGACCTCTCGGTCCAGCACACCCGCTCCCTCGTCGCGTCCTGGATCCCGACCAACCTCGCCACCGACTGGACCGACGGCGGCTTCTCGACAAAGCAGGGCAACAACGGCCTCCAGTCCCTCAAGGACCGCGCAAGGCCTCCCAGGTCCGTCCCCTCTCGCTCCTCTCGTCGCGCTCCCTCCCCCGGGCCTATCTCGGTCGGCGCAGCGCTGAGGGCGAAGAGACGTGTGCTCACGCACTACACCCTCCTACTCGCAGGCTCGGACTCGGCGCACAACCCGCCTCGCTCCACAAGCAGCTCGCCGAGGACCGCAAGATCGCCTCGCGCCTCCTCCGCGGCCGCAACCTCGCCCTCGGCGACGACGGCTCGCACGTCGCCACCACCTCGGCCACCGCATCGGCGGGCGACGAGCGCGGCGACCGCAGCAGCAGCAGCGACGACGACGAGAGCCGCTCGCGCGCCGTAGGCAAGGGCAAGGCGCGCGCACCTGCGGCGTCGAGCAACCCGTTCGTCCTGCCCTCGACGGCGACGTCGAGCAAGTCCAAGTTGAACGGTACGCCCGCCAAGGCGCATCAACCGCTCTTCAACGAACCCTCGCCCGCCAAACCCTCCCCTTCCGCCTCGACCTCGACCTCGACCGGCTCCCTCATGGCCCCGATCGCCTCGTCGTCCTCCTTCTACACCCCTCCCTCGACCTCCACCGCCGTGCCCTCCACCGCGACAACCAGCGGCGCACCTCTCACCAAAAACCAGCGCAAGAAGGAGCGCGAGCGGCTCAAGCGCGAGGACGAGCGGCGTCGCCGCGAGGAGGAGAGTCGGGCCGCGGCGCTCGCCGAGGAGGGCGGTGCGCAGGGCTCAGATGCGGCGCTGGGGAGGAAGCGCGCGCGAGGAGAGGACGAGGCGCCGGCGGGCGAGGACGAACGTGAGGGCGAGGGCGGGATGGACGAGGACGAGGCGCGGTCGAGGACGGCGAGCCCGGCCAAGGCGGGCGGCGCAGCGGGCGAGGGCGGCGACGCGAGCCCGAAGAAGCGGCGCAAGAAGAAGAAGCGCAAGAGCGGCGAGGGCGCGGGTGCGCGCGAGGGTGCGGGTGCGCCGCCGCTGCTCAACCTCGCGCCGCTCGTCGGCGCTGGTGGAGCGTAGCTCGAGCGCGGCGCGGCGGGTGCAACGTGCGGGTATCGCTCTCGTGCGAGCGCGGCAGCGGGCGAGACGAGGAGCGGTGAGCGGATCGAGCGTCTCTTGGAGCTTGACGAGCAGGCGGCGGCGGCGACGAGCTCGCGCACTCTCCTTTCTCTCTCCTCGCAGCGCTTGTTCGGTGCAGCTTGGGCGTCTCGTGGCTCTGCGCTTCAGCTCAACGCTTCAGACGACGCGCGCCCCGCACATCCCGCCTCCCGCCTCGACCCGTCGTCGCCCTCCCTCCTCTCCGTCTCGCCCGCCACGACGCTTCGCCGATAAGCAGGCTCGATCGCACCGGCACCGCTCGACTCGGCGCCCTCAGCTTTGTCCGCACCGCCCGCCGTCCGTCCGCCGCACGCGCCACCCGTCCGCCCCGACGCCGGCGAATCCGGTCCGTCCTTCGGCGCCCTCGGCGTCGCTCGACGCGCGGGGCGGCGTCTCCATCGAGGACGACAGGAGACGTCGCTCGGCCCGGCGCGGAGGCTCGTGCGCCGCGGCGCGGTTACAGATGAGGAGGGGTCGGCTCGTCCGGGTCGCTGCACCTCGCGGGCTCGGCAGAGATGCTTCGGCGCTCTGCAGCTCTTGCTCCTTCTCTCGCTTCGTCGATAACCTACGAGCCGACCGCGACCCTCCCCGACCTCGACCTCGACCACGATGCGCGACGACACGCTCGTACCCCTCGTCCCGACCAGCGCCACCTCCTCCTCCTCGAGCGCTCAACGGCCGCCCTACTACGACCGACTCGCCGACGACGACGACAGCGACATCAAGGGCACGCACGCCGAGGCACAAGCAGGTGCGTCCACCCTCTCGAGCCGGCCATGGTCGAGCGACGCTGACCTTCTCGAACGAGCGTCCGCAGCTTCCGCCGACCGACACGACGAGGACGAGCAGTGGGAGCAGGTGCGTCTCACGTCTCACTCGATAGCAGAGGTGAGGCTCAGAGCGCGCTGACGCTCGAGCACCCGCGCCCTCAGATGCCGCAGCTGTCGAACGCACCTTCGCCCTCACCATGGCGCTGGCCTGCGGTCGCCGCGCTCCTGTGCCTCGTCGGCCTCGTCTTCTACCAGTCGTCGCTCGACGTCTCGAGCACGGCGGCTCGAGCCGAGGACAAGATGCAGCCTCAGGTCGCCTCGGTCGCGGTCGAGAAGGCGAGGTTCCTCGTCCCGGTCATGGTCGGTGCGTCCGCCTTCCCCTCTCGCTCTCCTCTCTCGCCGGTCACAGAGACTGAGTCGCCTCCTCGTCGCAGCCGAGCAGGAGTCGCGCGCCCAGCACCACCTCGTCCAGCTGTCCCGCCTCGCCGCGAGGCTCGACCGCACCCTCGTCCTCCCCAACTTTACCACCTCGCGCTTCCGCACGTGCGGCTCGACCTCGTTCGCCGACATCTACGATCCATCTTCGTTCGCTCGGCACGCGGCGCCGGCAGGAGCGGCCGAGCCCGTCCTGCAGGGCGCCTTTCAGCGCTGGCTCGCCGAGGGGACCGTGCGGCGTACCGCTCGCGCCGTCCGCCTCGGCCTCGCCGCCTCGCCCGAGGAGCGCGCTCGCGAGCTCGGCACGTTCTACCCGGACACGCCGACGCCCCCGTCGGGTCGAGTGACGTGCCTCGACCCGGCGTGGTTCGACTTTGCCGACCGGGACCGGCTCGTCGCCGTCGAGGAGTGGCACCCGACGAGCGACGCGCTCCTGCGCAGCCTCGACCGGCTCGACGCCGAGGACGACGACGTCGAGGTCCTCCTCGTCGACTGGGACCTGCGCGGGCCCATCATCGGCGTCGAGGGCGACGACATCCTCGAGGCGGCGTTCCAGTACGCCGCGCCGTGGCACACGCTCGCCTCGGCCATCGCCGGCGCGATCGGCGAGGCGGTTGGCGTGCACTGGCGCACCGAGACGGTTGCGCCGGGCAGCCTCGCCCAGTGCGGCGAGGGCCTCGTCGAGGCGCTCGTCGGGCTCAAGGAGCGGCACCGCTCGCTCAAGAGCGTCTACCTCGCGGCCGACTACCCGCTCGAGCTCCTCGAGGGTGCGCCGTCTCGCATCGTCGATGCGGCTCGCCTTCCGCTCGAGCACGAGGTGGACGACGAGGGGGCGGGCGAGAGCGACCTCGAGGCGCGGCAGCGTGCGCACTCGGACACGTTCTCCAAGGCGCTCACGCCGACGCACCACGCCGCCATGTCGGGCTTCCTCGCCTCGTACGCCTCGCACGCCGCGCCCGCCGGCCTCGCCCTCTCGACGTACCGCTCGGTCCTCCCCTCGCTCCTCCCCTCGCTCTCCAAGCCGCTCGCCCGCCTCGCCAAGGCGCAATTCGCGCCCGCCATCGTCTCGCAGCTCGTCCTGCAGCGCACGGCGCTCTTCCTCGCGGGCGAGGCGCGCCGCGTCGACGAGGGGCGGGACCCGCAGCGCGAGGTGTGCGCGCGCAAGAGCAACTGGACGAGGAGGGTCGTCGCGGCGAGGAAGGCGGCGCGCAAGGTCGCCAAGGCGAAGGGGGACAGGACTGGGCACCAGGTCCTCGGCCTGTGGTCGTCGGACGGGAGCTTGCTGTAGAACGAGCGACGGTGCGGCTGTAACTATCTCTGCGAGCGAGCGAGGCCGACGAGAGCGAGCACCTTGCCGGACGCGCTCGGGCCTCTCGCGCCCCTCTTTCTCGCTCTTCTGTGCTCGAGGAAAGCTTCGCTGAAGGGAGCGCAGGCTCCAGTATGCTGCAGCGCTGCAGCGGCGGCACTCGCAGAGGCTTCTCGCTCGCGCCCGTCCGACCCCGCGGTGCCCCGCATTTTCCTTGCTCAGGCCGCCTCGCCCTCGTCCGCCGCCCTTTCTTCCTCGTTCTACCTCACTCTCGCGCCAGCAAGATGCACCGCAGGTCGCCTTGTGCGTGGTTCGCCCCTGCACCCTGCACCACGCGCGCACATGCTGACCCGACCGCGCCGCTCGCAGCGCTCCCGGCCGACGAGGAGATGAGCCGCCCCTCTCGCCTCGCGCAGCACACAGCAGAGGCCGGGTGGGAGCCGGTGCGTGGTCTTCTTCTCTACTCAGGCAGCAGCACCAGGCTGACTCCGTCCCTCGAAGATGCCGCCGTACGAGGCCGGCTCCGACACCCCTCCCTGGCGCTTGCCCGCCGTCGCCGCCCTCCTCTTCCTCTTCATCCTCTTCGTCCGGGCGCACGGCACCGAGCAGGTCTTTCGCGAGGCGGCGATGGACACGGAAGGTGCGGCAGCGTTGTCGGGCGAGAGGGTGTGCGGCGGCGAGCGGAGCGGGTGCAGGCTTCTCGTTCCTACCATCATCGGTACGTCGTTCCAGACTCTCGCTCACCTCGTTGTGACTCAAGTTGATGGTGAACCCTGCAGGCGAGCAAGAGTCCCGCGCGCAGCACCACCTCATCCAGCTCTCGCGCCTCGCCTCGACCCTCAACCGCACCCTCGTCCTCCCCAACCTCGCCACCTCGCGCTTCATGACCTGCGGGTCCGCCTCGTTCGACTCGATCTACGACCCGATTACCTTCGTCCGAGCCAGCGGCGCCGTCCGCCCGGTTCTCCAGCACGAGTTCGAGCGCTGGCTCGACGACGAGGAGGACGACTCGGCGCCGCACACGGCGCGCGCCGTCCGTCTGCGCATCCTCGGCGCCCCCGAGCCTCTCGAGTCGACGCAGGGCGCCTTCGTGCGCGACGAGACGCTCGGCGGGCACGCACGCACGGCGCTCTGTCTCGATGAGCAGCGGCTCGACTTTGCGCAGCGCGAGCCGCTCGTCGCAGTCGTCGCACAGTACGAGGCGGGCGGCGAGCTGCTCGAGACCCTGCGCCGACTCGACACCGAGGACGACGTCGAGGTCCTGCTCGTCAACTGGGACCTGCGCGAGCCGCTCCTCGGTGTCGAGAGCGACGAGCTCCTCGCGGCAGCGTTCGCCTATGCCGAGCCGTGGCACACGCTCGCGAGCGCCGTCGTCGGCGAGCTCGGCGAGTCGATCGGCGTGCACTGGCGCACCGAGGGCGTCGCGGCAACGAGGCTCGACGAGTGCGGCGAGGGTTTGGTCGAGGCGCTCGTCGGGCTCAAGGAGGGCGACGGCGCGCTCCAGAGCGTGTACCTCGCGAGCGACTACCCGCTCGAAGGCTTGCCGGGCGCGCCGTCGCACACCGCCGCCGCGGCCGGCGACGACGACTCGACCGCAGGTGCGGTCGAGCCTCTCGTTGTCAAGCTCGCGCACTCGGACACGCTCTCGGACCAGCTCACGCCCGCCCACGACGCCGCCATGTCCCACTTCCTCTCCTCGTTCGCCTCACACGCCGCGCCCGCCGGCCTCGCCCTCTCGACGTACCGTTCCCTCCTCCCCCTCGTCCTCCCGACCCTCCCCGCACCGCTCGCCGCCCTCGCACAGACGCCCGCCGCGCCCGCCATCGTCTCGCAGCTCGTCTTGCAGCGCACGAAGCGCTTCGTCGCGGGCGAGTCGCGCGTGCCGAGCGAGAGGCGCGCGAGGGACACGTGCGCGAGGAGGAGCAGTTGGACGAGGCGGGTCGTCGTAGCGCGCGAGAGGGCGCGCGAGGGGCTCGAGGAGGGAGAGAAGGGAGCGGTCGTCGGATGGTGGTCGACGGACGGCAAGCTTGAGTACTGAGCGGGCGCTGCAAGCCGATTTGTTCCTCGGCCTCGCCGGCAGGGAGGACGAGCGAGGCGAGCGATAGCATCTGACCCGCTTTCGTGCGGCCCGCTAGGTCCGAGAGCACGTCTAAAGGAGGTGCGCGATGCCCTGCGACAGCCTTGACTCGCGCGCACGCCGAAGAGCTCATCTCTGAGCGACAAGCGACGAGCGCAGGATGAATCGGCAGCGTCGGCACCGGCGGGCGCGCCGCGCGGCAACGCTAGTCCTAGAGCTGCGCGCAGCACAGTGCAGCAGGTAGCAGCACCACTGAGCGAGGCGGCGGTGTGTGGACGAGGTCGAGCTCCTCCTCCTCGTCCTCCCCTCCGCTCGCTCTCCTCCACGAACCGCTACAACCATGGCGTCGACGATCCAGACCCTCGACGTGGCCCTGCCGCCTCTCACCAAGGGCTACACCGCCCCGAGCTTCTCTCCGATCTCTGGTGCGCTCTCTTCCCCTCTCCCCTCGCCTCATCTCGTCCAAAAAGCTCACGGCTCTCGTCTCTCCCCCACCTCGCCCCCGACCCGCTCCCCATCACCTTCGATCACTCGACACACGCCCTCGCTCGCCTTCTGCGCTGGTCCCACTCGCCTCGGCCGCCGCGACAGCCCCCTCGACCTCGGGTGCCGTCTACCCCGCCGGCCCGGCCTTCCACGCCCACGCCCGCCGCATCCTCAACCAGCGCTCGTTCGCCGACGACGACCGCGCCGAGAAGGACCGCCTCGCCGCCAACGGCAACGGCGAGGTCGTCGAGGAGGACCTCGACGCCGACCTTGGCGGTGAGGAGGAGGACCTCGACCTCCTCGAGCTCGACCCGAAGAAGTGGAAGGTCCGTCCCGTTCCTCCTCCCGAGCAATGCCGTGCAGAGGGGTCGGCGACTGACGCAGCTCGTGCGCGCTCTCCCGCCCGCAGGACCAGGACCACTACGCCGTTCTCGGCCTCCAGCACCTCCGCTACAACGCGACCCAGGAGCAGATCAAGAAGGCCCGTACGTCCAGAGCCTCCATATCTGCTGCGGTGCCTTGACGATCGCGCGCTGACTCACGCCGGCTCGCCCGCAGACCGTCGCAAGGTCCTCCGCCACCACCCGGACAAGAAGGCCAACGCGACCAAGGGCGGCTCGATGGACGACTCGTTCTTCAAGTGTATCGCCAAGGGTGCGTCGTGCATGCTTCGCTGAGCTCGTCGGGTCGCGCAGCGCAGCCGCTGACGCACGTTGCCCCGCTCGCAGCTATGGAGGTCCTCTCGCACCCGGAGAAGCGCCGCCAGTTCGACTCGGTCGACGAGCAGGTGTCGGACGAGTTCCCGTCGCCGACCGAGACGACGGCCGACAATTTCTACGAGCTGTGGGCGCCCGTCTTTGCGCGCGAGGGCCGCTTCTCGACCAAGCAGCCGGTCCCCGCTCTCGGCGGCCCCGACTCGACCAAGCAGGAGGTCGAGAGCTTCTACGACTTCTTCTACAACATCGACTCGTGGCGCTCGTTCGAGTACGCCGACAAGGACGTCGCAGAGGGTGCCGACTCGTGCGTCCCCTCCCTCTCCCTCTTGCCTCGTCCTCGTCGCGCTTCATCTTGCTGACCCGCTCTCCTCCCTCCCTCCCTTACCAAACCTCTCCTTCCTCTCTCTCTCTCTCTCTCCGCCCGCAGCCGTGACGAGAAGCGCCACCAGGAGAAGAAGAACAAGGCGGAGCGCGACCGCAAGAAGAAGGAGGACAACACGCGCCGCCGCACCCTCGTCGACCAGGGTCTCGCGCTCGACCCGCGCATCAAGCAGTTCCGCGCCGCCGAGAAGGCCGCCCGCGAGGCCAAGCGTCGCGGCGGTGCCGGCGTCCCGGCGCAGCTCGACCCGGCGGAGAAGGCCGAGCAGGAGAAGAAGGCCAAGGAGCTCGCCGAGGCTGAGGCGGCTGCTGCTGCCGCGAAGGAGGCTGCTGACAAGGTGCGTCCTCTCCTCACTTTCCTCCTCCTGCGCTTCGAGAGGTGAAGCTGCGCGGGAGAGCGAGCGCTGACTCTGCCCCTGCTCGTGACGTCCGTAGGCCGACCGCGAGGTGCAGAAGAAGGCCAAGGCGGCCGCCGCCAAGGAGGTCAAGAAGAACAAGAAGGCCATCTCGAACGCCGTCTCGACGCACAACTACTTCACCGTCGCCGGCACGTCGCCCGCGCCGGCGACGATCGAGGCGTGCTTCGCCGAGCTCGACCTCCTCTTCGCCGCCATGGAGCCCGAGGAGGTTGCCGCGCTGCGCGTCGCTATCGACGGCAAGAGCGCCGACGAGACCAAGGCGGCGCTCGTCGCCGCGGCGCAGAAGGCCGAGCCCAAGGTCGGCGCCGGCAAGTTCAAGGAGCTCGCGTGAGCGGGGGCTCTCCCCTCTCGCCCTCCCTCCCCTAGACGGCTGCAACTAGAACAGTAGCAGATCATCTCGTCGGTGCCCATGAGCGCGTGTAGAGAGAGCGACGAGAGAGAGCGCTCTCGTGGGTCTGAGCGGCCTTCTCAAGTCGACTCTCCTCAGCGAGGTCGCCTTCCTGCAGGCCTTATCTACTCTCCTCGCTCTCTCGTGCTAAGCGAGCTCGCGTCGAGAAGCTGCTCAAACTGGTTACAGCTCTGCTCGTTGCTCAGAGCGACCGCTCCTCGCTACCACGGACCCCTCGCGAGCGGCGCGTGCGCCAAGTGCGCCCTCGTTGCCGCCTCAGCTCTCGCCCGCGCCTCGACGTACTCCTGGCTGAAGATGATGCGGTAATGGGCCATAGGCTGGCCAGGAACTTCGAGCTCGAGCGACCAGACGGCAGTTTTGCTCGTCGGGTTGCCCTCGGCGTCGACGGCCTCGGCGACGTCGTGCGGCGAGAGGAACGTCCAGATGACGCGCAGGCCGTCGGCCCAGTTGTACCCTGTGAGGCAATTACGCGCGTCGGCCTCGTGCTCGAAGGTGTCGGCGTCTGCGGGCGACAAGAGGAGGAAAGCGAGAGGGCGTCAGCGCAAGCGGGCGAGCGCTCAAGGAGAGGGCACCGACGCACCGCTGTCGATCTGGTAAGGCGTGCCCTTGGTGCCGAGCTCGCCGTTGATGAAGCGGTGCTGCCACCTCGTGAAGCGCCGCTCGGGGTTCCAGTTTCCGAGCGCTCGATGGCCGCCGTCGTGCGGGATTGAGGTCGGGCCAACGACGTGGTGAATAGGACGCAGTGGGCCGTTGCGTGGGTCGAGAGCGCTCTGGTGCGGGATGGAGAAGCGCAAGAACGAGTCGTTGTCGAGGCGGCGGATCGTGTGGACGAGCTCGTCGAACGAGGGGACGACGACGATGGTCGGATCGTTGTCTGCGGGTCGACACGGAAGAAGATCGTCAGCTGGACGTGGTCGCACGGTGTGCGAGAGCGCGCCGAAAGGGGAAGAGGAGAAGGGGCTCGAGCGCACCGAGGCCGCGGCCGCCGAGGACAAAGACGTCGTCGAGCTTGGTGTCGTAAGGTCGCAAGCCCCACCGCGCTCGAGGGGACAGGCAGTAGCGCCCGAAGAACAGACACAAGAGGTTGATGAAGTTGGTGAGGCCGACCCGAGCCGCCTGCAGGGAAAGGTGGGCGCGAGGCTGGGTGAGCAGGTTACCCAGACGAGTACAGGCCGAGCAGGGAGGGGACGCACCAGCTCTTTGCCGTGACTGTAGGCCTGAGGGTCGAAGGTGTGCCCAAGCTGCGGTCCGAGTCGCTGCATCTCGCTCGAGAGGGCGTCGAGGAAGAGGTGGTCGGCCTGCTGCTGGGCGACGTGCTCGGGTGCGAACATGCTCTCGTTCGACACGAGGCGAGGAGCTGCACGAGGGCAGGTCGAGATGAGCCGAGGAGCGAGAGAGCACGGAGCGAGGTTCGTGGGAGCGCTCGAGCGGCTTCTCCGCGGACACGGATGCTCGTCCGGCGCGGCGACAGAGCGCTCTACAGCCGGTGCGAGGCGCGAGCTGTTCGCGCCGCACGGTCGATGGCGGGCTCGAGCCGTGCCTGCTCGCCGAGAGCGAGCGCGGCTGCGGCTGAGACGGCGGACCCGGGGCGAAGAGCGAGACGACGAGGAGAAGGGCGAAGGTCGGCTCTGCAATGCGGGATCGACTTGCGGTAGTGCAGAAGCAGCTCGAGGGGCTGCGCAAGCTTGACTGGCGAGCGGCGAGCGGCGAGGTGGAGGTGGGCCGAGTGTCGAGCGAAGTCGGGGGACGGGGAGGAGAGGCGGCGACTGCATCGGGTGTCGAGTTTGACGGGTGCGCTGGGCGTGTAGCAGGCTGAGGGAGACTGTGAGCAGTGCACACGCTCCACACGAGGGCGAGCTCGCGGTCGACGGTGCCGAGAGAGGGTCGCCTCCTCCCCGCCCGACGCCGACCAACCTCGACGCCGTCCCCTCGCCTCGTCACCCGCGTGGGCAGCTGCGCAGCCGCACACTCACTCGAGCAGCTCTTGTGCGCGCTCTCGACGCGTCCAGCACCCGCGCAGGGATGCCCCGCGACGAACGCGACCTCGACCGCCGCCCGGGGCCAAACCTCCCGCGCCCGCCCGCACCACACGGCCAGGCGGGCAGCTCGCGCGCCAGGTCCCCGCCTGCGAGGTACCCCGACTCGCCAGAGCTCCACCGCCGCCGCGACCGGCGGTACTCGGGCGACTACTCGTCGTCGCGCGACTTGTCGCCCGGCGGCGGCGGCGGCGGCAGGGACTCGCGCTCGTCTAGAGACTGGAGGGATGCCCGTGCGTGACTCTCACTCTCTCAGCGGCTGAATGCACGCACGCAGCCGAGCATCCACTGACCCACGAGCCCAACCCTCCCTCAACCTGCATGCACTCGTCCTCGCTCGCTCAACGACAAGCAGCCGGCCCGGGACGCTCGCGCCGCTACGACGACTACGACGACGACGACTACTACCACGACCGCTCTCGCCGCCGGTACTCGCCCGGCCCGTCGCGCCGCCGCTCCCCCTCGCCCTACCGTCGCGCTTCACCGCCTCCTCGCCGCCGTTCGCCCTCTCCTCGCCCCTACCGCAACAACGGGCCGTCGCCGCCGCGCCGCCGCGAGTACTCGCCTCAGCCGCCCAATGGGCCCGCGGCACACGACCGCCTCGACCGCCCTCCTCGCGACCGCCCACCGCCCGAGCCCTCCTCGTCGCGCGACGTGCGGCGGTCGTCCCTCTCGTCGCCGGCCGTCACCGCCAGCGACAAGCCACGGGCCAACGGCACCTCCCCTTCTATGCGCCCTTCCGACCTGCCCTCCCGACCCGACCCTCCACCGCCAACGGCAGCTCCTCCACCTCCTCCCTCTCGCCCTAAACCTCGACCTCCCGCCCCCGTCATCAAGGAGCCGCCCTTCTTCTACAAGCCCCTCAAGGCCAAGGACTTCCGCACCGTGTACGACCCGGCCCTCGACCGCAACCCGATCAAGAAGGGCAAGGCGGTCGTGCACCGGTGGGACGGCGAGGGCGTCCCAGACGAGCCCGAGGACCCGAGGCCGGGTGCGCCCGTCGTCAAGGTCGACCCGAAGAAGGTCAAGAAGGCGCAGCTCATGCACAAGGTGTCCGTCATCAGCTACAATGTGCGTCCTCTTCGCCCCTTGTCCTCTCGTCGCCCGGGGAGGAACCAGCTGACGCCTCCCTTCCTCCTCCTCGCCTCGCAGTGGGACCGCAACTCGCTCGGCCCGCCGCCTCCTGCACCGCCGACCGCCATCTTCGTCTCGGGCTTCCCCTCGGCGACCGGGAGCGACGCCATCAACGCCCACTTCCGCGCGTTCGGCCAGATCGAGACGCAGGACTTCAAGCACGACCCGCAGACGGGCGGCAACCTCGGCCTGTGCTGGATCAAGTTCGCCGACGACATCCCGCACGACGTCACGCCCGACCAGCCGACGCGCGAGCGGTACGAGCGCAAGAAGCGCGAGGGCCGGGTGCAGAACGGCGCAGAGGTGGCGGCCAGGGCGGTGCGCGAGGGCAACGGCGCGCGCGTCGGCATGGCCATGCTGCGCAGCACCGAGGGCGTCAAGGTCGTCCTCGACCGCGACGGCAAGCTGTGCAACGCCGCGTACAAGGCCGAGCTCGCGCGGCGGCATCCGCCCAAGCCCAAGCCGGCCGCACCGCCTCCCGCCGCGCCCGCCGCTGGAGCCGCTTCCCCTCTTCCTGCGCCTACCGTCGACTCGGCGCCGCCTTCGTCGCCAAGAGCGGCGCCAACGCTCCCGCCCGTCTCGTCTATCCCCGGCCTCCCCGCCAAGCCCGTCTTCCTCTCCGACAAGCCGCCCTCTCCCCTCCCTCCAGCCGTCCCTCCTCCTCCTCCACCTTCGCGCAACCCGCTCCCGCCTCAGCAGAGCGCCTTCCGCCCTCCAGCCCTACCCGACGCCGCGCCCGGCGCACCTCCCTCGGCCTCACGCATCGCCGTCCCCTCGATGGTCGTCCCGCCGCTTCCTACCGCCGCGCAGGGCGCTCCACCGAGCGCCATGCGCATCTCGGTCCCGAGCATGGTCGTCCCGCCGCTGCCGGCGCGGCGCCCGCCGGCCGCGCCCGTCCAGCGCGAGCGCGACCGGGACCGTGAGCGCGAGCGCGCTCGCGACCGCGACGACCGCGACCGGGACCTCGACCGGTGGGGCCGGCCCATCCGCGGCGGGCGCGGCTCTGCGCGCGAGAGCGCGAGCGGCAGCGGCGGCGGCGGCGGGCGAGCGAGCGGCGGCAAGCGCGGCGACAACATGGCGAGCGCCATCGCCCAGGCCGTCGCCGAGGCCAAGAAGCGGCTCAAGGCGCAGCAGGAGGCGCAGGCGCGCGCGAGGAACGGCGAGGAGGACATGGAGATGAGCAGCGCCGACGAGGACGAGGCGCCGCTCGTCGTCGGCGGGACGGGTCGAGCGTCGGGCTCGGCTCAGGGGCGCAGGACTCGTGAGGGCGAGGGCGACGAGAAGGGGACGGATGGGAGCGACGAGGCGGGAGGGGATGAGGACGACGAGGACGACGACGGCGGCGCGAGCGACTCGACGAGCTCGAAGGACGCCTTCTTCTTCAGCCGCGCCACCGGGCGCCTCGCTCCTCGCCGCACCCTGCCTCGAGGTATCGCGCCCGTCGGCGCCATCGCCTGGCAGGTCAGCAAGAAGGTCCTCGTCGACAAGCTCGTCGACAACGGCCGCCCGTACCTCCTCATCGAGAAGGCCTCGTTCGAGCGGCATCGCCTCGCGCAAGGAGGGCGCATGGCCGTGCCCAACCACGACGAGCTCAAGCGCCACTTCCGCGACTACGAGATCGACCGGGTGCGTCCTCTCCCCCTCCACCTCCTCTACGCCCGTCTCGACTCGAGCTGACGTGCTCTCCTTCCGCTCGCTCGCAGACCTTCGCCGACAAGGACGGCTGGTACATCACGTTCTCGCGCAACGCCGACGCCGAGCAGGCGTTCAAGGCGCTCAACGGCCGCAAGTTCGCCGGCGCCGCTCTCGACCTCGAGCTGTGCCCTCCCGCCAAGCCTCTTCCTCCTCCCGCCCCCTCGCCCTCGAAAAGCGACTCGGCCTCCACTCCCGCACCGCCGCCCGCACCGCGCGGCCCCGCCCCAGCGCCGGGCAGCGCGCTCGAGGCGCTCCTTCAGAAGCTCTCGCGCAAGCCCAAGGCGGCCAAGACGAGCGGCTGGACCAACGCCGAGCTCGTCGCCGAGGCGCAGGATCTCGTCGTCGGCGAGCTCCTCGTCGCGTTCCGCAACGACCTCCAGGCGCGCGTCGTGCGCGCCAAGGTCCAGGAGCACGTCACGCGCTGGGAGCGCGACGGCGGGCCGGCCAAGGTCCTCGCGCGCCCGGACGCCGCCAGTGCGCTCAAGCAGGAGCCCGTCGCTGCCTCGACGACCGACGGCGACGAGCGCGCGGCAGCTTCGAGCGCACAGCGCGCTGCGGTCGAGCCTGCGCCCGGTGCGGCGCCGGCGAGGGGTCTCTCGACGCTCTCGTTCGCCAAGCGCAAGGGCGCTCGCGACCGAGACGACAACGGCAAGCCGCCTCGCCGTCGTGGCTCGTCGACCGCGGCGACGCCGCGCGTCTCGAGCGAGGCGCCGAGCGAGTCGCCCTCGCAGCAGGGCGGCAGCGACGACGAGCAGCGGCGCGCCAGGGGCGCGCCCAAGTCGTCCAAGCACGGCCTCGCTCGCGCCGCTGCCAGCGACGAGAGCAGCAGCGACGAGGACGGGCTCGACCGCACTCGCGAGCGCGAGCGCCGCCGCAAGCTCGAGGCGCTCGTCGCCAAGAAGAAGGAGCGCAAGGCGCCGCGCAAGCGCGTGTCGATCGAGTACACGAGCAGCGAGGGCGAGGGCGAGGCCGAGAAGGTGCGCCTCGGCGCCGTCAAGGAGGAGGACGAGCCCGTCCCGCTCCGCGAGATCTCGACGCCGGCGCGCGACGACGACGGGCTCGGGCGCACCACGAGCCGCGACGACGAGATGGACGTCGACGACGACGAGCAGGCGCAGCAGCAGCCCCGGGCCGTCTCGCCGTCGCTCCACGGCGACTCCGACCACGAGGTCAAGCCCGCCCGCGACAAGGTCCCGCGCCCCAAGCAGAAGAAGGACAAGGCGCCGCCGCGCATGACGGTCGTCGGGCGTGCCTCTTCGGACCCGTTCGAGGCCGGCGTCGCGGCCGACGACGAGGACCTGTTCTTCCTCAAGCTCGCGCTCGAGCGCCTGCGCATGGGCGACGACCTGCACCCGACGCCGCCGCCCTCGGACGACGAGTCGAACGCGCCTCGGCACTCGACGGGCGCAGCTCGCACCGAGGGCTTTTACGCGACGACCGTCGAGGAGAAGATGGCCAACCGCCCCGAGACGACCAAGGCCAAGGCGGCCGACGCTTCCGGCACCGCCGCCGCCCAGTCGTCGAGCGTCGCCGTCTCTCGCCTCGCGCGCGCCAATACTCGCGGCCTCGTGCGCGGCATGGAGCTGCACAAGAAGGTGACGGCGACCGACACGGACGTCCTCAAGTTCAACCAGCTCAAGACGCGCAAGAAGCAGCTCACGTTCTCGCGCTCGGGCATCGAGGGCTACGGGCTCTTCGCTCTCGAGTGCGTCCCTCTTCTTCTCCCACTCCTCGTTCCTCGCGCGCGCTCGTGACGCTGACGAGACGAGCTCTCGCTCGCAGGCACATCCCGGCGGGCGACATGGTCATCGAGTACGTCGGCGAGCTCATCCGCCAGCAGGTCGCCGACCGGCGCGAGAAGGCCTACGAGCGCCAGGGCATCGGCTCCTCGTACCTGTTCCGTGTCGACGAGGACCTCGTCGTGGACGCGACCAAGAAGGGCAACCTCGGGTGCGTCCTCTTCGCCCTCGCTCTCTCTCTCTCTCTGTCGCCTTGCCGAGAGCTCCTCGTTGACTCTTTACTTCCCGCACAGACGCCTCATCAACCACTGCTGCGCGCCCAATTGCACCGCTCGCATCATCACGATCAACGGCGTCAAGAAAATCGTCATCTACGCCAAGACCAACATCGAGCCGGGCGAGGAAGTCACGTACGGTGCGTCTTCCCTCTTCCTCGTCCTCCTCCTCGTCAAGAGCACGACTGACGATGACCTGTGCGCGCAGACTACCACTTCCCGATCGAGGAGGACAACAAGATCCCGTGCCTCTGCGGGTGCGCTCGCTCGCCCTCGTCCCGCCGCTCTGTCCCCTCGCTGACGCCTTGCACTTCTCGCAGCGCTCCAACCTGCCGACGCTACCTCAACTGAGCCCCGCTCCTCCCCTCTCGACTGCGTTACCCCCTCGCACGGCCCGCTTCGCTCCCACCCGCACGTCCTTCCTTCGTCTTCCTGCCTATCTCGCCCTCGTTCTCTCCGTCGGCATGCACGCCTTTGCAGCTTTGTACTTGTCACGTTGGCCCCTGCATAATATCTCTCTGCATCGCGAGGCGCGTCAGGAGGCGAGAGAGAAAGCGAGTTTCAAGTTGAGAAGGTCGAAATGGGGGTCTGTGCACGGTCCTCCTCCTCGCCTATTACGCCGCTCTACGCAAAGGCGCGCACGCGCGCCGTGCCCCTCGCGCTGACACTGTAGCACTGCTTGGCCAGCGAGGCTTCATGCACAAGGTCGAGCCGAGAGCGAGCGAATTCGACGGCCTGTCGGCAGCGCCGCGAAAACAGGACGTGGCAGGACAGCGTCTTGGTCGCGCGCTCTTGCGCCTGCCGCATGTGCGCCTCGGTGTTCGTTTCGATCTCGATCTCGAAAAGCCAGGCGACCTCGGTGACAGGCGTCGCGCCGGGCTGAAGTGCGCCGCGGTCGTCGAGCGCCGGCTCAGAGGGCGAGTTGGCGCACTCGGCGACGGTGCCGATGCGCTCGTCCTTGCGGACGAGCTGCCAGATGATCCTGGTGCCGTGCGCCGGGAGGAGAGAGGCGAGAGCGCCGCGTGACCAGTGCTTGGAGGCTCCTGCGCAGCGAGGACACGGAGTCGAGGAGTCAATGAGCGAGTCGAGCAACGGGTAGCCAGCCCGAGCGACGACTCTTCGAGAGGGTAGGAGGACGCACCAGTGTCGATGCAGTACGGCGCACGGTCCTCGCCGCCGTACGCGCCCGCTGCAAATGAGTTGCCCCTCGGCTTGAAGTGCTCGGGCCGCTTGTCCTTGACTGCGTCGTGCGCGACGAGCGACGGGCCTGCGAGCTTGTACAGTTGCTCGGCGGCGACGTTGCGCTGCGCGTGCGGGATTTGGAAGCGCTCGAACGCGCCGTTGCTCCAGGTGACCGCGCGCACGATCTCGTCGAAGCTGTCGACGACGACGATGAGGGGGTGGTCGGCTGCGGACAAGGTCAGGTCATGCGTCAGCTCAGGGAGGTGCGCAAGAGACTGCAAAAGGGGACGCACGAGTGCCTTTGCCGCGCAGGACGAAAACGTCGTCGTCCGAGAGGTGGTAGCCGGAGAGGCCCGTGCGCGCGTTCTGCGAGATGAACGAGTCCTCGAGCCACACAGCGCAGAGCCGGTTGATGTGGCCGGCGATGTCGAACTCCCAGACCTGCAGGAGAGGAAGTCGATCAGCACAATGTTCCAGCGCGAGAGCTCGAAGAGGAGGAGGAAGAAGACGCACCGCGACTTGGCCCGACTCGTGCTCCTCCCGGTGTCGGGGCACAAGCTTGGCGAGCTCGTCAGCGAGCGTGCCGACTCTGCGATCCTGGTCTTGACGGCGAGGCATGGGAGCTGAGCAGTGTCGAAGCGAGAAAGCGAGCTCAAAGGCAAGCAGGACATCCGGACGGGGACGAGCGCACGTTCCTCTTCCGCGGCCTCTCCGGCCAGGAGGTCGCTCAGGGGCGACGAACCGGTCGATCGAGACGCTCGAACGCCGAAGACGCAGACTAAGCGCCGAGCGAGGAAGCGATCGGAGCGAGAGCTGAGACAGCTCGAAGGAGAGCCGCGACGAAGAACAGAGAGCTCGACGACGAGGGTTCAGGCGAACTACAACAACGCACTCTAAGACTGGCCGTGCTACACTTCCTCATCCTCCTCGGATCCGACCCGCTTGCCCTTGGCCGGCGCCGCAGGCCACCACGACCATCCTCCTCCTCCGTTGCTCTGAGCCCCTGCTGCTGCCGCCGCCGCCGCCGCACCAGAGCCGACCTCGCCGAGCGCCATCTCGGCCTCGTCGAGATTGGTGCCGAGCTGCAGGCCGAGGTCCTCGATCGAGGGAGGCTTGTCGGGTTTGGGCGACTTCTTGCGGGACGAGGTCGAGATCGAGTAGTAGGCGACGACGCTGACGACAAAGACGGTGATGGCCGACATGACACGACCTGCGGGCAAGACGAGGTAGTGTCAGTGAGGAGAGGTGCGAGGAGAGGAAGGAGCGAGTTGTGGACGCACGAGTGCTGATCCACTTGGTCGCCTCGATCTCTGTTCGCGCCTCGCCGAGCAGGATCGTGAACTTGCTGTTGAGGTCCTGCAGGATGCAGATGAGAACGTTAGTTCGAGCCTGGATAGAGTGAGGGAGAGGGCGAGAGCGACGGCGACGCACCATGACCCGCTTGTCGAGCTGCGTCAGCTCCTGGCTCGTCTCCTCCTTGCGCGCGTTCATCTCGAGCTGCGAGCGACGAGCGACGGGCATCAGCATCGACAGCTGAGGAGGAATGACAGGCGAGGGAGAGAGACAGCGAGCGCACCTGGATGTCGCTCCCCAGCCGCTGCATGTCCTCCTTCATCTTCTGCTCGAGCCCGTCCGTCTCGCGCTGGAGCGACGCCGTCAGGCTGCGCAGCGTGATGCTGTCGTTGCGCGAGCGGACCTGCGACCCAGTCTTGAGCTCGTTGAGCGCCGCCGTGAAGAGGTAGGCCTCCTGCGGGCGCACCAGCTCGAGTCAGTCGGTGGGCGAGAAGAGGAGAGAGAGGCAGAGCGCGAGGGACGCACATTCTCGAGCTCTTGTCGACTGAGGACCTCACCCTGCGCCTTCTCCTCCTGCTGCAGCAGCAAGTCGCGCGTCGCCTTCATGAGGTCGGTCGCGAGCGGCCTCGGGACGCCCGCCCCCTCGAGGTCGCGCACGAACCGGTGGGTCGAGAACGGGACGCGCGAGAGGGGGAGGGCGTGGCGCTCGAGCGGCGGGAGGCCCTCGAGAGGTGCGCTGATGATGAGCTCGCCGACGGTGGCGGCGGGCGAGTCGGGGTTGGCGGAGGAGGAGGGGCCCTGGGTCGACGACGAGGCGCGCGCTGAGGCCGACGTGGAGGGTGCGGCGGGGATGACGGCCGGCCCGGCTGCTGCTGCGCCCTCCTGCGAGGCTAGGGGCGCGCTGTCGGTCCCGCTTGAGCCCGACGCCTCGGTAAACTGGAGCCGGTCGCGCGGGCGGAGACGGCGAGCCGAGGAGGGCGCCGAGCCGTGCGCGTCTTGCGGGTCGCCCGACTGAGGCGCAGGGCGAGCTCGAGACGTGTGCAGTGCTCGTCGGCGGGCTGGAGGGACGGCGCGCGAGGTCGAGGCGAACAGGGATCGGGTCGACATGGGCGGAGAGGCGGCTGCTGCAGACGGCGTAGGGAGGTTAGCGCGGGCTCCAGGACTACTTCGGTAGTGTCTGTTGTCCCAGTGCAGCCCCGCTGGATGCTCTGCTGCCCGTTGTCGCCCATTGAGGACGACGGCGAGTCGGGGGAGCAGATGACGACGGCCGCCGCACAGGCTCGGAGCGGACGAGTAAGACGGCTCACCTTGCCGTGATAAGTCTGTAGAGTACCTTCTGGAGCGCGCAGAGCCTGCTTGTGCGGTAGGCGGCGAGTGCGACGGAGGTCGTCGCGAGGGTGGGCTGCGGCGGCGACGAGGCGACGATGGGCCGGGGAGAGGGCGGGGCGGGTCGTGTAGTGGGGCTTGCTGAAGTGAAGAGTGGCTGCAGCAGTGCAAGACCGTGATCGAAAGCGAGTGTGGGCGGTCGACGGTCGAGGCTCGAGGTTGAGCGAGACGGTGCCGACGGCTCGTTCGCCGTAAGCTCTCTAGCAGCTAGAAGGCTCGCATACGGTCACAGACTCACATTGCACACGAGCTCAAGTCGACCCACTCCTCACCTGCGCCTCCTCCGCTCGTCCGTCAGCACGCGCATCCTCGGACGAGCCCGCCGCCGGCAGGCAAAGGCGCGGCGCCCGAGCAAAGACGACAGTCACGAGGATGAAGACGTCGAGACGATCAGAGATCCTGCAGGGGGCGGGCTCAATGAGTATAGGTGCGAAGGAGAGCAGGCAGGAGCGGACGCACAGAGCGAGTCGGCTGCGTGTGGCCGAGTGTGCGCAGCGAGGCAGGGTCGAGGTGGCCGGCGAGAGCTCGAGCTCGGCTCGACGAGGCGCCGCGATGTAAGCATCTGCGGGCGGGCGCAAGTGGGAGGAGAGACGGGCGAGGTCAGGACGTCGCTCGGCGCTCGGGCGTAGAGAGAACGGGCGACGCACTGTAGGTACGGCACATGACACCTCTCCCTCGACCCTCTTTCACGTCATGAACCCCGCCTCGCCCTCCTCGAACCGGCCGTGCGCCTCGCCCAGGTCGAACAGCGGCGCCTCGACCGCCCCCGCTCCTCCTCCTCCTCGTGCCGCGCCGCCGCCCGCCGCCTCGAGCCCGTCCACCTGCCACCGCTCGACGTTGAACGCCCGGTCCTGCCACGGCTGCGCCGCGTCGTCGTCGAGCCCGACATTGAGCGCGTCGCCGCCCGCGAACGCCTGCGCCGCCGAGGGGGACGCCGCGGCCGCGGCCGAGGGCACGGCAAACACGGCCGGGGTGCGGTACCGCCACTCGTCCTTGTCGGCCTCGTCGAGCGAGCGGCGCAGGAAGTCGAGCGCGGCCGTGTGGGCCTCGTCGCGCGCGTGCGGGGTGGAGGGGATGGGGCGAGGGAGGTCCTCGAGGCGGAAGCCGGCGGCGGGCGCGGTCGAGGGCGGCGAGGCGCTGAGGAACTCGAGGGCGCGCACCTCTACGTCGGTAAAGGGTGCGCCGGCGAGCGAGTCGGGAGACGAGGTGGACGACGAGGCCGAGGAGAAGGACGCGTCGGGCTCGAGGAGGTCGGGCTCGAGCGAGGCGTTGGGCGAGGGGCGGTGCGAGGCCGACGAGAAGTACGACTCGTCAGGTGCGGCGTTCGTGTCGTCCATGCCGCGGCGGTGGTGGTGGTGAGGAGGGGAGCGAGGGTTGGTTGATGAGGACGAGGGGAAGGCGTTCGGGCGATGGCGGGATGCTGCTGCTGCTGCGGGGGCTTTTGCGGTCTCTATAGGGGCTGCAGTAAAGCCGCCAAGCACACAGACGGCGGGTGCGAGGTGTGAGCGGAGGGTCAGGGGCGAGGCGGTGCTCGCGCTTCGTCTCGTCGTCGTCTCCCGCGCGACGTCGGGCTTCCAGATAGCGCGATATTGCTGCACTGCAGTGGCACGCACGCTATACACAGCTCGCCCTCGGCCTCGGCCTCTACACAGGCTTCTCGACCTTGCCCAGCTCCTTGCTCATCCCGCCGTCCTGCTTCTTCTCCCCGCCCTCCTCGCCCTCGCGCACACCCTCGTCATCCTCGTCCTCGTCCTCCTCCGCCGCAGCTTCGACGCCGTCCCGCTTGCCCGCCGCCTCCATCGGGTCCTCGACGACCGCGCCCGCCGCCGGCGTCTGCAGCCCCGGGTTGGCCGTGTACCGGTTCAGGAGCGCTTGCTGCGCGTCGAACTCTTTGCGCAGCGCGAGGAGCTCCTGCAGGGCGTAAGCAGGAGGAAGGACGTCAGCCGGGCATTCGGGAGGGAGGGAGAGCGCGCGAGGGGGGAGACGCACCTTCTCGAACTTGCGCGCGAAGACTTCGACTGCGAGCGGGGAAGGGAGACGTCAGATGCCGAGCTCCGCAGGGAAGCGACGAGGAGAGAGGAGAGAGAGGCGACGCACGGTAGAAGGACGCGCCGTTCCACGCGCTGATGGCGAAGAGGGCGACGAGGTAGACGCTCGACCAGAACTTCGAGTCGTACAGCCAGAACAAGGGCGGGATGAGCGTCACAAACGTGTATACGGCTTGGCCGGCCTGCGAGTCGTCGTGCGAGTCAAGAGTCAGCTCGAGCCCGAGTCGAGAGGGAGCGAGGGAGGAGAGAGCGGGACGCACGATGAAGGCGCTCTCGCGCAGCTGCGGCGGGAGCTTGGCGGCGATGCGGCCGATGAGACGCTTCTTGTCGTTGATCAAGAACGTGAAGCTCGTCGCGCGACCCTCGCGGATCTTGTCGGCGCGCAGCTGGATGACGAAGTGGAAGTAGAGGAGCTGCCAGACCATGTCTGCGCGCGCATGGGCCGAGGTTAGCTCTTGGCCTCAAGGACATGCAGCGCGAGGAGAGGGACGCACAGGTCGTCATGCAGATCGTCATGCTGCGCCACGGCTTGAGGTGAGGCAGCTCCTTGAGCGCCGGGTAGCGCTCGAACGCGAGGTCTTGCGGGTAGAAGTGCCTGCGGGTGCGTTGCTCGTCAGCGACTACCTCGATCTGCGGGGCGAGAGAGGGGAGACGAGACGCACCGGATGACGGTGAAGACGAAGGGCGGGAAGATGTGGATGGCGAGCGAGATGACCTTGTCGAGCGAGTGGAAGACGAGCGAGTTGCGCCAGGTCGCGATTGCGCTGCAGCGAGAGGGCGAGTCAGCTGCAGGTCGACCTCGTTCGACTGAGAGCAAGGCGGACGCACGATCCGAGGCTGCCGAGAGTGAGGCCGTAGCACGCCTCGAACAGGAACGCGCTGCCGGGGAAGACCCAGAGCTGCGCGACGAGGTCGAGAAGTCAGCCGGGCTCTGAGCGTGGAGTGGATGACGTGCACGCACATAAAGTAGAGCGAGGACGTTGACGAAGTAGCACAGGTCGAACAGGAAGCTGCGCGCACGGCGTGAGGAGGTCAGGCCGACGTTCCGAGGAGGGGGGGGGGGAGGGAGGGAACGAGCGAGGGACGACGCACTAGTGGTACAGCTTGCGCTTGTAGGTGAAGACCCGGTAGGGGAGGTAGAAGAGCATCTGGAGCGAGTACCACTCGGCGAGCCACGTCGGGTGGAAGCCGAGGAGGAGCGCAGAGAAGAGGACGTTCATGACGCCGCACAGGAACGAGATCTGTAGGTGCAAGGGGCGCGCGTCAGCTTCGACTCGTCTCGCACGAGCAGCACTTTGTGCAGGAAAGGAGAGGTTAGGAAGGCGCACCTTGTCGCGCAGCCGGACGGTCTTCCTGCAGGTCGAGCGAGCGAGAGTCAGTAACCGCTCGAGCCGACTCGTCTGGGCCCAAGACAGCAGAGAAGGGGACGCACTCTTCCTCCCACTTGACGACGAGCTTCTGGACGCTGTCGCGCATGCGAGTGCGCACCTCGCGGTACTTGCGCTCGAGGCGCTCGCGGTCCTTCTGGCTCAGGACCTTGCGCTCGCCGGTGACGCCCGCCTCGCGGAACTCGCCGCCGCCGCCGGTCGCCGCGCGCGAGAAGCCGAGACCCTCGCCGAGGTCGAAGGCGGGCACGCTCGGGAGGGGCGGCACCTTGAACGTGTCGCGGCCCTTCTGCTTGGCCTCGTCGAGGAGGCGGTCGGCCTTCTCGCGCCAGGTGACGCTCTTGCGGCGGAGGGGCCGGGTCCACACCTCGAGGTGGGCGTCGAGGACGTTGAGGAAGTCGAGGAGCGACAGGCCCGAGAAGAGCGGGTCGTCGTCGTGGATCTCGAACCGCGGCGACCCGGTGCCGGACGACGACGTCGAGTAGCCCGAGCCCGTCGAGCGGCGTGACAGGGTGGGTGGGAACGGCGGCGTGCCTGCTGGCGAGGGCGGGGACGAGTCGTCGGGCGTGGCCGAGCCGAAGGTCGAGGTCGAGGTCGAGGTGAGGGGGCCGTCACCGGCCGGGTGCGAGATCGCGACGGTGCGGCGGCGCAGGAGCCCCTCGCTCGCCGGTTCGAGCGGTGCAGTGTCGCTCGCGCCAGGCATGCTCGCGGCGGGTTGCAGTTGGGGCGAGGTCGGCGAGGGCACGTGTGGGAGCGACGACGAGGAGGGCGAGGTGGGGACCGGCTGGGCGGGCTGTGCGGGTGGCTGGGCCGTGTGTACTGCTCGCCGAGTGCCGTGTCGAGCCTCTGGACTGGTCGCAGGCAGTCAAAGGCGGGTGTGGGACGACGAGAGCGAGGCCGCCGTCATCTCGCCCCGGACGTCGCTGCGGAAACAAGCTGTCGGCAACTGCACGTGCGAGCCGGGAAGCAGCCGCCCTGACCCTATGAAGCACTGCTTATCGCACCGACCCGAGCAGTTGGCATCCTCCTGGCGCTCGGAAGTCCGCTTGGTCGCACGCGGCGGTGAGAGCTGCTTCGCTTCGATTGGTCGAGCTGAAGCTGGAGTTACGACTTGCCCCAGTCGGCGGAGAGCCGGCGGGGCGAAACCGGCCTGGGCCCAAACGCGCGACTGGTGGACCTTCTCGCCGTCGAGAGCCGCTCGCCTCCTCCCACCTCGCCCTCCCTCTCTCCCTCCATCCTCGTCAAGGTTCCAGAGCTCGCCACGATGTCTGCCACTGTCGCTACTCCCACGTCGGTCGACGTCCGTGCGTCCACCTCTCGCCGTCGCCCGCCTGCAATCGCGTTTCCCAGCCACCCCCGCTAACCTCGCGCTCGTCCTCTCTCGCAGTCATCATCGGTGCTGGCCCGACGTGCGTCCCGCTACCACGCGTCTGCTCTTCACTGCTACCTCGCTGACGCGCCACACCCCCTGCAGTGGTCTCGGTGCCGCCAAGCGCCTCCACCAGCTCGTGAGCTCCGGTTCTCCCAATCTTCGCGCCCTGTGGACTGCCCGCTGACCTGTACCGCACCCTTGCTTGCTCCACATCTCGCAGAAGCACTCGAACTACCTCGTCGTCGATGCGCAGGCCGAGGCCGGTGGCCTTGCGTCGACCGACACGACCCCGGAGGGCTTCCTCTTCGACGTCGGCGGGTGCGTCCTCTCCCTCGCCCTCGCCCTCTTTCTGCCTGTGCGCCCGCTCGAGCAGCTCGTACTGACTCTCTCCTCGTCGCCACGCAGCCACGTCATCTTCTCGCACTACCTGTGCGTCGCGCTCCTCGTCGTCTCGCCAACCGCCACGTGCGAGCTGACCTCTCGCCCTCTCGCGCCCGCAGCTACTTTGACGACTGCATCAACGAGGCGCTCCCCAAGCCCGACGACTGGTACGAGCACGAGCGCGTCTCGTACGTCCGCTCCAAGGGCGCCTGGGTCCCCTACCCGTACCAGGTCCGTCCTCGCTCTCGTCCGTCCCGCGCGCAGGCTGCCTTCTCTGACGCCCGCTCTCGCCGCCCCGCAGAACAACATCACGATGCTCCCCGTCGAGGAGCAGGTCAAGTGCATCGAGGGCATGATCGACGCCGCCGAGGAGCGCGCTCGCGCCGCCACCAAGCCCAAGAACTTCGACGAGTGGATCGTCCGCATGATGGGTGCGTCGCTCCCTCCTGCTGCCTCTCAAGGCCCTGAGCTCTGAGCTGACGCCCTGTACCGGCAGGTAACGGCCTCGCCGACCTCTTCATGCGCCCGTACAACTTCAAGGTCTGGGCCACGCCGACGACCGAGGTGCGCTCGCTCTCTCCCTTCCTTCTCTTCGCTCCCTGACCGTTCGAGAGCTGACTCTCCTTCTTCCTCGACGTGCAGATGCAGTGCGAGTGGCTCGGTGAGCGTGTCGCGGCGCCGTCGCTCAAGCACGTCGTGTCGAACGTCCTCAACAAGAAGACGGCGGGCAACTGGGGCCCGAACGCGACGTTCCGCTTCCCGGCGCGCGACGGCACCGGCGGCATCTGGAAGGCGGTCGCCAAGACGCTCCCGCAGGACCGGTTCAAGTTCGGCCAGTCGGTGCAGCGCATCGACGCGACGAACAAGGTCGCGCACCTGTCGGACGGCTCGTCGATCGCCTACCGCTCGATGATCTCGACCATGCCGCTCGACCAGATCACCGAGATGACCGAGGAGGCGGCCAACCTGCGCCCCATCTCGCGCGGCCTCGTCTACTCGTCGACGCACGTCATCGGCGTCGGCATCCGCGGCGTCCTCCCGCCGCGCATCGGCGACAAGTGCTGGCTCTACTTCCCCGAGGACGACTGCCCGTTCTACCGCGCGACCGTCTTCTCGAACTACTCGCCGTACAACTGCCCGCAGGAGGACGTCAAGCTGCGCACCCTCCAGACGGCCGACCCGGCCCTGTCGTCCCAGGTCGACACGCAGACCGAGCGCGCCGGCCCGTACTGGTCGCTCATGCTCGAGGTGTCGCAGTCGACCCAGAAGCCCGTCGACGAGGAGAAGCTCCTCGCCGACTCGATCCAGGGCCTCGTCAACACGGGTCTGTGCTCGCCCGACGACGAGATCGTGTCGACCTACCACCGCAAGTTCCACCATGGCTACCCGACCCCGTCGCTCGTTCGCGACGGCCAGCTCAAGCAGCTCCTCCCCGAGCTCCGCGACAAGTACAGCATCTGGTCGCGCGGTCGCTTCGGCTCGTACAAGTACGAGGTCGCCAACCAGGACCACTCGTTCATGGTGCGTCCTCCCTCTCTCTCTCTGCTCGATGCGGCTCGTCGCCGAGGTCGTCGTCGCCGTTTTGGCGCCATTCGACCTCCACTTTTGACCTTCTCAACGGCGCTGACTCCTCCTTTTTCCCGCTACAGGTCGGCGTTGAGGCGGTCGACAATGTGCTTTTTGGCGGCGTCGAGCTTTCGCTTGTGGGTGTCTGACGTCCTCCCTGTACTCCGGCGAGGGATCCGGCGGACCTCGAGGAGAGAGCGCAGCTCCGAGCCAGATACTGACTCTCGCACCCGCCCCTACCCCTCTTCCACGCCCACAGGAGTCCCCTGACGTACGTCTCCTCTTTCTCGCCGTCGCCGTGCCGTCGTCGACGAGCCGTCCTCGATCCCTCCCTCCTTCCTGGCCCTCTTCGCTTTTCCCTCTTCGCCCTCCACACACCCTCGCCCTTCCTCCTCACGCTCTCGACCTGACCCTATCCTCCTCGTCACGCAGTTCGTCAACGGCCGCCGCAACACCGAGCGCCGCCTCTGAGCGCGTCCCCTCCCCTCGTCATCGTCCCTCCCACCCTCATGCAGTGCTGTCCCCCTCTCTCCTCTCTCTCCCTCGTTCTCTCTAGCGGTCCCTTCCATTATGTGTTCTCTGCATTCGGGCAAGTAGATTTTCTCCCTCTCGACGAGCGCGAGTCTCCTGTGAGCCGACAGCGAGAAGGGCCGTGCGAGCGACCCGGACCAAGACAAGGAAGCGCGCTCGACTCGCCGAACTTGTCGCCGTGTGCTGCATAGCTCTCCCGCTCTCGCTCTCGCTGTTCATCTCGCTCACGAGCGCGAGCGCAAGCGCTCGACGCCGTCGTCGTCGCCGCACGGACCTCTCCGACTTGCTCTTCTCGAGTTCTCGCTCGCTTTCTTCGCTCTCCTCGCTCTCGAAAGTAGGCGCACGAGGTGTGTGAACGACAAGAAGGGCTCGTTGGTACAGGCGAGGGAGAAAGGGAGGAAAGGGGCGGCAAGCTACGAGGGAGAGAGAGAGCGAGAGGACGAGGAGAGCTAGAGACGAGGCGAGGGGTGCGAGATGAGTCGCTACGGCAGGAAGGGGTAGTTGCGAGTCGAGAGGAGAGGAGGGACTAGGGAGGGAGACGGGCTTAGGAGAGAAGGAGGGTGCGGCGCGAGGGTGGAACCTCGGAGTGAGGGAGGGGAAGGATGACGACAGACGGACGGACGGAAGCACGACGACGACGACGTAGAAAGGCAGGAAGGGGGAAGAGGGGCGAGCCGGCGCAAGGTGGTATAAGGGCGAGTATGTAGAGGGTGCGCGGCGAGAAGAGAGTGACGGCACGGCGATAAAAGGGGACCTAGCGCGACGGCGGCGACGACGACGACGAAGTGTCCCGCTCAGTCGAGGTGCAGCCTCATCTGCTCGAGCGGGATCGGCTCAAAGTTGTTGATGTCGATGCCGCGGCTGAGGAGCTCCTGCTCGGCGTGCGGCGGCACGAGCTGGCGGATGAGGTCGGGCCGGCACGACAGCTCCTCGCGGTTGAAGTCGAACAGGGGCGGCAGGTCCTTGCCCGTCGGCATCTTGGCGTCGGGCGTCTTGAGGTCGTTGAAGAACGGGTGGCACATGGCCTCGATGGCCGTGAGGCGCGCCGAGGGCGTGTACTCGAGGAGCTTCGAGATGAGGTCGATCGCCTCGGGCGGCGTGCGCGGGCGGAACACCTTGACGAACGGATGCGGCTGCGAGGAGGCGACAGTGGGAGAGGGATGGGCGAGAGTACGAGGAAGAAAGAGTAGGGAAAGAGAGAGAGAGAGAGAGAGAGAGAGAGAGTCAGCGAGACTAGTCGCGACGACGACAGCGACGACGACGACGAGGGACGAGCGGGGACGCACCTTGATCTGCGGGAACTTGTGCTCCATGTAGTTGGGGTTCATCGTCTTGATCTGCTCGCGCGTCGGCGTGCCGAGCACCTTGATGATCTCGACCAGCTGGTCGATGCCGGACTCTCCGGGGAAGAGGGGCTGGCCGAGCATGAGCTCCGCCATGACGCAGCCGGCGCTCCACACGTCGATGTTGGTCGTGTAGTTGGTCGCGCCGAAGATGAGCTCGGGCGCGCGGTAGTAGCGCGAGCAGATGTACGACACGTTGGGCTCGCCCTCGATCAGGATCTTGGCCGAGCCAAAGTCGCACAGCTTGAGGATGCCCGACGGCGGGTTGAGGAGCAGGTTCTGCGGCTTGATGTCGCGGTGGCAGACTGCGGGCGAGGGGGCAGGAGAGTCAGCATTGGCGCGAGGTGAGGGAGAGAGCGAGAGAGAGCGAGAGGGGGACGCACTGCCGACCGAGTGGATGTAGGCGAGCGAGCGCAGGAGCTGGTACATGTAGAGCTTGATGTAGGCCATGGGCATCGTCTGCTTGAGCTTGGCGTAGTGGCGCGACGCGCGGTACACCGTCTCGGGCACGTACTCGAGCACGAGGTTGAGGTAGACCTCGTCCTTTTTCGGCTGCGCGCGTGCAAGGTTGGCGTCAGCGAGGGCTCGCTCGACTCGTCCAAAGGGAGAGAGAGAGGGGACGCACCTTGTCGCCGTTCGAGTAGAAGAAGGCGCGCAGGTTGACGACGTTCGGGTGCTTGACGAGGCGCATGATCTGGAGCTCACGGTTCTGCGAGCGCGGGTTCGTCGTCAGCTCGCCCTCTTTCGATCCACGGCGAGAAGGGGAACAGACGCACCTTGAAGCGCTTGTCCTGGAGGACCTTCTTGATGGCGACATCGTCGTCGCCCTCGTTGTCGGGTCCGAGCGAGCCCGGGACGAGCTTGGCCTGGAAGACGACGCCGAACGAGCCGTTGCCGACGACCTTGCTCGAGAAGTAGCTGAGCTCGCACTGGTCCCCGGTGCGGCCGTGCGAGGCGATCACCTTGACGACCTTGGTGCTGTCGTCGGCTGTAGGCGGCGGGCGCATCGATGCGGCGAGAGGAGCAGGGGCGGCATCCCGATAGGGCGAGCACGGCGGGGTCGGGACGGGCGACGAGGTCGGGGTCGCGATGGGGTGGACGAGGGCGGTCGGGCGCGAGCGAAAGCGCAACAGGCGCGAGTTGGACCGAGGTCGCCGGTGGTGCAGGTGGTGGTCGTGCACGTGCGGGAGGGCGGATGACGAGAGGGTGGGTGAGGCGGGGCGGGACCACGAGACGGGCGAGAGGGGACCGACATAGTCGACGAGGAGGGAGAGGGGGAGGAATGGGTGCGGCGCGGGAGGTGGGGCGGTCGGGTTGAGCGAGAGCGGGGCGTCGAGGGGAGGGAGGAGAGAGTACATCGTCAGGGCTGGGCGTCTCGAAGGCGGGCGGGGTGGATTGGTGTGGTGCGCCCAATGCTACGCGAGCATGCAGGGCTGAGCTGTGCGGTCGTGCGCAAGCCCGCCTTGAGCGGACAGGGGAGAGTAACGAGGCGAAGAGACGAGCGTTGCCCGAGGGCAAGCCGCTCCCTCGTCGCTCCCGGCGAATCCGGCCCCTCCAGCTCGCCCTCGTGCACCGAGCTGCGCCTGCCGTTGCGCTGCACCCAGCTTGCTCTGCCCTCGCCCTCCCTTGCCGTGCCCGCCGAGCGAGGACGACGCTGCGAGTGTATGCTCGACGAGCGCCGTCTCGTGATCGTCCCCCGCCCCACGGCCCAGGGCCTGGCCCACCGGCCCCGCCTGCGCGCACCACGAGCTCCGAGCGAGCAAGAGGGAGAGGACGAGGACGTACACATCAACGCTGGAGGCTGGAGAGCGGGTCGGGGAGGCGAGGCGAGTGGGCGAGTGGGGGAGGAGCGAGGAGCTCGTCGAGGGTCGGCGTCAGGAGAGGACGGGCGAGCGTCGGGGCGGCTGACGGGCGAAGGGCTGGGCGTGGGTCGCTGGTGCTGCTTTGGGTGGTGTGCGGTGGTGCCCTAGCTGAAGAGGGGAGGGCGGTCAAGGGGGAGCTGGGTGGGAGCGGTCGAGGGCGAGAGACGAGGGCGACGGAGCGGACGAGCGAGAGGGAGCGACACAGGCCACCCCGTCAGCTCTGGAGCTCGGCTGTGAGCTCGACTGCTCGCCGGGAGAGCTCACCTTGAAGACTGTCGCGGCAGAACCAGGCCAGGAGGGGAGGCGAGCCGCACCAGCTCCCACTCTCCTCCTCCTCGACCCTCCACCTCGCTCTCGGCCTTGCTTCCCCCTCTTCCTAAGACAACTCCCCTTCCCGTGACCGCAAAAGCGGCCTCGTCTAGACTCGCGCAGCTCTCCCCCCCACTCCCCGCTCGTCGAGACACTCTTGTCGTCGATCGTCTCCTCCTCGCCTCGCCCGCTCGCCCGCTCTCTCCCTCCCTCCCTCGCCTCCCTGTTCCGACCAGCCCTCGTCGTCGGGCGGGTCATCCTCTCGTCGAGCGGGACGAGGCGAGAGCAGCCGGCGCAGCTCTTGCACTTGTCCAGCGCGCGTAGCAGCCGTCCGGCTCGTCGCTCTCGCTTCACACGCTCGCTCGGTCGTCACAGCTTGCGCCTGCGCGGCTCTGCTTCAGCCATGACGCACCTCCTGTCCGTCTCGACGCCGCGTCGCCGGTTCGCCTCGGCGACCCTGCGCAGCGAGCGGACTTTCCGTGCGCCGACCGTCCGCCTCAGCCGCGGCCGCGTCTGCGAACCTACTCGGCTCGCGCAGCTCAAGCTCTCGCTCGCCGACTCGAGCACGAGGTGCTCCAGCAGCCGCTTCGACCGCCGCCTCGCCCATGCCCACCGACGACGGCCTCAGCGCACGGGCCTTCACCTCGAGCCTCGTCCTCAACCCGCCCTCGTCGCGCCTCTCGGTCCCGCCCGACGTTCTGCGCGCCCTGCGCACCTACCGCACGGCGGTGCTGCGCGCTCTCGGGCCTGCGCACGAGGCGGAGCGGATTTGGGCCGAGGTGCGCCGCGCTCAGCTCGTCGAGCGCGAGGGGAGGGCGCCGGTGTGGGTGCGCCCGAGCGAGGTGGCGGTCGAGGCGGCGAGGCGGATACAGAGAGGGATGTTGGGTGCTGGTCGAGGGTATACGGCCGAGTGGCTCGTGCGTTCCTCTCCTCTTTGCGCCGTTTCGAGGCGAGCACCGCGCTGACGTGACCTCCTCGTCCGCAGCGACACGACGCAGAGCTCGTGCAAGCGCCACTCGTGCGTCCTCTCCCTTCCTCAATATGCTCATTTGACGCTGACGGTCGTTCTGCAGAATACGGCGAGGCGCGCACTCGGGCTCGGCGCGAGCTTTCCCTCGACGCTCCTCCCTCGCGAGCCACCTTCGCCCTCCCCAGCCCCACCCGCCTCGCCTCACACCCCCCTCTCGCGCCGCTCGACGAGCCCCATCCCCTCTCCTCTCCGACTGCGCGCCCCCTCGACCGTCACGCGCTTCTACGCCGCCCTCCTCGACCACCCCTCACCCCCTCCCGGCGCACGCACCCCGCCCGCCGTCTCGAACGCGTACGACGCGCTGTGGGCCGCCGCGCGCGAGGCCGTCACGGCTGACGTGTGGGACCAGATGTGCCGCATGCGGCGAGCGGACGTGTCGTGCGCGACGCTTGCGCTTAGGGCGCTCGCGGCGGCGAAGGATGCGGTCGTCGGGCGACCTCCTGGGCGCAGCATCGACGCCCGGATGCAGCAGATCGTGCGTCTCGCTTCCTCATCCCCTTTGAGTGCAGCAGGAGCAGGACTGACGCTGCCGACATGCGCTTGCAGAAATCGGCGCAGGAGACGATCGTCAACGAGCTCGTCGTGCGTCCCTCTCCCTCTTCCTCAAACACGCCCGACGCGGCAGCTGGCTCACTCGACCTCTCCATGACGCAGGCCGACGCGCTCGAGGCCGTAGAGGAGAAGGAGCCACGAGGCCGTCGGCGCAGCGCAGGAAGAGGTGAGGGCGGCCTCGAGGGAGGGAGCGCGAGCATATAAGACCGACCGAGGCGAGGGAAGGAGCTGTAGGCACGCAAGTGGATCGCTGCGATGCAGTGGAGCTGCAGTCCAAAGCATTGCGTGCGCTGCGAGCGGCTGATGCGCCGAGAGGAGCGAAAGTGGGGGAGACGAGGCGAGGGGGAGCGGGAAGCGCGCTGGACAAGCCCGGAGGGGCTGAGCCGAGGAAGAGCCGATGCCCAGTGAGCCCTCGGACAGGCAGCAGCAAGCGTGTCAGCTGTGGTCGAGGCGAGGGAGGATGCCGAGCGACGAGCGGCCGAACCCTTTGCCTCGCTCTCGCTCCTCCCTCGCTCGCACCTGCTGCAGACTGAGCTCAGCAGCACACACGACCATGCCCTCGCAACGCACCCTCCAGCTCGACCAGTTCCGCCCGAGCTTCTCGACCTCCGACCTCGACTCGCTCCGCCAGACCATCGCCTCCACGCGCCTCCCCGCCGAGACGTACGCCTCCAGGCAGCCCAAGTACGGCGTCCAGCATGCATGGATGAAGGGCGCGCTCGCCTACTGGCAGGACGGCTTCAGCTGGTGAGCACAGCTCCCTCTACCTCCCCCTCCTCCTCCTCCCCCACACCGGACCCTCGGCTGACGTCGTCGTCGCCCGGCCCGCAGGCAGAAGTACGAGGACAAGATCAACGCCGTCGACCACTTCACCACGACCGTCCAGGACGACGGCCACGACTACAAGATCCACCTCCTCCTGCACGAGTCGGACGACCCGGACGCCATCCCGCTCCTCCTCCTGCACGGCTGGCCCGGCAGCGCGTTCGAGTTCGTCGAGGTCATCAAGCTCTTGCGTGAGAGCAAGAGCCCGTCTTTCGTGCGTCCAGCTCTCTCCGCCCTCCTCTCGCCGCCCTCTCGCTCGCCTCAAAGCTGACTCGCACCTTCGTCAAACCTCTTGCAGCACCTCATCGCGCCGATGGAGCCCGGCTACGGCTGGTCGAGCGGTCCTCCTCTCGACCGCGGCTTTGGCATGTACGACTGCGCGCGCCTCATGGACAAGCTCATGAGCGGGCTCGGGTTCGCCGACGGGTACGCCGTGCAGGGCGGCGACATCGGCTCGGGCCTCGCGCGCATCCTCGCCCTCGAGCACAACGCCAAGGCCATCAACGTCAACTAGTGCGTCTCGAGCTCTCCCTCCCGCTCAGCCTCGACTGCGACAAGCTCCTGACGCACGTTCCGCCTCCTCGCGCAGCCTGCCCGCCGTTGCCCCGCCCGACGACGCACCCGAACGCCATCAGCTCAAGCCGCACGAGGAGAAGGCGCTCGAGCGCAGCGACGCGTTCCAGTCGACGGGCCGAGGGTACGCCATCGAGCAGGCGACTCGCCCCGGCACGGTCGGCATCGTCGTCGGGAGCTCGCCCGTCGCACTTTTGGCTTGGCGTGCGTCCCTTTCCTCTCCTTCCAGTCGGCCTCGACCCGAAGATCATGCTGACGAGCCTCGCGCGCGCGCAGTTGGCGAGAAGTACGCCGAGTGGACCGACGACGACCTGCCGCTCGACGACCTCCTCGGCATCGCGACCTTCTGGTGGCTGCGCGACTCGTACCCGTCGTCGATCTGGGCCTACGCCGACATGCAGAAGACGGGCATCTCGGCGCTGCACAACGACCCGCAGCACCGCCTCGACAAGCCGCTCGGGTTCTCGTCGTTCGCAAAGGAGATCAGCTCGACGCCCGAGGCGTGGGCCAGCAGGAACGCCAACCTGCAGTGGTACCGCTACCACGACAAGGTGCGTCTGCTCTCTCTCTCCTCTCCTCCTCAAGCGTAGCCTCAAAGGGCTCCGCGCTGACGACTCGCCCCTTCTCGCGCTCGCACCGCTCGCAGGGAGGCCACTTTGCCGCCGCCGAGCGCCCCAAGGAGTTCGCCAAGGACATGCAGGACTGCTTCGCTGCGATCTATCCACGTGCGTAGCGAGACGAGCAGTGCAACCTCGAGCGAGCGGTCCGTGCGAGCGTGGTTCTGCAGAGCGAGGCGAGTGAACGAGAGCTCCCAGGCCTGTCGTCTGGGCGAGATAGATAGCCAGAGCGCGTGTGCATGTCAAGCTAGCACTCAGAACGGCTACGAGACGCTGTGAGCCGCGTAAAGCGCGAGAGGAGTCCGTCGTCGTCGTCGCCCGAGTCGACCTTCTCAAAATCGAGCTGCGCGGGCGCAACGCTTTCCCCGGCCGTCTCGTCCTCGCTCTCGATCGCGCTGCAGCTCGAGTTGAACATGTGCGTCCACCGGCACCGGTCATAATCTGTGTGCCTAGCTGGCACCGAGCCGGCCGAAATGAGCACAACCAGGAGGGATCAGGCGCCCGCAGCCCAGGCAACGTTTTTTTCGTTGCCTGGCTGCGCGCGCGGGCACAGGCTCGAGCGCCGCGCTTGCGGAGGACCAGCCTGCCGCGCTCTCGCACGCTCCTCGTGCGTCCTTTCAGAGTAGTCTGGTCGCGTAGCTAGCTCTGCAAGTCTCGGGCGGCTCGGGCGAACGCAGCAAGCTGACGAGGAAGCACCCTCCTCCAGCTCGAGCAGGTCGAGGCGCGGCTCGTCGGCTCGCCCGCTCGTCCCTGGCCGACACCGCGGAGCGCAGGCTTCTGTACAGAGCTGTCGACCACCTGTCGAGAGGCAGCGAGAGCGAGAGGAGGTGCCCGACTTCGTTCAGACGATGCGCTTCCCGACCTCCTCCTCGCTCGAGTCGACGAGCAGTACGAGCTGTCCAGCTACGCTCGACCTCGCCCGATCAGAGAGAGCTCGGAGTACTGCTCGATCGAGGAGAGAACCCCTCGCGCAGCCGCAGAGCCGTCGGCGAGGGAAGCGGCAGTTTGAGAAGGTCGGCGAGCGAGGAGGCCAAAGCGCCGAGGCGAGCACGACGCTTTCCCGGGCCTCTCGTTCACGCCACAGAGTCTCATTGTAGCTCTAGACACGCTGAACAGCAGCCGTGTGGGCCGCAGGCGCCGCAGCGCCGCGACGACGAGGATGTCGCCCGCAGCCCAGGCAACGTTTTTTTCGTTGCCTGGCGGCGCGCGCGCGCGCGGGGTCGGACCTCGCTGGCGGACTGCGAGCCGGCCGACGGGAACGCTCGCGCTTGCTGCTCGTTCAGCCTCATTCTCAGAGTCGCAGAGTTGAGCCGCTCGCTGTGCGAGGGTCGGGCAGCTCGCGCGAGGAGAGCGAAGAGGAGGCCTGTGCGCGCGCCGCACTCTCCCACGCTCGCGCTTCCTCATCCTCTTCTCGTACTGCTACAGAGCTCGAGCGTGTCGGGGAGGAAGCTACGAAGAGCGGCTGAAGCGCGCGGCAATGCTGCAGTGCAAGTCGGCGCTATACAAAACCGACCTAGAACGTGCCGAGCGACGCAAACTGCCCAAGCGCCGTGCGCGAGTTCCACGAGAAGGTCGGGTCGGCGTACCTGCACGATGGAGGATCGGCAGCACATCAGCAACGGCGAGAGGGCAAGGGGAAGAGAGAGAAGGACGCACTCGGGGCCCTCGAGGACGGCGAGGTCGAAGCTGTCGTCGAGGTCGGGCTGGTCGTGCGAGCTGCGAACGTCGTACAGCATCGTCAGCCCGAGTCCCCTTAGAGCGAGAGCGAGAGAGTGCGAGGAGGAACGAGACGCACAGGCTGTACGAGCCCTCCCACGCGAGGGTCTCCTTCTCGGCGCCGCCTCCCCCTCGGCCAA
>Ga0308169_10000990_pt1 | contig 36035 bp, 38 predicted proteins | sample PhyBR1_2_FD_202139 | JGI IMG/M metagenome (GOLD analysis project Ga0308169, IMG submission 202139) | Phyllosphere microbial communities from UC Gill Tract Community Farm, Albany, California, United States - DLSLSB.R1 | ecosystem: Host-associated > Plants > Phyllosphere > Unclassified | place...
ATGACTTCTCCTCAAGAATTGAAAGTAATGATCCGCATATCGGCTGCTGGACCATGCTGCTAAGGGCGACCCACAGAATGTACGGGCAACGGTTAGTTACGCAACTTGAGCCCCTAACTACCGGCCGCCCTGGAGAAAATTACCGGGCAGCCGGAGCAATTGCGCACGCTCCGCGCACTTAGCGCCTACCAAGTCTACGAGTTGACGCAATTAAAGACCAATCAGGTGTATAAGCGGGGACCGGGGGGAGGAAAGGTCACAGCTTCGACTGTCCCCTATTCACAGCAGGGACATAGCTTCCCCCAGCATGTTGGATGCATGAACACGCAGCTCCTGCCGGCAGTACCGGCCGCAAGCAGCTCCGGCCGCCCGGAGCTTTCATCCACCAAGAGACCGGCCCGCGGCTGGTTCGCCCGGCAGTACCGGCGGCGCATGCTGCGGGCGGACCTGCTCACCGTTATTGCGTGGGCCTCCGTTGCAGCGGCAGTGGCCCTCTGGCTTGCCGACGGCGGAGCCACCAACATATCGTCCCCTGCCGCCCTGTTCACGGCGGCGGGGATCGTGGCCGGCCTGGCGGGGATGGACCTGGTCCTGCTCATGCTGCTCCTGGCTGCGAGGATCCCGTTCATCGACCGCACCATAGGCCATGACCGGGCGCTGGAATTCCACGGCAAACTGGGTAAGCCCTCGCTCTACCTCCTCCTGGCACACGGCCTGCTGCTCGTCATCGGCTACGGCATGGCCGAGGGACTGGACCCGGTCAGCGAGTCCATCAACCTCTGGGTGCAGGTCCCCGACATGTGGCTGGCGTTCGTGTCCATGGCGCTGTTCATCGCCGTCGTGGTGACGTCCCTGGTGGCTGTCCGCCGCCGCTTTCCTTACGAGTTCTGGTACGTAGTCCACCTCCTGACCTACGCCGCGGTGGCCACCTCTATCCCGCACCAGTTCAGCGTGGGCGGCCTCTTTGCGGCGGGCACATGGCAGCGCTGGTACTGGCTCGCCATTTGCATCTACACCGGCAGCGCCCTGGTGTACTTCCGGATCCTGGAGCCGGTGCTGGCCACGGCACGGCACCAGCTCACCGTGGCCCGCGTGGAGTCGGTGGCACCCGGTGTGGTGAACATCGTGATGCGGGGCCGGAAGCTGGACCAGCTGGCAGGGACGGGCGGGCGGTTCTTCATCTGGCGCTTCCTGGCTCCGGGCATGTGGTGGCATCCCCACCCGTTCAGCCTGTCCGCTGAGCCGGTCTTCACTGGCCCCGACAGCCAAGGAACACTGCGGGTTACCGTCCGCAACCTCGGTAACGGCTCCGCCCAGCTGCTTAGGCTGCGGAAGGGCACGAAAGTGGCACTGGAAGGTCCCTACGGCCTGCTCAGCACGGCGGCCCGGACGACGAACAAGGTGGTGATGATCGGCGCCGGCATAGGCATCACCCCACTGCGGGCACTGCTGGAAACCACGCCTTTTGCTCCGGGCGAGGCGACCGTCCTGCTCCGCGGGCACACAGAAGGCGAGCTTTACCTAGGCAGCGAAATCCTTGACCTCTGCCAGGCCCGAGGGGTGCGGCTCTTCCACCTCACCGGCCCGCGGTCCCGTACCAAGTCCCCTTGGCTTCCCGAAGATGCAGTGCGGAACGGCTACAGCCTCACCTCCTACGTGCCGGACGTCGCGGACGCGGACGTCTACGTCTGCGGTCCGGCCGCTTGGGCGGCCAACGTCATAGCGGATGCCGGGAAGGCCGGCGCCCCCGAGGAACAGATCCATCACGAAAGGTTTAACTGGTGAAATTACGCGGAACAGTCGCAGCAGCCTTGGCCTCCGCCGGGATCCTCCTGGCTGGCTGGCAGACCGGTACCCAGGTCAACGGCATCAGCACCGTTGCGTCAAGTACGACGGCGACAGGCACCACGGGTGCCACCGGCTCGGGTTCGTCCGGGGCAGGCTCGTCCGGGGCAGGCTCGTCCGGGGCCGCCGGGTCTTCAGGGCCCACCGGATCCTCAAGCACGTCGGGTTCGTCAGGCTCCTCGGGCACGTCAGGCTCCTCCAGTTCGTCCGGGTCCGGCAGCTCGTCCGGGTCCGGCACCTACAAGGGCAACACCGTACAGACCCGCTTCGGTCCCGTGCAGGTCCAGATCACGGTGGCGAACGGGAAGATCACGGACGTCACGGCCTTGCAGCTGACCAACACCGATGGCAAGTCCATCCAGATCAGCAACCGTGCGGCTCCCCTGCTGCGCAGCAAGGTCCTGGCGGCACAATCAGCAAATGTCCAAACCGTCAGCGGCGCAACCATCACCAGCAACGCCTACCTGACCTCACTCCAGGCAGCCATCGATGCAGCGAACCTCTAATCCCCTGGTCGGCGCCGGGAAGACCATACTCAAGGCCCGCACCTTCGAATGCATGGGAACGGTCATCGGCCTCACCATGCCCGTGGACTTCCTCACGGAAGGGCAACCGGGGTTGGTCGAGCTCGCCGCCGCCACCGCCGTCGTCGAACGCCTGTTCCATGAGCTGGATGAAACCTTCAGTCTGTACCGCCCGGATTCGGAGGCGAGCAGGCTGGCCCGCGGTGAGCTAAAGCTTCCCCAGGCCTCGGCCCGGATGCGCGAGCGCTACGCCGAGGCGCACGAATGGCGGCTGCGCACGGAAGGGGCCTTCACCCCCGAAAGGCCCGACGGCGTGCTGGACCTTTCCGGAATCATCAAGGGTCACGCTATCGGGGAGGCTGGCACCTCGCTGCTGGCGCTGGGCCGCGGGGACTGGTGCCTCAATGCCGGCGGCGACGTCCTGGTCAGCGGCTCACCGCACCCGGGCACCGCCGAGCCCTGGAAGGCCGGAATTGTGGACTCTGCCGACCGGCGCACCCTGATCACCGGCTACGCATTGGGCGGCAACAGCCCGCACACGGCAATCGCCACCTCGGGCTCCGCTGAACGCGGTGAGCACATCTGGCGGGTGGGCAGCAGCGCCGAATTTATCCAAGTCACCGTGGCCGCTGCAGACATCGTCACCGCCGATGTGCTGGCAACTGCGATAGTCGCCGGCGGAACGCGCATGCTGGACCGCGCCGCGGGCGGGTGGGATGTAGCAGTGCTGGCCATCCGCGCGGACGGTTCCATGCTGGCAACGCCGGGCTTCCAGCCGGCCTGACTGGCCCTCCTGGACGCCCGGCGGGGCTCCCGCTACAGGCGGGTGAGCTGCGGGTACTTGGGCTGCAGGTTGTCCCCGGATGACTTACCGGTGACCCGGCGGACCACCCACGGCGCGGCGTACTCCTTGAACCACTGGGCGTTGGCGCGAAGGGCCTCGGAGCCGCTCAGTTCCGGCACCGGCGTCATGGGCGGGACATCGATGGAGTGCTCGTATTTGAGGACCTCAAGGACGCGCTTGGCCATATTGGCGTGACCGGCAGCGGACATGTGCATCCGGTCGTGGGCCCACATACCCCAGTCGTAGTACTCACTGAAGCGCCAGTAATCCACCAGCAGGGCGCCGTGGTCCCCGGCGATTCCGCGGACCAGCTCGTTGTAGATGGCGGTGCGGCCGCGCATGGTGCCGAAAACCTTTGAACCACGCGCATCGAAGCCGGTGAACATCACCACGGTGGCACCTGTGGCGGCGAGCTTCCCGACCGCGTCGTTGTACTCAACCAGCAGGTCGTCGATGTCCACCTTGGGGCGCAGGATGTCGTTGGCGCCGGCATAGATGGTTACCAGGGTGGGATTAAGTTCGACGGCGGCGTCCACCTGCTCGGCCAGGATCTGCCGGAGCTTCCTGCCGCGAATGGCCAGGTTGGCGTAACCGAAGTCCGGGTCAGCTGCGCACAGCTGCTCGGCCACCCGGTCCGCCCAGCCCCGGACACCGTTGGGGCGCGAGGGATCGTCGTCACCAACGCCTTCGGTGAAGGAATCGCCGAGGGCCACGAAGCGGGAAGTGAAATCCATGCGGTTAGTTTGCCATCCGTTGCCGGAAGCAACCAATCGGCCCCCGCGCGTCCCGGTCAGGCCTGCTTTTCCCGCAGGATCCAGTGGTCCGTGTCGAGCCGCCCCACTACTTTTTCCCCGATCCGGGCCAGGTCCAGCACATCCTGCTCGGTTAAGGCGTCAAGGAACAAGTCCCGGACGTCCTCAACGTGGGCGGGGGCCAGTCCCACGATGGTGGCCATACCTTCCTCCGTGAGGTGCGCGGTGGTCACCCTGGCATCGGAGGGGTGCGGCCGGCGTTCCACCCAGCCGCGCTTCTGCAGCTTGGTCACTACATGCGAAAGGCGGGACAGGGACGCGCTGCTGCGGGCGGCGAGCTCACTCATGGGCAGGAACCGGTCCTCCGCTTCGGACAGCATGGCCAGCACCGTGTAATCGAAGAGTGACAGTTTCCCTGCAGTGTGCAGCCTGGTGTCCAGGGCCGCCGGCAGCAGCGTATTGATGCTCACCAGTGCCAGCCAGGCACGGCGTTCGTCAGGGGTCAGCCAGCGGGGTTCGGTCATGCGCCCCATTCTACGATTGATCTTTCAACCGGCCGGGCTGGCGCCGGTAGGCTTGGCCGCATGTATGTTGTCTCGCTCACCTACCGCGTGCCCCAGGAGATCGTCGACTTCCACAACGACGCCCACATCGCCTGGTTGCAGAAGGCGTTCGACGACGGCGTCTTCATCGCTGCCGGCCGTAAGGTCCCCCGCACCGGAGGGCTGCTGCTGTCGCAGGCAGAACGGGAAATCCTCGACGCCAGCCTGGCACAGGATCCCTTCTACTCCAACGGTGTTGCCGACTTCGAGGTGCTGGAGTTCCATGCCGGCCGGGTGGCGCCGGGGTTTGAAAACCTGCTGGACGCTCCACCCGCGCCTACCGCTTAAGGCGCGGTCCCGCCGTCGGACCTTTCCGCCGCAAGCTTCTTCAACCCGCCTTTGCGCGGCACCTTCACGGGCTGGGGCCAGCGCGGGGTGAGGGTGTCCCCCAGGGTGACGCCCCGGAGTTTGCGGCCAAAGAGCGGCAGGACCCAGTCGTGGACCCAGCGCCGCTGGCGCCGCTCCCATTCGCGCAGGCTCATCCTGGGCGGCGGTTCCCAGTCCTTGGGTTTTATCTTGTGGGGCACGCCTAACTGGTCCAGCACCTGCCCCGCCAGGTATTTGTGCCCGGCCTTGGACATGTGGAGCCGGTCCGAGTCCCACATCCGCCGATCGTGGAAGGCGTCCAGGCACCAGTAGTCCACCAATACGGCCCCGTATTTGTCCGCGATCTCCCGCACCCGCTGGTTGTAGTAGGTGTTGCGCTTCTTCAGCGGTTCCAGCAGCGCGGAAACCTTGACGTCGAACCCGGTGAAGAGGACAAGGACGGCCCCCGTACCGGCGAGCTGGGCAACCAGCTGTTCGTAGTCCGCCATGAGCCCAGGCATGTCCGTCTTCAGGTCCAGGATGTCGTTGCCGCCGGCGTAAAGCGTGACCAGTGCGGGGCGCATCTTCAGTGCGGGCTCGAGCTGCTCTTCGATGATGTGCCGCAAACGTTTGCTCCGGATGGCCAGGTTGGCGTACTTCCACCCGGGCTGCGCCTTGGCCAGCTTCTCGGCCACCCGGTCAGCCCATCCGCGAACCCCGTTGGGCAGCCGCTCATCCCGGTCCCCCACCCCCTCGGTAAACGAGTCGCCAAGGGCAACAAACACCCGCCGCCCGGAGTCAGGAAGCAAGGGAACAGAAGGCACGCGGCAAAACTAACCGAAACAAGAAGCGCGCAGGGAAAGCCGAGGTGAAGCCAAGGTGACGGACCCACTTAGCCGCGGCCGGGGGCTTGCGTAGGAGCGCATCGCCGACTGGAGCGAAGTGCAGGCCGCCCGCGGCCGAGCGACGCGTCGGGAGGAAGGGCGGACCCGAGGGCCCCGAACTGAGCTTGCGAAGTTTGGGAAGGGTCCAACCGCTAAGCGACGGCAAGCCGCCGGTTGCCGCGTAGCCAGCAACGGGGCCGGATTCAGCCCTCGGCTTTGCCTTGCCGCCAGTACCCCATGAACGCCACCTGCTTCCGGTCGATCCCCACGTCCCGGACCAGGTAGCGCCGCAGGTCCTTAATAACGCCTGCCTCGCCCGCCAGCCAGGCGTAGAAGGGCAGGGCGCCGGATGGCAGGTGCGGGTTCCTGGTGGCGCTGATGTCCGCCGTGTCCAGGCGCGCGGGTGTCTCCCACAGGATGTCTTCATCCACGTTGACGTCTTCGGGTTCCGGCCAGGCTCCGCCGTCGTCCGCTGCGATGCCCACCCAGCCCGGCACGAGGATTGCTTTGCGCACGGCCTCCTGCAGCAGTTGGCCGTGTGGCCGGGACCGGCCGAGGGCGGCGCCGCGGGCCAGCCAGGTGATTTCGATGTCGGCCGGGGAGCTGAGGTCCAGGAAGTCTCCGGCCAGGGGCACCTCCAGAAAGGCGTGGCCGCCCATGTAGGACGGAAGGGCCTCGAGGATGGCGGAGATGGCCGGGACCGCTGTTTCGTCCCCCGCGAGCAGGATGCGCTGCGCCAGGCCCGGCCGCCACTCGATGCCCGAGTAGGTCCCGGCCGTGACACAGTGCGCGGCCCGGCTGTTGGGACCAATGATCGTGACGGCGTCACCGGGTTTGGCATTCCGCGCCCAGTTCCCGGCCGCGCCGCCGTTTCCGTGCGGGTCAATGTGCATGACGAAGTCGACATCGATCTCCGGGTACACCGCGTCCAGCCGTGCCTCCCGGACCGTATACGTGCGCATCGAGCCGCGCACCTCCGGGTCCATGGCCAGCCAGTCCCGGTACCATCCGGCCTGGGTCGTCTCCAGGGCGGGGAGCGGAAGCTGCGTACCATCCGGTGCCGGCGACGGGATCAGGAGCTTGATCCGGAGATCGAGCGTTTCGCCGTGCACGCCGAAATCGCGCAAGGAATATCCGCCGAGCGTGATCCTGCGGAACGAGGGGCTGAGCTGGCGGACCGCCGACACGGTGACCTCGAAGGCCAGGCTCACGGGCTGCGTGTTCACCTGCCGGGCGCTCAGCTGCCGGGCGTCGTTTTCAATGGCCTTCATGGGACGAGCTCCAGTTCGTTGGCGGTGGCGTGGTGGCGGCCGATCGGGACGATGAGGGGCGTGCCGGAGACGGGATCCGGCATGACACGGCTTTCAAGGCCGAAGACCTCGCGGACCAGCTCCTCGGTGACCACATCTTCCGGGGCACCCATCGCCGCCACCGCGCCGTCCTTCATGGCGATGACGTTGTCCGCATAGCGGGCAGCCAGGTTGAGGTCGTGCAGGACGATGGCCACGGTTGTGCCGCGTTCCCGGTTCAGGTCCGTCACCAGGTCCAGGACCTCCACCTGGTGTGCCAGGTCCAGGAAAGTGGTGGGTTCGTCCAGCAGCAGGACCTCGGTTTCCTGGGCGAGTGCCATGGCAATCCACACCCGCTGCCGCTGGCCGCCGGACAGTTCGTCCACGTCGCGCTCGGCGAGGGCCAGCGTCCCGGTGGCTTCCAGCGCGCGCTGCACCGCGAGGTCATGTGGGGACAAGTCCCCCTCCCTCCAACTTCGGAAGAAGCCCTGGTGCGGGTAGCGGCCCCGGCCCACGAGGTCGCGCACAGTGATGCCGTCGGGCGAGGTGGGATGCTGGGGCAGCAGGCCCAAGGTGCGGGCCAGTTCGCGCGACGGGAGGGTGTGGATAGCCCGACCGTCCAAGGTCACGGCGCCGGCGGCCGGTTTGAGGAGCCGGGCCAGGCCGCGGAGCAGGGTGGACTTTCCGCAGGCGTTGGCACCCACGATCATGGTCACCCTGCCTTCCGGAATACGGACGCTGAGCCCATCCACGACGGAGCGCTGGTGGTATTTGAGCGTCAGGTTGCGGGCTTCGAGAACTGCCACGTCAGGCTTCCTTTCGGTTGGCCGTGACCAATAGCCACAGCAGGAACGGGGCACCGAGCGCGCCGGTTATGACACCGACGGGCAGGACGGTGCCGTCGAGCAGCAGGGGTGCCAGGTTCGCGGCGAAATAGTCCGCCGCGAGGACGATCAGGGCACCTACAAAAGCCGACGCCGGAAGGCTGGCTGTGCCGGTAAGGCGGCGGGCGATGGGACCGGCCAGGAAGGCGACGAACGAGACCGGGCCGGCGGCCGCCGTCGCCACTGCGGCCAGCGAAACCGCGATGACCACCAGCGCCAGCCGCGCGCAGTTCACCCGGACGCCTAGGCCGGCGGCAGCGTCATCCCCGAGTTCCAGGATGCGCAACGGCCCGGCGACCACCCCGGCGGCGGGTACGAGCGCCGCGAGCGCCAGGAACAGGACACCGGCCCGGTCCCAGGTGGCGGAGTTCAGGGAGCCGTTGAGCCAGACTAGGGTGTCCGCGGCGGTGCGGATATCGGCCCGTGCCATCAGGAAGCTGACCACGGCCTGAAGCGCGGCCGCGATGCCCACGCCAGCCAGGATCAGGCGGTTTCCCGCGGCGTTCCCCCGTCTGGTTCCGCGGAGCTTTCCGCCGTTGGAGATTGCGTAGATGAGGGCAGCCACGGCGAGGGCACCCGCCAGCGCAGCCCCGGACACCACGGCACCGGAGGCGCCGAAAACAACGATGGCAACAACGGCCGCGGCGCTGGCCCCCGAGCTGATGCCGATGACGTCGGGGCTGGCCAGCGGGTTACGGAGCATGGTCTGGAACAGTGCACCGGCCACGCCGAACGCGATCCCGATCATGGTGCCGATGACGGCCCTCGGAAGTTTGTTCTCCATCACAATGAAGCTGGCACCGGGAATCTTCGCGCCGCCGGTCAGATGGTTCGCGACGATCGTGAAGAAATCAGGGAGCGTCACTGTATAGCTGCCGAGCAGGACGGAGACGAAGAACAGCAGCACCACGGCGGCGGCCAGCAGCACGGTCCGGTGGACTCCGCGAGATGGCAGATCACCCCAATGTTTGGGCGTGCGACTGCCGCGAAATGCCATCTCGCGGGGTTGGGTAAGGCTCACAGCGAAGCCGCCTTCCCCCGGCGGACCAGCCACACGAACACCGGCGCGCCGACCAGGGCGGTCATGATCCCGGCCGGGACCTCGGCGGGAAGCAGGACCACCCGGCCGATGATGTCCGCGCCCAGCAGCAGCGCCGGGGCGGCGGCCAGGGAAAACGGCAGGATCCAGCGGTAATCCTTGCCGGTAACGAACCGCACAGCATGCGGGATCACCAGGCCGATGAAGCCGATGGGTCCGGCCAGCGCGGTGGCCGTGCCGCACAGCAGAACGATTCCCAGGGCGGTCACCGCACGGGACAGGCCAACCCGCTGCCCCAGGCCGCGGGCAATGTCATCCCCCAGGGCCAGGCTGTTGAGCGCCCGCCCGGCCAGCAGCACGATCAGCGCGCCGGCTGCCATGAACGGCAGGGCGGGAAGGAGTACGGACCAGTCGCGGCCGGCGATCCCTCCCACCTGCCAGAAACGGAACCTGTCCAGCGTGTCCTGGCTCGAGACCAGGATGACATTCACGAGGGAGGACAGCCCGGCACTGAGTGCCGCTCCAGCCAGCGCGAGCTTCACCGGCGTGGCACCTTCCCTGCCCAGCGAGGCGATGAGGTACACCACGACGCCGGCCCCGGCAGCGCCCGCAAAGGCGAACCAGATGTAGCCGGTGACGCTGGCGGCACCAAAGACATAGATTCCGGCGACCACTGCCAGGGCTGCCCCGGCGTTCACCCCGATGATGCCGGGATCGGCCAGCGGATTGCGTGCCACCCCCTGCATTGCCGCGCCTGCCAGGCCCAGTGCGCCGCCGGCCAGCAGGCCCAGGACAGTGCGGGGGATGCGGGCGTGCACCACGGCATGGTCCCCGTTGGTCGGATCGAACGCCGTAAGCGCCTGCCACACCGTTCCGAGGGGAACGTCACGGGCGCCCACAGCCAAGGATGCCCCGGCCAGCAGCACGAGGATGACGACGGCGGCAGCGAGCCAGGCAGCGAGCCTCCTTCCTAACGCATCACCGCGGAGGGTCACAGGGCGCTACTTCACTGCATGCGCTGCGGCAGCCAGCTGCGGCAGGAACGTGTCCAGGGACCACGGCAGGCTCAGCGGGGATGACGCGGAGATGGACAGGGTGAGGGTGTTGTCCGCATCGGCAACAAGGGCGCCGTTTTTGATCGCCGGGATCTGGCCCAGCAGCGGATCGGCTTTGATGGCGTCCGCGGTGGAGTTGTCCGGAACCCAGGTGACGAAGATGTCCGAGTCGAGTTCGTTGGCTTTCTCGGGGGACCACGGGATGTAGAACTCGCTGGAGTCCTTGGTGTTGTCGGTCACCACGGGAGAAAGCGTCATGCCGATTTCGGTCAGGAAGCGGGGGCGGTTGTCGTTGGCGGTGTAGATGTTCACGCCGTCTCCCTTGGCCGGCTCCAGGTTGCCGTAAATGAAACTCTTGCCCTGGATCTGGGGGAACCGGGCCACCTTGTCCTTGATGGTCGCTTCGGTGTCGGAGACCAGCTTGGCCGCCTCCGCTTCCTTCCCGAGCGCTTTGCCGATGATGGTTGTGGAGTCCTGCCACGAGGTGTCGTAACCCGCCCCGGGGTGGGCCACCACAGGGGCGATCTCGTTGAGCTTCCTGTAGTCCTCCTCCGTCAGGCCGGAATAGGCGGCAAGGATCACATCGGGGCTGACCTTCGCGATCTCGGTGAAGTTGACGCCGTCCGCTTCCGAGTACTGGACGGGAGCGTTGGCCGAGCCGATACCGGCGCCGAGCTTCTCCAGGGCGGCGTCCTTCCACGGCGTGGAGCCCTTCCCGTTGCCGCCCCACTCGTTCTTGGGAATGCCCACTGGAACGACACCCAGGGCAATGGCCACATCGTCGTTAACCCAGGACACGGTGGCAATGCGTGTCGGCAGTTTCTCAATGGTGGTTTCGCCGTACGCGTGCTTGATGGTGACCGGGAACTGGGCACTGCTGCCGGAGCTCGTGGCGTCCGACACCGACGAGGCGGGTCCGCTGCTGCAGGCGGAAAGCGTCAGGCTGGCCGTGGCCAACACTGCCGCAGCGTTCCCGGCGGAGGAAAAAAGGGCGCGGCGGCTGGCAACAGGGCCGGGAAAGAGGGGGTAAGTCACGGGACTCCTTGAATCAGGCTGGCAAAAACTTAAGTAAGGCTAACCTATGTCTCAAGCAATTACGCAAATGTTTTGTTTCCTAATACCCGGAAGTGATGGAGGGCATAGAAGCGCGCAGGCTCTTGGACAGGACGTTCCGTGTTTGGCAGGATGGCCTTGCCGGTCCGGCCACAGAACCACCGGAACGCTGAACAGGAAAAGGACAACGGAAACGATGCGCATGCACAAGGCCCCGCCGGCCGCCGCTGCCATGGAGAGCGGGGTGGCCGCTTTGGCCTGCTCCGCGGAGACTGACTGACTCCCCCGTTACCTTGGCCCCACTCCGGGCCGCCCACCTTTCACGAAAGTTCAGCCATGCAATCAGTCACGCCTCAGCAAATCCGTTCATCCTTCGTCAATGCCAGCCGCTCAGAAGCAGCGAAGCTCACGCTGCCCAAGAATTTTGACTCCCTCAACTGGGACAACCTGGAGTTCCTGGGCTGGCGGGACGAAAAAATGCCGTTGCGCGGCTACCTGGTGGTCCCCGGCCCCAAGGGACTCACCGGAGTGATGCTGCGGGCACCCGAAGGAGGAGCCAGGAAGAACCGCGCGGTTCTGTGCGAGCTCTGCCGCGACGTCCACTCAAAGGACGACGTACTCCTTTGGGTCGCCAAACGCGCCGGCCAGTCAGGACGCGACGGCAACACCGTCGGCACCCTGATCTGCGCCGATTTCCTCTGCTGCGGCAACGTCCGCAAGGAACCGCCGGCCAACGAGATCAACCCTGACCCTGCCGCCGTCGTGGTGCGCCAGATCCAGGGCCTGCAGGAACGCACGGCCCAGTTCCTGGCCAGGGTTCAGTCGAAGTAGCAGGTGCCAAGAAGCCCCGTTCACTATGGTGGACGGGGCTTCCCGCCTGCGGGTCAGCGGTAGGAGAAGCTCATCAGCACCGCCTTGAGTGCTTGGCCTTCGCCGCTCCAGTACCAGGCTTTCGCGGCCTCATCGTCGGCGAACGGCGTCCCGGCAAAGAGCACGTCGGCAGACAGGATGCGATCACCCAGCCTAACCGGGGCACTCTGCGCTTTCCCGTCAGGGGACACGGGGAGCCCGGGCGTCAATCCCATCCGGTACCGGACGGCGCCGTTTATGTGGTCGACGAAAAAGGACGAATGGGGAGTGGGAACCGACTGTCCCACCAAGCCCGGCACCGGGTCCGTCTCCAGGACATATCTGTCAGCGGTACCTGCCTGCGCGTCACCGACCTGGCTGTAATAGATGTTGATCCGCTGCTTGCCGCTGCCGTCCAGGACGGTGGCGGTCTCCACTGCCGGCGAAGACGAAACCTGCTCATGCTCCACCCGCCACCCTGCCGGATGGGTAAAGGAAAGCCGGCCGTCGGGGAAGGTGAAAGTCGCTGCGGCGGCGGGCACCTGGGTTGACGGCGGAGCGGCCGCCGTCGCGGGTGTTACAGCTGGCGTTGCCGTCGCCGCGGCTGTAGACGGGCGGGCAGAACTGGCGGCTACCTGGCCGCTGATCGAGCAGCCGGCGACGCAAAGAACGGTTGCGGCGGCTGCAGTGAGAAGGAATGCGGCGCGCTGGAGTCGGCGCATGGAAGTGCCTTTCAAGAGGACGCCATTGTTCTCTTTTGGAACTGTGCGGACCCAGCGTCCCCCAGTGCCTTGGGTTTACTCAGGCGAGTGGGTTGGTACGCCCAGAATGGCACGCGGACATGCCCTTGGAGCAGAGCCAGGACAATAATTCCACCAATTTGTTATATTGCGGGGTCCTTCTCAGCGCAGGACGATGTCCACAGGGTTCGCCTCGGATCGCCATGCGCCTTCCTCCCCCGGTCGGGGCCGGATAACGGGCGCGGTGAGCACGCCGGAGCGGTTGGTGCGCCGGTCGCGGAGGATCTCCGTGACCGAGCCCAGGTGCCGCGACAGATCGATCACGTTTTCGGGGGCCGCGAGCAGCAGTTGGAACCCGAACTCGTGCAGCGCCTTGATCCCGGCGCCTGCGAACTCCTCGGAGGCGAGTACGAAGGCTTCGTCCATCATCACGGTGCCGTAGGTGGTGAAGCCCTGCTCAGCAATGCCCAGCTGGTAGCTCAGTGCCGCGGCCATGATGAACGCGGTGAACCGCTGCCGCTCGCCGCCGGACATGGATCCGGTGTCGGCATGCATGAACACCTCGGTCTTCTTGCCGCCGCGGGGGCCCGTAACTTCACGGTGCTCCTTGCACTGGATAAACAGGTGCCCGCGCACGTCCAGCACCTCGGCCCGCCACCTGCGGTCCTCGGGAGCCTGGGATCCGAGCCTCTTCACCAGGGTTTCCAGCGACTTGTAGCGCGCGGTGAGCTCGCCGTCGTCGTCCCTCTCCGCACCGGAGCCCTCCGGGCGGCCGGCCTCCGTCTTCGCCGGCCGCGTGTGCCGGGCCTTCAAGGCGTTCTGGATGGCGTCCTTGAACTGCTTGGCAGTGGGCGGCAGCGTCTGCTTGATATCCAGCTCGAGGTAGCTTCCCTCGTGGAAGTTCACTTGTGAGAGGATGCCGTTCAGCGGCAGGATGCGGCTGGTGATGGAGCGGCGTTCCTCGTCCAGCAGGTGCAGCAAGGTGCTGAACGATTCGTGCGTGCGCTGGTTGAAGAACTGGCGGAACTCCGCCTCCTGCGCGGGCAGGCCGTCGTTCACGATTGCGTGGTAGCGGGCCTCGAATTCGCTGGCCGCGCCGATGCTGGTGCCGTGGTCCGCCGAGATGGCGCTGCCCCACTCGCGCACGAAGCCCTCGAAGATACGGGTGAGGCGCTCCGAAGTGGACTGCCCCCGGGACTCGGCGGTGTGCAGTTCGCCCAACAGCGCGGTCCGGACCCGGTTGGCCAGGTTGTCCAGCTCATGCATCTCGGTGACATCGCCGAATTCCGCGAAGTGCGGCTCCAGGGCTTTGACCGTGGCGTCCGACGGCGGTGCCTGGGCAAGGCGGTGGCGCGCGGCTTCGAGCAGGGCATCCGCCCCCGTCAGCTGGCGGTCGAGCGCCTTGTATTCGCTCTGCAGGACCGCTGCGGATTCGGTGCTGGACTGGTGCTTCTGCCGGACCTCCTCGATGGTGGCCCGCAGCGGCTCCAGGTCAGCCTGTGCGGCCAGGGCATCCTTGAGCCGCTGCTCGATCCGCGTGAGCTCGTCGGCAGCAACCGCGGCGGACACCTGTTCCCAGGGACGGTCATCTTCGGCGATCCGCCGCAGCGCGTCGAGCTGCCGGCTCATGCCCTGGTGCGAGTCTTCACGGCTTTGCGCCAGCTCGGCCGCCTTGGCCACTTCCTGCCGGAGGTCTTCCACCTGGCCCGCCACGAGTTCCAGCTTCGCGGCATTGTCGAACCCGAGGACATAGTCCTGCCGGCTGGTGAACCGGTCGTCCTTCTCCACCGTGTGCCGGTTCCGCTTGACCACGCCGCCCAGGCTTAGGCCCTTGTCCAGTGCCGCCAGCTCGTCCGGGTCCTCCACACACGGGTAGGCGAAGTCCAGGGCGATCCGTTCGCGCACCCATTCGCCGGCCTCAGCAGCCGCGCCTGAGGCGAGGATGTCCAGCTTGGTGAGCAGGTCGCCGTCGCGCACATCCTCCACGGCGAGCGCACCGCCGGCGAGCGGCTTGGAAATGTCCACGGCCCGAAGTGCCCCACGGACGTTGTGGTCGTTGAGGTACCGGGTCACGGTGCCGAAGTGTTCCCCCGGGACCAGCAAGGTGGTGGCGAGGTTGCGGAGCGCGCGCTCGGCCGCCGGGCGCCACCGTTCCTCCCCTTCGGCGAGGTCCATGAGTTCACCGGCGAACGGCATCCGGTCCTCGGCGATGCCGGTTGCAGCGGCGATGGCTGCACGGTTTTCAATGCTCGACGGCGGCAGCAGGGACTTGCGCGTCTTCAGCGAGACGAGTTCCTGCTCAGCGGCGGCCAGCTCGCGCTTCCGGCTGGCGTGGGCGTCAAACGCCTCGAACCTCAGCTCCTGCAGGGCCTGTGAATCATCCTTCAGTTCGGCAGACCGGGCCGCCGCCTGCTCGTGTGCCTGCTCCCAACCGGCGGCGCTCCACTCAAGCTGCAGTCCGGCGTCGGCCAGCGCCTGCTGGGCTGCCTCCTCCACCTGTTGGCGCAGCTTCAGGCCCACCCGCGCGTTCTCCAACGACTGCTCGATCGCGGAGATCGCGTTGCCGCCTTGGTTGTTGTAGTCCGTTTCCAGCTGCCGCAGTTCCTTGGCCAGGCCGTCCCGGACACCACGTTCGGCACCGAGTTCCTTCGCCTTCGCCTGGGCCAGCTCCTTGAACCGCGCCAGCGTTTTCTCGTGGACCGTGACGGCGAGCTGCTGCTTGTACGCCTCGAACTCCTCGCCCACCAGCTCCCGGAGACGGTTCGCGTCCAGCAGCGACTGCGCGTATTCCCTGTTCAGCGCCGGCACCGGCGCCAGCTGGTCGCGCTGCTGCCGGACATCCTCCAGCCGCTGGCGGATGGACATCAGGTTGCTGAACTCCTCCACCACATCATCCGCGGCGGCCAGGGTCGCCGGCGCGTCCAGGACCTGATCGCGGAAGAAGGTGTTGACGCTGCCGCCCAGGCCCTTGCCGGCCTGGATCACGCGCAGCAGGGGAAGGGCTTGGTCCGAGCTGATTCCCAGCAGGCGGCGGAACCGCTCCGCGAACGCCTTGTGGACGTCGAAGACTTGGGCGTGCGGGAAAAGCGTCTCCAGGGAGCCTTTGGTGAAGCGCTTGTCCGCGATGCCTTCAACGGCTTCGAGGTCCAGGGGGACGTTGTCGATCAGGTAGAACCGGCCCACGCTGGACTCCGTGCCGTTCTTGGGCAGGTCGAACAGCGCGGACACCGTCACCCGCGTTCCGGCGGCGTTGTCGAACGTCAGCGCGACGGCGGACCAGGTGGCACCCGGGCGCTGGAAGGCACTCGCCGAGCCCTCGCCCACGGCCTTGTCCCCCACCTTGCCGCGCATGTAGGTGAACGTGGTCCGCTTGTCCTCCACGGCGCCGGAGCGCTGGGCGGCGGCTTCGTTGGACCTCGGCCGCGCATCGAACACGCGCAGCATCGCGTCAAACAGGGTGGACTTGCCCACGCCCGAGTTACCCGTCAGCAGCGTCCCGTTCCGGTCCACGTGCATCGTGTGCGCGCCATGGAACGTGCCCCAGTTGACCACCTGCACCAGCGCCAGCCGCATCTGCCCCGGGTTCGTGACATCCCCCAAGGGGAGCATGCTCGCGATAGTCACTTGGCTTCTCCTTCATCCGGTGCCGTGGTCGGGTACGACGACGGGGCGGCAGCACCATCGTCGCCGTTTTCGTCCTCACCTTGGGTGTCGTCGCCATCTTCGTCCGGCGAGGCCGCTTCACCGTCTAGTTCTATTAGCGCTTCTGTGCCGGTAGGGTCTGCGGAGGCTGCCACCAGGGCTTCGATGTGGGCCGGGATGTCGCCGATGTTTTCGAACGGCAGGGCCAGGGGCAGGGCGTTGGAGATGGTGTAGACGTCGTCCAGGCCGGTGGGTAGCAGGAGCTGGCGGGCCAGGAGCTTGGTGATGGCGCGGGTCACCACATCCGAGTCCCGGAGGGCGTCCTGCTGTCCGGCCGGCTGGTAGTGCGCCACCAGGTCCGTGATTTCCTCGCGGGTGATGGTGGGATCGGTCTGCGCCGTGACGTGCCGGTCCAGCAGCAGGCGGAGGCGGAGCAGCACGATCGTTTCCACCCGGCTGAGGGCACGCTGCTGGCGGAGGATGCTGGACCGGGTGCTCCCGCCAATCACCTCAGGGTCCACCGGCCGCAGGACGGCGATTTTGCGCTCGTGGTCCAGCTGCAGGGTCAGGAACAGCTCGGAAAGGCGGCTGCGCAGGATCACCTGGTTGTCCAGGAGCACCGTCCACAGCTTCTCGTCCCGGCCGCCGTCGATGTACGGACCCTTGAGGAGCTTCACCAACGCCTGTCGCACCTTCATGGAGAGGACGCCCGTGTCGCCGGGGAACAGGGCAGCGCCGTCGACGAAGGTGTCACGCGGGGAGACGGCTCCGGTGATGGGGCTTGCCGTAGTCCCGGCCCTGGTTTCGACGGGCTCAACAGCCGGCGGTTCGACCTGCTCGGGGCCGGCCACCGGCGTCGTGATTTCCTCAGTCATCTGAATCCTTTGCGAGCGTGACCACCGGCAGGTATGCCCGGCGGGTGGAGCCGTCTATCTGTCCGAAGTCCAGGCCATCCCAGGCGCCGCGGTTGAAATCGGCGCCCGCATGCAGGGCCTCGGACAAGAGGGCGCGGATGGAGTTGATGTGCTGCTCCTCGGGCGGCAGCTGCTGCCAGGCGTCGGCCAGCGTTGCGGCTCCTGCCAGGGCCGCCTGGACCACGGCCGGTTTGGCCTTGCCCGTCCTCGGCGAGCGCACCCGGTCCGAGTCGGTGAAGGCGATGGGGTCGGCCAGGCGGGGCGGCGCCGCGAACTCGTCCGGGTCGAAGAGCTTCACCATGGACAGCGACTCGAAGCCGGCGTTGTACAGGACGGGCCCGGGGACCAGGCCGGGCCGTTCGCGCTCGTACGGGAGGGAACGGATGGCCTGCTCCGCTTCGCGCAGGACCTGCCGGAGCCGGACCGACTGCCGGAAGTCGTCACTCTGGACGTAGGTGTTGAGGCTTTCGCTGAGCTTGCCGTAGATGCGCTGGATCTGGCTGTGCTGCTGGCGGAGCTCGGCCACCAGGTTCTTCAGCGTTTCCCGGTCCTCGGGTGAGAGGTCGTCCGCGAACTGCCGGCTCAGCACCTCGCCGATGGCTGACCGGAAGCGCACCTGCTGCTGCGGGTCCTCCAGGAACGCGGCGAACGAACGGAACGTCCTGCCCTCAGGGCTCTGCCGCAGCCGCTTGTCGGCCTCCAGGACCTGGGCCATGGTGGCGCCCTTGGTCAACGACTCTTCGATGATCTGGTTGCGTAGTTCCCCCACCAGTTCCTCGATCCGGTCACGCATCTTCTTGTAGTCCGCGGGCAGGCTCGCGGCAAGGTCCAGGATGTTCCCGGCGGCTTCCACGGCTTCGTCGTCGTCCAGCAGCCCGTCGAACTCTCCGGTGCTGATGTCCTCGATCAGCTGCTGCCGCTCTTCGATCTCTTCTTCCAGGGCCTCAAGGCGGGCGCTCTGGTCCGGGTTGGTTTCGTTGGCGAGCTTCTCCACGTCGCCCAGGAGGGTGCCCAGGCGGGAACCGTTCAGCGTGGACCGCTCGCTGGAAAGGCTGTCAAGGAAGGCGAGCACACGCGCTGCAGGCTCGGTGGCCTCATACACGATCTGGCCGGACTGGTTCCGGCGGGTCAGGAACTGCCGCCTGGTCCACTCATCGCCGAAAGCCTTTCCGTTGGCCCCTCCCCCCAGCCCGGGATCCTGGCGACGAAGCTCCTCGAGGAAGGAGTCGACGTCGGCATGGAATTCCTCCAGCGGCACCTGCGGCCGGGTGCGGGTGAAGGAAGCCTGGAGCACCGCGATCACCCACGGCGCCGACCGAGTGAGGGCCCAGGCGGGCCCCTTGGTAAGGAGTTCGAGGTCCCGGAGCCGGGCGCTGATCGCGTCAGCGGATGACCTGGCGGAGCGGGGCACGCACTCTCCTTGGGCTGGTGGCTGATGGACTGATCCGGGGGCTGGGCAGGCGCGGGCCAAGGGGACGGACCGGAAAACTGCCAACTACAAGGTTAACGCAGGCTGCCGCGACCACTCCGTGACCTACCCGCCGGTAGTATTTCGATCCCGTATCAACAGTCACTTCTGCCCCATCCCCCTCTGGCTCGCCGTGAGGCTGTCCCCCTACGCTTCTGCTACTGGTCTTCGCGAAGCAGTCCGTTCGCGCCGCAGTTATTCACCACAAGCAACGCCGCAGCAGGGGGATTCATGCAGTTCGATCTAAGCTCAGTTGAAACAGCCACCCTGGTGTTCATCGGGACACTGGTATTTGGTGCACTCCTGGCCGCGTTCGTCATCACCGCCGGGCTTATTGCCCTGGCGGTGCTGGGCGCGGGCAAACTCACCTGGATGGTGGTGGCCAATACATTGTTGGCAGTGGTCCACGGCATCAATGCCGGTTGGGACAAGCTGGTTCACCGGGCCGCAGAAGTGGAGCTGCCGGGAGATTTCCAGGGCCAAACGTCCCCTAGTACCGGAACCTACCCGCGGGTAATCTTGAGGGACAGCTGAAGGGTTCTCCAACCCCGGCGGATCCATGGCTACACCGGCCAACCCGGCCAAGGAGATAACCCATGACCTCCGCCACTGACAGCCAGGCCAAGGACGCCCCGGCTGAGGAAACCCCCGTCCCGGCCGGCAAGATCGGCGCCGGGGCCACCGCCGAAGATGCCCGGGCCGTCGCCGAGGCCGCACGGGAAACCGGCTGGGACCGTCCAAGCTTCGCCAAGGGCCTGTACCTTGGCAGTTTTGACCTCAGCCTGGTCCACCCCTGGCCTGCCGCCGACCCCGCCTCCGTGGAGCGGGGCGAGGAGTTCATGTCCCGCCTCACGGAGTTCGCCAAAACCATGTCCGGGCGCATCATCGAACGGGAAGCGAAGATCCCCGATGACTACATCAAGGGCCTGGCGGACCTGGGCGTGTTCGGCATGAAAATCCCGCAGGAATACGGCGGACTGGGCCTCTCCCTGGTCTATTACGGCCGGGCCCTTGCGCTGCTGGGCAGCGTGCACCCAAGCCTGGGAGCGCTAATCTCCGCCCACCAGTCCATCGGCGTGCCGGAGCCGGTCAAGGTCTTCGGGACGCCGGAACAGAAACGTGAGTACCTGCCCCGCTGCGCCGCCGGTGCCGTCACCGCGTTCCTCCTCACCGAACCGGACGTGGGCAGCGATCCCGCCCGCCTGGGCAGCACCGCAACGCCAACGGACGACGGCGACGCATACCTTTTGGACGGCGTGAAGCTTTGGACCACCAACGGGGTGATCGCCGAACTGGTGGTGGTCATGGCCGTGGTCCCGGCGCACACCGATCCGGACGGCACCAGGCACAAGGGCGGCATCAGTGCGTTCGTAGTGGAGATGGACTCTCCCGGCATCACGGTGGAGAACCGCAATGCGTTCATGGGCCTGCGCGGCATCGAGAACGGGGTGACACGGTTCCACCAGGTGCGGGTACCGGCTGCCAACCGCCTGGGCCGCGAAGGGCAGGGACTGAAGATCGCGCTGACCACGCTCAACACCGGCCGCCTGGCACTGCCGGCGCTCTGCGTGGCCTCCGGCCGGTGGAGCCTGAAGATCGCCCGCGAATGGTCCAACGCCCGCACCCAATGGGGGCGGCCGGTGGGTGAGCACGAAGCAGTGGGCAAGAAGATCGCCTTCATCGCAGCCTCTGCCTTCGCCCTGGATGCCGTGTTTGAACTCTCCGCCGAACTTGCCGACGCCGGGCAGAAGGACGTCCGGATCGAAGCGGCCCTGGCGAAGCTCTGGGCCACGGAGATCAGCTGCCGGATCGCGGACGAGCTGGTCCAGATCCGCGGCGGCCGCGGCTTTGAAACCGCCGAGTCGCTGGCAGCCCGCGGCGAACGCGCGGTGCCCGCGGAACAGCAGCTGCGGGACCTCCGGATCAACAGGATCTTCGAGGGGTCGTCGGAAATCATGCGGTTGCTGATTGCCCGGGAAGCAGTGGATGCGCACCTGGCCGCCGCGGGCGACCTCGCCTCCCTGGATGCCAGCCTGGCTGACAAAGCGAAGGCCGCCGTCGGGGCTTCCAGCTTCTACGCCAAATGGCTGCCCAAGCTGGTGGCCGGCGCCGGCATGGATCCCCGCTCCTACGGTGAGTTCGGCAGGTTGGCGAAGCACCTGCGGTTCGTGGAACGCTCGTCGCGCCGCCTGGCACGGCAGACCTTCTACGGCATGGGCCGCTGGCAGGCAAAGCTGGAGCGCAAGCAGGCGTTCCTGGGCCGCGTGGTGGACATCGGAGCCGAACTCTTCGCCATCACCGCGTGCTGCTCGCGCGCAGAGATGCTCCTCAAAACGTCCCCCGAAAAGGGCGCCGGCGCCTATGAGCTCGCCGACGCCTACTGCGAGCAGGCCCGGGTGCGGGTTGACGAGTACTTTGACCAGCTCTGGCGGAACACGGACGACGCCGACCGGGAACTGACCCGGAAAGTCCTCTCCGGCGACTACACGTGGCTGGAGGCGGGAGTCCTCGACCAGTCCGAAGGGACCGGCCCATGGATTGCTGACGCCTCACCCGGCCCGTCTCAGAAGCAGGACCTGCACCGGAAATACCGGTAAAACCGCAGGTCACAAAATAGTAAGCAGGCTTGCTATCAGGGTTGGCGGGTGGTTGAGTTGAACCATGAGCAGCTCAACGGACCCAGAGAACCTGCCTCCCCGCCGTGCCCGGGAGGATGGAACCACCCGCAACGGAAGCTACCGCGACGCAGCCGCGGATGATGCCGCCACCCGCTCGTTTGACGCGGCACCGGCCCGGGGAGGAGTGCCGGCGCGGGACGAAGTGCCGGCTCGCTCGGTGCAGCGGGACCGCGCGCTGGGCCAGGACGGTACTTCGGACGTGAGGGCGGAAAGGTCGTACGAACCCGCCCCGCCCACCGCGGAGCGGGGGTACCAGACCGCCCCAACTGCCGCAACGCCCGTGGTGGACGCCGGCCTGGCAGACCGGGAGACCGCCGTCGCACGCCAAAGGGAACGGTTCGGTGGCATCAAAGTGGGCTCGGCATTCTTCGGGTGGCTGACGGCCACGGGGATGGCCGTCCTGCTGACGGCGCTGGTGGCGGCCGCCGGCACCGCTGTGGGGCTCGCCAACAACACCGACGTCAACCAGGCCGTTAACCAAGCCGCTCAGAATTCCGGGACGGTGGGACTGGTGGGCATCATCGTCCTGCTGGTGATCCTGTTCCTCTCCTACTACTGCGGCGGCTACGTGGCCGGCCGCATGGCCCGGTTCAACGGCGCCAAGCAGGGGCTCATGGTGTGGGTCTGGGCGTTGATCGCAGCCATCGTGGTGGCCATCCTGGGCCTCGTGGCAGGGCAGCAGTTCAACGTCCTGGCCAACCTGAACAGCTTCCCGCGCATTCCCGTCAATGAAGGACAGCTCACCACCACCAGCATCATTGCCGCGGTGGTAGTAGCAGTGGTGGCCCTCATTGGTGCCGTGCTCGGCGGCCTGGCCGGCATGCGGTTCCACCGGAAGGTTGACCGCGCCGGCTTCACCCCGGACAGCGAGTTTTACGACGACGAGGAGTAGTCAGGCGAGGATGTCGCCGTCCACATAAAGCCACCGGCCGCCCTCCCGGACAAACCTGCTGTTCTCGTGAAGAACGCCGCGCTCCCGGCCGTGCCGGTAGTACGCCTTGAACTCGACAGTGCCCTCGGTGTCGAAGGGGCCGCCCCCGCTGGTGGCAACAATGTCCAGGCGGCGCCACTGCATGTCCGGGTCCAGGTCCAGGCGATCCGGTGCCGTGGACGGATGGTGTGTGCGGAGCAGGTAATCCTCATCCAGCCGGAAAAATGCGCTGTAGCGGGACCGCATCAGCTGCTCCGCAGTGGCCGCCTCTGCGCGGCCCGAGTGGAACCGGCCGCAGCACTCGGGGTACGGCTCGCCGGACAGGCACATGCAGTTTGCGGATTCATTTGGGTCGGTCACCCGGTGATGCTGTCACATCCGGTAACAGCTTCGCTACAACCCCGGCCATCACCTGCATGGCGGCGGCAATGCCGGCCAAAAATCCGTATGGTGGAGAAGGAGCTTGCCCCGGTGCTGATTGCCGGAAGCGGGCCCAGGTTGCAGGCAGAGAGGAGAGAAAACGTGCAGAACCCGGACACTCTCGTCCTCAACCTGACCTTCCTGGGAACTGTTGGCGTGGCTCTCCTCATGTTCCTGGTCCTCTTCCTGCTTGGCGTCATCACCTTGGTCCTTGCAGGAATGGGCCGCCTGGCCGCCCTCGTGCTGATGGTCCTGTTCGGACGGGTCCCGGGCAAGAAGGATGCCGTGCCCTACGGGGACGCGCCGGTGGAGGAAACCGAACCACGCAAGCCGTTCCGCCAGCGCGCCACCGCACTCAAGCCGGACCGGCTCAAAGAGTCGCTCCGCACCGCCGTCGAACGCCATCCCAAGCTTGCCGCGGCCCGCCCCGAACCTGCCGTCCTCGCCGAAGACTGGGCCTCCGCCGTGGCCCAGGCGGACAAGCGCGCCGAAGCGAGGGCCAAGGCGGAACGGCCGGAAATCAAGCTGTCGGTCCGGGACCTGCCGGACCCTGCCGTGCCGGCGGACAGGGTGTCCGAGGTGGCGCCGCTCGTGGAGTCCGCGCTGCACAACCACAGGCCGCCGCACGAAATGCCGCGGTCCTTCAAGAAGCCCCAGCCGCTGCATCCGGTGCCGCCGCTCGACACGGGGTCCCTCGTTTCGCTGGCTGGACCGCAGCAGGTACTCAAGGAGCAGTCCAAGGAGAACGGCTAAGCCCTTACCTTGAGCAACCATCTGGGTTAGCGTGAACAGATGGAATTCAGATACCTCGGAAACAGCGGCTTCAAAGTCTCGGAAATCACGTTCGGCAACTGGCTGACGCACGGCTCGCAGGTCGAAAACGACGTTGCAACCCAGTGCGTGCGGGCGGCCTTGGACGCCGGCATCAGCACCTTCGACACAGCGGACGTTTACGCCAACACGGCGGCTGAAACCGTCCTGGGGCAGGCGCTGAAGGATGAGCGCCGCGAGTCCCTGGAAATCTTCACCAAAGTCTTCGGCCCCACCGGCCCCAAGGGCAAGAACGATCTTGGCCTGTCCCGCAAGCACATCATGGAATCCATCAACGGTTCGCTGCGCAGGCTGCAGACGGACTATGTGGACCTCTACCAGGCCCACCGGTACGACTTCGAAACGCCGCTGGAGGAGACCATGCAGGCGTTCGCGGACATCGTCCGGCAGGGCAAGGCGCTGTACATCGGTGTGAGCGAGTGGACCGCTGAGCAGCTCCGCGAGGGTCACAAGCTGTCCAAGGAACTCGGCTTCCAGCTCATCTCCAACCAGCCGCAGTACTCCATGCTGTGGCGCGTGATCGAGGCTGAGGTTGTTCCGGCCTCGGAAGAACTGGGTGTTTCCCAGATCGTCTGGTCGCCCATGGCCCAGGGTGTCCTGAGTGGCAAGTACCTGCCCGGCCAGCCCGCTCCTGAAGGCAGCCGCGCCACCGACGAAAAGGGCGGCGCCAAAATGATCCAGCGGTGGATGCGCGACGACGTCCTGGCCGGCGTGCAGGAACTCAAGCCGATTGCCCAGGAGGCGGGCCTCACCATGCCGCAGCTGGCTGTGGCATGGGTCCTGCAGAACCCCAACGTCGCGTCCGCCATTGTGGGCGCCTCCCGGCCCGAGCAGATCGCCGACAGCGTGGGCGCCGCGGGCGTGAAGCTGGAGGCGGAGGTCCTCAAGCGGATTGACGACGCCATCGGCGGGCTCGCCGAAAGGGACCCGGCCCAGACCAAGTCGCCGGCCACCCGGGAAGCGTAAGTGGCGTCCCCGTCCGAACTGCCGGAGGATTTGCCGGACCTGGCGGTCACCGGATCCACCGGAGGCCTGGGCGGAATGGTGGCGCGGGAACTTGCCGCGTCCGGTTTCGCCCAGCGCCTGCTGGTGCGGGACGCCGCCCGCGCCCCGCAGTTGGATGATGCGCATCCGGTGGTGTGTTCCTACGGGGATGCTGCGGCGTCACGGCGGGCCCTTGGCGGGGCGAAGGTCCTGTTCATGGTCTCCGCCGCTGAGGCGGAAGACCGGCTGCAGCAGCATTATGCGTTTGTGGACGCAGCAGCGGAGGCCGGGGTGGAGCACGTGGTCTACACGTCCTTTTACGGGGCCGCGCCGGATGCCACCTTCACCCTGGCCAGGGACCACTACGCCACGGAGGAACGGATCAAGGCGTCCGGGATGGAGTACACCTTCCTCCGCGACAACTTCTACCTGGACTTCCTGCCCCTGATGACCGGGGACGACGGCGTGATCCGCGGCCCTGCCGGCGACGGTGTTTTTTCAGGGGTGGCCCGGGAGGATATTGCCCGGTGCGCCCATGCCGTGCTGCGGGATCCTGCCATCCACAAGGGCAAGACCTACAACCTGACGGGTCCGGAGGAACTCACCATGGCGCACGCGGCGGAGGTGTTGAGCGCCGGGACCGGACGGACAGTGCGCTATGAGCCGGAGACGGTGGAGGAGGCTTACGCATCCCGGGCCTCCTACGGTGCTCCCCAGTGGCAGCTGGATGCCTGGGTCAGCACCTATACGGCCATGGCTGCGGGCGAGATGGCCGGGCTTTCGCCGGATGTCCACGGGCTCACCGGGCAGGACCCGATCAGCCTGGCCGAATTCCTGACCCGGCCGGTGTTGTAGCAGCTGTTTAATTTCGTTGACGGGCGGGGTGGCCCGGCGTAGACCTGTTGGTGCCGGGGGTGTTGTCACTTCGCCAAGCAGAATCGCACCGTCATGAACTACAGCAATCAGCAGCCCACCCGGGAGAAGCCGGCAACGGTACCGGCACCGGCCGCGCAGCCCACGTCCGGTCCCCTCACCCGGGAGGAACTGCAGCTCGCCGCCCGCAACCACTCCATGCCGCTGGAGGCGCTCCGCCGCGAGATCACCCCCCCCGGGGCTTCACTACGTCCTCACGCACTTCGACATCCCGGACCTCAACGGCTCCTGGCATCTGCGGATCAGCGGGGCCGTGGAACGGGCGCTGGAACTGGGGATGGCGGCGCTCCGACGGGACCCGGCCATCACTGTGCCCGTCACCCTCGAATGTGCAGGGAACGGCCGGTCGCTTCTTGAGCCCCGGCCCCTCAGCCAGCCGTGGATCATGGAGGCGGTGGGCACGGCGCACTGGACGGGTGTTCCGCTGGCCTACCTGCTGGGAAAGGCGGGCGTGCTGCCGGACGCGGTGGAAGTTGTCTTCACCGGAGCCGATGCAGGGGTGCAGGGCGGCATCCCGCAGCAGTACGCGCGGAGCCTGCCGATCCGCGAGGCGCTGCGCCCCGACGTCGTCCTTGCCTATCAAATGAACGGCACGGACCTGCCGCCGCAGCACGGCTACCCGCTGCGGTTGGTGGTCCCGGGCTGGTATGGCATGGCAAGTGTTAAGTGGCTGGAATCCATTGAGGTGGTGAAGGCGCCGTTCACCGGGTTCCAGCAGCAGGTTGCCTACCGGTACCAGGACTCGGAGGACGACGTCGGCACTCCTGTTTCGCGGATCAGGGTGCGTTCGCTGATGGTTCCCCCTGGTGTCCCTGACTTCTTCACCCGGCAACGGTTCCTCCGCGCGGGTCCGGTCATGCTCGAAGGCAGGGCCTGGTCCGGTGGAGGTGCGGTCTCCGCCGTCGACGTGGGGATTGACGGCACCTGGTTGCCCGCACACCTGGACAAGCCTGCCGGCGGTTACGCATGGCGGAGGTGGAGCCTGCCCTGGGTGGCCGACGCAGGTGAGCACGTCCTCGCCTGCCGCGCCACGGACATCACGGGTGCCACCCAGCCGCTGGAGCAGAACTGGAATCTGCAAGGCATGGGCAACAACATGGTGCAGCAGGTCAGGGTGATAGTGGAGTGAGCTTGGTGTTGCTGCCCAGGCACATGCGGCCAGGAGTCCCGGCCTTCACAACAGACGGGCCGGCCCCATGATCAACGCGGCCAAGGCCAGGATGGCGAGCCCCACGACCAGTGGGGCCGCCACAAGCATCCACGAGGTCGCCGGGTAACTGCGGTAACCCTTGCCGCGCAATGTATTTAGCCAGAGCGCCCCGTAAACGATGCTGGCAATCATGTAGGGAATGCCCAAGGCGGGAAGTGCCAGCCCGACCCAGACGAGCGCCCAGCCAGGCAATGCCGGCTTCAAAATGGGGTCCTGCTGGGAAACTGTCTGAGCGTGTTGGTACGGGCGGTGGGGCTCCACGTGGCTCTCTTCCTGCCGGCTGTCCACAGTCTTGCACTAACAGGCATGAGGTGATGCCCGCGGGGCTATACTCGGTGCCAATCATGACCAACCTGCCTTCCTCCCCTGCCAGTGTCCGCATCGATGCCTGGCTGTGGGCCGTCCGTGCCTATAAGACGCGCTCCGCAGCCACCGCAGCCTGCCGCGCCGGACATGTCCGACTGAACGGCAGCCCCTCAAAAGCCTCGGCCACTTTGGTGACCGGCGATACCGTCACTGTCCGGATGCCCGGGTACGAGCGCATTCTCGAGGTGCGGCGGCTCATCGCCAAGCGCGTGGGTGCCGAAGCCGCGTCGCACTGCTTTACCGACCACACTCCCCCACGGCCCGTGCTGCCTGCACTTGGGCTTCCACAGCGGGACCGCGGCACCGGCCGGCCCACCAAGAAGGACCGCCGCGAGATGGAGCGGCTGCGGGGTCCTGCATGAAGGCACGCCGGCGGCGTCAGCCACCCGCCTTGGTGCGCGCCTGCACCAGGTTGGCGAACGGCAACCGGCCATATTCCTTCACGAAGGCAGCATGGTAACCCGCTTCTGCGCTACTTAGCTGGCCAGCCGGAAGTTCCTTCCATGCAACGGCAAGTGAGCCCGCGTCAGCGAGCTGCCAGATAAGCCGCCCGTCCCAGTGGCCGGGCGGCTTTCCTTGCCCAAAGTCAACGAACTCCTGGATCTGGCGCCGAAGCCCACGGTTCCCCTTGCTTCCGGGTCCGGCCTTTCCCACATAGAGAATGACGGCGGCGTCCACCCACTCGGTGGCCAACGCGGCTGCGGGGAGGGAAGGGTCCTTCTTCTTGAAGACTCCGGCAGTGCTTTTCGTGAGAAAGCGCGCCTGGAAATCTTCCGGCGCAACGACGGCGAAGAGGCCTGTGCCCTGCGGGATTCTCATGGTTTCGAGGTTTCGGATAGGTCGGAATCCGGCGAAGCCTTCGCCCTTCAGGCCCTTCCTGGTGAACTGCATAATTCATTGAACAGCATGGCCCGGGCCGTTGCTGCGTTTGCGTTTTCCACATAGGGACTTTGGTTATGGAAGCGGTTTTGGGGACGGCGGGAGTGCAACGGGCGGTGCGATGCGCCGAGCTCACCCCTGCCGGCGCCACTCCAAACCCACCTGCTGTTCCTTCCATTTCTGATTTCCTGAACCTGCTCGCCCGTGTTCCGCTGGCTGCCGATGGTGTGGGGTTGATCGACCAGATCCGGGCCCTGGAGGATTTGAAGTGCCTGGCCGGCGCCCGGCAGGCCGAGGCCGCCGTGGCGTTTGATCTGTCGCAGCGGCAGGAGCAGGCCGCGGCAGGGGTGCCCGTGCAGGAGCAGGGTGCCGGGGTGGCTGCGCAGATCGCGCTGGCGCGGCGGGAGTCGCCGGCGAAGGGCTCCCGGCTGCTGGGCCTGGCCAAAACGTTGACCGGGATGCCGCACACGTTCGCCGCATTCCGCGCCGGTGTGTTGAATGAGTGGCGAGCAACACTGGTGGTGAAGGAAACCATCTGCCTGTCGGTCGAGGACCGGGCCGGGGTGGATGAGGAACTCGCCGCCGATACCGGCGCCCTGGACGGCGCGGGAGACAACGCCATCATCGCCGCCGTCCGGGCCGCGGTGTACCGGCGGGACCCCGCCTCGGTGGCCAAACGTGCTGCCCGGGCCGTGGGCGAGCGGTGCGTGAGCCTGCGCCCGGCCCCGGACACCATGACCTACCTGACCGCCCTGCTCCCGGTCGCCGAGGGTGTGGCCGCGTACGCCGCCCTGGCCAAGGACGCCGACACCGCCCGCTCCTCAGGGGATGAGAGGTCGCGGGGCAGGTCATGGCCGACACCCTCGTCGAGCGCGTCACCGGCACCCCCGGCGGAGTCAAAGGGGTGGAGATCCACCTCGTCATGACGGACCGCACCCTCCTGCAAGCCGGCGCCGAACCGGCGCGGCTGCCCGGCTACGGCACCGTCCCCGCAGCCTGGGCACGAAACATCGCTCTCAGGGGCGGATCACCAACAGATACACCGGCAAGAGTCACGGTCCGCAGCAACCTTGGTTCGCTAGCCACCGACGAAGACAGCGCCGCCGCAACAGAGACTTCCGGCGGTCATGACCTGAACCTTTGGGTCCGGCGGCTCTACACCACCCCCGTCACCGGGGAGCTGGTGGCGATGGACTCCACAGCCAGGCTCTTCCCCGCCGGACTGAAACGCTTCCTCCAAATCAGGGACGACACCTGCCGGACCCCGTACTGCGACGCCCCGATCAGGCACCACGACCACATCACGGCCTGGCACAACGGCGGACCCACCACCACCGCCAACGGCCAAGGACTCTGCGAAGCCTGCAACCACACCAAAGAAACACCCAACTGGACCGCACAACCCGTCCCCGGCCCACGCCACACCGTCGCAACCACCACTCCAACCGGCCACACCTACCACTCCACCGCACCACCACTCCCCGGCACCACGCCTCCGGGAGGCAGACGGTCATGCAGTTCTCAGGAACGGCGGCTAACCTTGGCGCGTGCCACCCCTTGAGATACTGATTTCCTCCTGGAAACTCGACTGGACCGCCGCTGCGTTCGCCGTTGTAGCCGGCGTCCTGTACGCGTGGGGCATGCGGTCAGCCGCGCTTCGGGGCCAGGGATGGCCAGTGTGGCGAACGGCCGCGTTCTACGTCCTCGGTCTGGGCTCGTTTGTTGTTCTGACGTGCGGATTCACCGGCGTTTACGGTGCGCAGCAGCGGTGGGCGTTCACCATCAAGATTGCCCTGCTGCTCTTTGTGGTCCCGCTGCTCATCGGGTTGGGGAAGCCCCTTACCCTTGCCCGGGCAGCGTTGCCTGCCAGGGGTGTCCGTTCGCTGGACGCGGTCCTGGCGAGCCGGCCTATCCGTTTCGTCAGCAACTCCTTCGGTGCGCCGCTGCTGGGGTTGGCGCTCTTCTCCACTTTCCTCACTCCCGCCTTCTACACACTCCGGACAGATCCCGTGGCGGGCGCAATCCTCACCCTTGGTGTACCGCTGCTGGGGATGCTGATGGCGCTGCCCATCATTGAAGAATCGGACTTCCAGCGGTCCAGCGCTTACCTGACTCTGGAATTCATGTTCGTGTTCATCGAACTGCTGATCGACGCGATTCCGGGAATCCTGCTCAGCCTCAACGGCCAAGTGCTCGATCACGTAATGTCAGTCCCCGATCCGCAGTGGTGGTTCAGGGACGCACTCCAGGACCAGCAGTTCGCCGGAAACCTCCTGTGGTTCATTTGCGAAGTGTTGGACCTGCCCTTGATCATCCTGATGTTCATCCGCTTCTCCCGCAGCGACAAGCGGGAAGCAGGGGTCTTTGATGAGCTGACCGACGACCAGCTCAATGAACTGAACAACCAGCACCTGCGGGGACGTCACTAGATGGTCCGGGAAAAATTTGGTGTGCCCAGGCCTCGCCGGGGAAGCGTAGAGTGACATAGGACGCCTGATTCTGGACGCCTCGCTGCTAAGGGAGAAATCGTGACGATTGATTGGGACGAAAAAAAGGCCCTGCTACAGGAACCGAATATCGCGAAGGTAACCCAGCTTTGCGATGAACTGATGGAAAAGAAGCCCGGTTCCACCGTCCCCTATATCGACCCCGTTCACGACGAAGATGAGTGCAGAATCATCAGCCTCCAGGCCAGTCCCGGCAAGGGAACCGAGTCCGGATTTGTATCCCACAACAACGATGACGAAGCGGCCCGCCGCGCCACCCAGATCTACGAACTCGCCGAACTGGACCCCCGCTATGTCATGCCATGGAACGCCTACCCTTGGGTCCGCGAAAGCGGAAGCCCCTCGGCGCTGAGCGTCCAGGAGAAGACCGACGGCCTCCGCCCTTTCCGCCAGTTCCTCAAGATCAACTCGCGGGTCTCGGCCATCATCGCCCACGGCACGGATGCCTCAACGTTCCTGACCCTGTTTGAAAAGACCTATCACTCGTCACTGAAGAACAACGGCATCAAAATCTATAAGGCCTCCGCCCTCGGCGGCAGGGCCTTTGCTGTTTCTGAGGCCAAGCAGGAAGAGCTCCTCGCCAAGAACGTGGAGACCTACCGGGACGCTATGCAGCGGGCAGGCATCCAGCACTTGTAAGGGACGGTCACAGGTTTCTTTCAGCCGGGCAGGCGCATACTCGTAGGTACCCTGACCCGCGAAAGAACCAGGCTGAACCTTTGACGTCCAAAACCAACCGCCCGCCCCAGCCAGCGTCCTCAACGGACACGGCAGCCGTGCGCATGGCCGCACTCCCCCAGCTGCGCCACTGGATCGCAGTGCCCGTCCTCGCGGCAGTGCTGATCGTAGCCGCGGGCCTGGCCCTGCGGTTCATCCCCGCCCTGACCTCGGCCGACATGTCCGTGGACGCCGAACTGAGCCGCGACCACACCGCCCCCCTCACGGCGGTAGCCATGGTTATCAATGTGGTGTTCAGCCCTGCAGGCGGGGTCCTGATGATCGCCGTCCTTTGCCTCTACCTGCTGTTGGTGCGCCGCAGCCCCGTGAACGCGGTGGCCACAGGGCTGGTGGCCGCCGGCGGCTGGGTGAGCAGCGAACTGTTCAAGGTACTGGTGGCCCGCCACAGGCCCGATTCCACCGCCCTGTTCAATCCCCTGATCCCCGAACCGGGCACCGACAGCTTCCCCAGCGGCCACGTCGCGCTGGCTTCCGCCCTGGCCATCGCTGTCTTCCTGCTGGCCCGCGGCACCAGGTGGCAGCCGCTCGCAGCCATCCTGGGAATCATCGTGCCGGTCGTCGTCGCCTTCTCGCGTGTCTACCTCGGTGTGCACTACCCCACCGATGTCACGGCATCCTTCCTCACCGCGGCCACCGGCGCAGCGTTCCTGACGGGCCTGTGGAACCGGTTTGGCCTGGCCCTGCTGGCCCGGGTGCCTTTCTTGGCTAAGCTCGGACCGGTGCCGGCCCAACGGGCATAGAGTTACGCCATGACGGGCTTCATCGACGGACTCCTGAACGTCAGCCCGCTCGTGGCGTACATCGCCGTCTTCTGCCTGGTCTTCGCCGAGGACGCACTGTTCATCGGCTTCGTTATCCCCGGCGAGACGGCAGCCGTCCTGGGCGGGGTGGTGGCCAGCCGCGGCGAAGTCCAACTCGGCGTCATGGCCGCCCTGGTGGTCGTCGCGGCCATCATCGGCGACAGCGTGGGCTACGAGGTGGGCAAGCACTTGGGCACCCGCATCATGAAATCAAAAGTGCTGGCGCGGCACTCCGGCAAGCTTGAAAATGCCCAGGACTTCCTGCGCCGCAAGGGCGGTTCGGCGGTGTTCCTGGGCCGCTTCACCGCCTTCTTCCGGGCCGTCATGCCCGCCCTTGCGGGCACGTCAAGGATGCCCTACGGCCGGTTCTTTGCCTACAACGCGGCAGGCGGGGTGGCATGGGGTGTCGGGTTCGTGCTGTTGGGTTTCCTTGCAGGGAATTCCTACGAGGCCGTGTCCCAGGCAGTGGGCCGGGACCTCGCCGTCGTCATTGCCGTGGTGGCAGTGGGTGCGCTCGCCGCCTGGCACTTCCGTTCACGACGGCGGCAGCAACGCCGGCGCGCAGCAAACCAGGGGCGGGAGTAGGGAGGGTTTGACAGCAACTGTGACCAGTGCCATATTTAAGGCGTGAACCTGTCAGACAGCCGGACAGCAGGACAGCCTGTATTCCGTCCCCTTGCGCGGCTCAGCGCTGCCGAGGCGGTGTTCAACGCCATCCGCGGGGACATCGAGTCCGGTGCGATCCCGGTCGGCAGCAAGCTCAGCTCCGAAGCTACGCTGTCGCAGGAATACGGAGTCAGCCGCTCGGTGATCCGGGAGGCACTCCGCTCCTGCACCGCCCTGGGCCTGACGGTCACCAGGACCGGCAAGGGCACGTTCGTTGTCGCCAGCAAAGTGGCAAACGATCTCACCCTTGGGCAGTACTCGGCGCGTGACCTCACGGAAGCGCGTCCGCACATCGAAGTCCCGGCCGCCGGCCTGGCAGCAGAACGCCGCACTTCCGAGGAGCTGGAGATCCTGCGGGAAATCGTCGCCGCCATGGCCACGGAAACCGATCCGGAATCCTGGGTTGCCCTCGATTCCAGCTTCCATGCCACCATCGCCCGGGCCAGCGGCAACAAGGTGTTTGCGAGCGTCGTGGCTGACATTCGGGAGGCCCTGGCACACCAGTCAGAGACCCTGAACATGGTGGCGGACCGCCAGCACGCCTCCGACATTGAGCACCAGCAGATCCTTGCCGCCATCGAGGCCGGTTCCGCGGCAGACGCCCGTGCCGCCATGGCGCACCATCTGGAAGCCGTGGGCGTGGCCCTGGACTCCATCCTCAACAACTAGCCAGATTCAATCCAACCCTTCCAAGGACCCCATGCCATCCCCCGTGTTTTCCGCTGCCCATACCGCTGCCCCGGCTGAACTGGCCCTGCCGCAGCACGCCCCGCTGGTGGCCGCCATCCGTGACGGAATGGTGGAGAGCGTCCACTACGGCTCTGCGGTTGCCCTTTCGGCAGAGGGTTCAGTGGCTGCAGCCGCGGGCGATCCCTTGAGGCCGTTTTACCCCCGGTCCGCGCTCAAGCCGCTCCAGGCAGTGGCCATGGTCCGCGCCGGCCTCGAGCTTCCCGCTGACCTCCTGGGTCTCGCGGCCGCAAGCCACTCGGGCGCAGCAGTGCACCGCGACGGTGCGCTGCGCATCCTCGAACTGCACGGGCTCGCTCCCAGCGACCTGGAAAACAGCACCGACCTTCCCTATGGGACGGCGGAACGCGAGGACTGGCTCCGCAACGGCGGCAGCGCCACCCGGATCACGCAGAACTGCTCCGGGAAGCACGCCGCCATGGTGGCCACCTGCGTGATCAACGGCTGGCCTGTACGGGGCTATCTGGACCCGTCCCATCCGTTGCAGCAGCTCGTGCTCCAAACCGTCATAGACCTGACCGGCGAGGAACCGGCCGCCGTGAGCACCGACGGCTGCGGCACGCCTTTGTTCGCCCTCACGCTGGGTGGCATGGCTCGCGCTTTCGGTCGGATCGCCCGTGCGGCCGCACTCGACGACGGCAGCCCGGAAGCCGCCGTCGGGCTCGCCATGCGGCAGCACCCGGAGATGGTGGCCGGGGAAGGCCGCGACGTCACGGCGCTGATGCGCGTGCTGCCCGGCGCCGTGGCGAAAGACGGCTTTGAAGGTGTGCAGCTGGTGGGCCTGGCTGACGGCAGCGCCGTGGCCGTGAAGATTTCCGACGGCGGCGACCGCGCCCGGATGCCCGCCACCGTCCGCCTCCTGGAAGCGCTGGGGGTGGATACCGAACCGCTTGCCGGCATCGCCGCCGCCCCCGTTTTGGGCGGCGGCCACCCCGTGGGCCAGCTGCTGGCCACCGATTTCCTGAACCCTGCTTTCCCGAATACCGACCAGTCCACGCCCGACAACGAAGCCCTGTGAGGACACCCATGACAATCACCGATACCGCAGCGGAAACCACCTCCGCCCTGACCAGGTCCGAGCACGACCTGCTCGGCGACCGGGACGTGCCCGCGGAGGCGTACTGGGGCGTGCACACGCTCCGCGCCGTGGAGAACTTCCCCATCACCGGCCAGAAGCTGTCCTCCAACATGCACCTGGTCCGCGGGCTTGCCGCCGTGAAACTGGCCGCCGCCCGCACCAACCGTGAGCTGGGCCTGCTGGACGCCGAACGCGCCGACGCCATCGAACAGGCCTGCCAGGACGTCCTTGACGGACAGCTTGCCGACCAGTTCGTGGTGGACGTGGTCCAGGGCGGCGCCGGGACGTCGTCGAACATGAACGCCAATGAGGTCATCGCCAACCGGGCCCTGGAAATCCTTGGCCACCCCAAGGGCGACTACGCACGGCTGCACCCGAACGACCACGTCAACCTCAGCCAATCCACCAACGACGTGTACCCCACGGCCGTCAAGCTGGGCACCATCTTCGCCGCCCGGGAACTGCTGGCAGCCCTCGAGGAACTCGAAGACGCCTGCGCCGCCACGGCGCTGGAATTCCGCACCGTAGTGAAGATGGGCCGCACCCAGCTGCAGGACGCCGTGCCCATGACCCTGGGCCAGGAGTTCGGCAGCTACGCCGTGACCATCGGCGAGGACCGGCTGCGCCTGGCTGAGGCCGAGCTGCTGATCCACGAGATCAACCTCGGCGCCACCGCCATCGGCACCGGACTGAACGCCCCTGCCGGCTACGCCGCAGCTGCCTGCCGGCACCTGGCCGAGATCACCGGGCTGCCGCTGGTGACCGCCGTCGACCTCATCGAAGCCACCCAGGACGTAGGCGCGTTCGTGCACCTGTCCGGCGTGCTCAAGCGCGTGGCGGTCAAACTGTCCAAGATCTGCAATGACCTCCGCCTGCTCTCCTCGGGCCCGCGCGCCGGCTTCGGCGAAATCAACCTGCCCGCCGTACAGTCCGGGTCCTCCATCATGCCCGGCAAGATCAACCCGGTGATCCCCGAGGTGGTCTCCCAGGTGGCCTACGAGGTGATCGGCAACGACGTCACCATCACCATGGCCGCCGAAGCAGGGCAGCTGCAGCTCAACGCCTTCGAACCGATCATCGTCCACAGCCTCCACAAGAGCATCTCCCACCTGGAAGCAGCCTGCCGTACCCTGACGGCCCGCTGCATCCGGGGAATCACCGCCAACACCGAGCACCTGCGCCGCACCGTGGAGCAGTCAATCGGCCTGGTCACTGCATTGAACCCCCACCTCGGCTACGCCACCGCAACCGCCATCGCGCAGGAAGCACTTGCCTCCGGCAAGGGCGTGGCCGAGCTCGTCCTGGAACACGGTCTCCTCACCGACGCCCAGCTCCAGGAACTCCTCAGCCCCGAACGCCTGGCCAACCTCAGCAAGTAATCCCCACCCACCCAACATCCCCCGTCTGTAAGGACACCCCCATGACTAATACTCCCCTTCCAGACCACTTGATTGATGGTGGTCACGCGCATGCGACTGAGACGTCCCTGCACGCCGAGGACAAGGGTTACCACAAGAACCTCAAGCCCCGGCAGATCCAGATGATCGCGATCGGCGGTGCGATCGGTACCGGCCTGT
>Ga0308169_10000991_pt1 | contig 36023 bp, 52 predicted proteins | sample PhyBR1_2_FD_202139 | JGI IMG/M metagenome (GOLD analysis project Ga0308169, IMG submission 202139) | Phyllosphere microbial communities from UC Gill Tract Community Farm, Albany, California, United States - DLSLSB.R1 | ecosystem: Host-associated > Plants > Phyllosphere > Unclassified | place...
GCACGACGTTGCAGTGCATGTGACCAAGGTGTGCGACGGACAGAGGATCGGCTTGTCGGGAACGGAGAAGATCAAGGTGGTGCTGGATGGGCGGGGGCTGCGAACGGAAAAGGCGGTCAAGGAGGAGATGGCCAGGCGGTATCCGCCCAAACCTGTCGCTCCCCCCAAGCCTGCTGTACCTGCGGCCCCGGCAGCAGCGGCCACCCCCAAGGCGCCAACACCTTCAAGCGGCACCGGTACGCCTCGTGCCGACATGGTCCGAGCCACGCCAGCATCCAGCAGCAGCACGCCAGCCCGCCCACCCATCATCGTCCGGCCTCTACACGCCTCCCTTCCCACACGCCCTCGCATGGGCTTGCAACACCCGAACCAGCCATTTGCTGCTCGTCCCATCCCCTCTCGGCCAGCAGCGCATCGTCTACCCTTTCCTTCCAGCCTGCCCTCTCGCCCTCCGGCCACGCAGGACTTTTCGTCATCTTTTACTGACTCGCCCTTCGACCAGCGCCGTGGTCGCTCATCATATGCCGGCGATTCGTATGCGCCGGGCAGCCGCTCGAGGTCCAGATCAAGGTCCAGAGGCCGGTCGCACCCGCGGTCATGCTCGACCTGCAGCTCCCGCGCGTCCGACAGCGAAGATGATAGGCACTACCGTTCACAGCGCTCACCGTCGCCGGTGTATCGTGGGAGGGACCGTCGTGGCAAGCTCGCGCCCAAGCGGGACACGCTGGAGGACGAGGCGGCGATACAGCGCGTGCGCAAGGCCCTGGAGGACAATGGCAAAAGCCATGTCTTTATCGACTCGACGGCGCTACCGGCAAAGTCGGTCAACGACGCGGATCTGTGGAACCACTTTAGAACGTACAAGCCGATTCAGGTGAGCCGCACGGATGGTCGCGTGGCTTTTTTGAGCTGATCATAGGTGCTGAGCAATTTTCAAGGCTGGTACATCCTGTTCGAGAATGACGGGTCAGCCGCACGTGCAAAGATGCTGGACAACACGTCTGTCCGAGGTCACCGTATTGTAATCAACATACGGTCCGCCGTGATCAAAAAGCCCGATGGTTCTGCCTCGCCGGTTACGGAGAAGTCGAAGCCTCTACGTTCGTTGGCGATACCGAAAAAATACATTCCGCCACCGCCGAAAGGCAGGTCGCCATCGCCCGTCAAGCATCGCCGAGCGCCGTCGTACTCGTCCAGCGACTCCGACTCGGATGTGGAGCGACCCCAACTCCGTCGTAAAATCGCCAAGTCGGTCACGAGCGGGTCTGACGCGTCCGAAGATGAGCGCACGGTGCTGCCCGACCTCTCGACTAAGACGCCCGAGTCGGACCAAGCGAGTACGCTCGTGCAGCCCATCGACACGCCCGAGCCGGTCAAGCAGATTGACGAAGAGCCCGTCAAGGCCGGCAAGAAGCGGCCTGCAAAGGCCAAGGTCGCGAAAAAGTCAAAGAAGGCGAGACTCGACTCACCTGTGCTCGACGTGCCACTACCGGTCGAGCCTGCCGTGGCCGAGATTAAGCTGGATCAATCCTTGACGAAAGAGACCAAGGCGGCGAAGCCGAGACCTGCCAAAGCGGCCAAGCCACGCAAGCCGGCCAAGACGGAGCTGGAAAAGTTCCTGGCTAGCGGCGTGGTCGTTGACGAGGAGGACGCCTACTGGCTCGGCCAGGTCTTGGCGTCCGTGCACGAAGGCGCCGAGGTCGACCTGTCCGATGGCGAGGAATCCGACGACGAGGACAAGGCGAAAGAGGGCCACCCACTCTATCACCAGGCGGGATCATGGCGCGCCAACGGGTGGAAGAAGGTGCCGCAGATCGCCAGGGCAGAGTACCTTCCCGAACGCAACCGCGCGCAGGTGTCGAAAGAAGAAGTCACGGCGCTCACGTCGGGCCGTACTGCCCGAGTCACCGGCCGTCGGCTCGCACACGACATGGAGACGACGAGAAAGACCGCGACCGCAGCGAATACCGCCGAGTCGGACATGTTTGCGTTCAACCAGCTTCGTATCCGAAAGAAACAACTGCGATTCTCCCGCTCGCCCATCGAGGGCTACGGCTTGTACGCGATGGAGACGATCCACCCGGGCGAGATGGTCTGCGAGTACGTCGGCGAGATTTGCCGCTCGGCCGTGGCCGAGGTCAGGGAGCAGCGGTACTTGAAGCAAGGGATCGGATCGTCGTACTTGTTCAGGATCGACGCCGACATGGTCTGCGACGCGACGTTCAAGGGATCTGTCTCGTGAGTGCTACAATCCGTTTCCATCAGGAAGGGACTGACGGCAGGCGCCTGATCAACCATTCGTGCGATCCTTCCGCTTCGGCCAAGATCATCTCGATCAACGGCCAGTCCAAGGTGGGTCTTATGTATCTTTCCCGGGCCGCGCTGACGCCAGATTGTCATCTATGCCAAGAGGACATTGCATCCCGGACAGGAGATCCTGTACGACTACAAGTTTCCTCTCGAGTCAGATCCGTCGTTGCGGGTGCCGTGCCTGTGCGGCGCTGCCACTTGCAGAGGCTGGCTCAACTAGGTGTCAGGTCATGTCGTCCATAGCAGTGGTGCTGTCCGGAGGGGGGAATGTAAGGATGAGGCAGTTGGATTCGCGAAAGACGACGGGATTGTTGGAACCAGGGAACAGTCACGCATCGATTAGTTGTTTATAGCATTACATCTTCTTCCATGGCCATGCGCGAGCCAGCGCACGCGAGCTGACTCGAGCATAAGCTTTGACTGGGCGAAAGATCACACGTCCCAAATGCTGAGATAGCTCGGCGTGTCATACACATGATGCATGGGAGGAAAACTTGTCATGATGACTTGTTCTTCAGCTTGTGATTGTGAGCAGTCATAGGAGGCGATCCCTCGCCGGTTGATCAGTATCCGCTACTTTTTCAGCCCGACCGAGCCAGCCCGCTTGGCCAGCTTCCTCTTCTTGTTGTACTGCGCCGTACCGGGCGTGAGACCCAGCATGTCGTCATGCGCCTGGGCGACGGCTGCTTCGTATTTGACCGTGATGGCCTTTTTTTCAGCGAGCGTCTCGTCCTTGAGCTTCTTGATCTCATTCAGCTCTTCATGTCAGTCTCTTCGCCTAAAGGTATGCCTGACAACCGTCTCACTCTTCTCGTACGAGTAGAACTGTCTCTGGACCAGATCGCTCTGGTTCGCATGCGTGGTAACCATCTCTGCGGGTCAGCCGGGTGTTCACAGCAAGGATCGGCTCACCCTTTCGCAGCTCCCAGCCCTTGTCCTCGTTCGAGGCGAGCTGCTGGAGGACTTTCTTTTGTAAAGCACCCACGCCAACCATCTTCATCAGGTGTTCGACGCTGCAGAAGTTGTTGGCAAACTCGAAAGGCGGGGGAGGGGCTTGCATCGCAGCGGCAGCAGCAGATGACGTTGACTATGTGTGAGCGACTGCGCATGAACTCGCATTGAGGAGCCCACCACCTGCCTGCCTTTTTGATTGTTCGGAGGTGCCTCTCGCGCGGCGATTGGTTCGACGTTGGCAGGACAGGTGGCGGGATCCATGGCAAGCGCAAACTGCTCGTCCACCAGCTCTTCTTCCTCTTGACCGAGAAAGTTACCGTCCGCGTCTAATTCCATCCCGGGCTGTCGATCGAAATCGTCGGCATTCGGCGTACTCTCATTTGAGAAGTCTTGCAGATCCATCTCTGGGTCCGGATGAACCCCATGACTACTTGAGGGGAACGAGGGGCCGGTCGTATTCTGGCGGAGTCTGAAGGCGTACACTGGGCGGTATCGGCCCTGAAGGTCTTGCATCCGGAAGTCTTTCCCTGGGACAGCCTGTTCTTGGTCATCAACGATTTCATAGTCGATCAATTGATCCGCTTGGATCCGGTCGGCACGTTGATGCGGCGGGTGAGCACGATCGGCGGGAGACGATCGGGTAGGGGCTTGTGGCCGGAATTTGGAGTGAGCAGTCTTGAGTGTTTGCGGAGATGAAGCATTAGCAGCCTCGAGCTGGTGATGGAGGTGAGGCGCGAGCGGATCGCTGGACTGAACGCGCGCGGACTTGACGGGCTGGCCAGGTCGAGAGTGAAGGTTCGCATACTTCTGCTGGCCTGGTCCTCGAACCTGCTGCCGAACGAGATTAGGGCGTGAAGCTGTGTTTTGAGAGGCTGTTTGTCGCACCTCCGGGAGCGGAGGTTCGTACAGGGTAGTCAACTGTGATGAACACATATCCCACATCTCTAGCGACACGTACCTTATACCGGGAGCCCTGCTCGTTGTTGTCGTGTGCCTGCTGGGCGTCCCACGTCGGTCCGCTGGAGTTGTTCTCGGTCGGTTGGAAATTCTCATCGGCGAGGTATTCTCCCTCTTGCTCGCTACCCTCATCCCCGTCAGTATACGCCTGGGAAGGGCGCTGCTCGTCACGGGATTGAGTCATTGGCTGACCGAAACCTCCCGCAGGTGGTTGCGCCATGTTCGGTCGAAATGGTTGAACAGTATTGCTCGGAAACTTTTGGGACGCCGCTTGCATCGGGCGACCGCCTTTTCGAGCTTGGGGAGCCGGTTCGTGATGAGCACCAGCCTGAGCGGAGACGTTTTCTGAGGGTGGTTGGTGCACGTACGCGCCGAGAGAAGTGGGAGCGTGCGTCGATCGGACACGGGTATTGGAGTGGTCAAGCCTCGACGCCAAGTGCGACCTTTCGTCTTGCTGTGATGCCTGACGGCCTGTAATTGTCTTGTCCTGGACGGATTGCGGAGCCTGCGCGACGCGTCCGGCGTTGGCATCTGAACCGAAGCCGGCATTGTGCAGCGGAGGTCGAGCGGTTCCGGACCCGGGATAGGGAGCTTGGGGGATACCTTGAGCTGGATTGCGCGGAGACGGGGGAGGACCTTTCGTTTGCATCTGCGGCTTGGTGGCAAAGGCAGGCTGAGTGGATGTAGCTTGGCGAAGGGGCTCGACGGGACGAGGATAGGTGGGATCCTGTGCCAAGCGGACACCCAATTGAGGAGTGCTTCCGGAGGGCGGGCGGACGTTAGAAGGGGGTCCTTGTTGAGGTGGTACGCCGCCGCGGTGCCCAGAAGGGTTCATGATGCCAGCTGACGTCAGCTCGGAGCAGACGGTCTCTGGGATCGGCACAAAGAGATCACGAGGCGAGGAGGAGCAAACGAGAATAAGCTCGCGCGTTACCCTTTCCGTTTTGCGGGGTGGTGATCGACTATGACCAGAAATTGCATATAAATGATCACAATAGTCGTGTTCCCGGCACGAGAGCAGAAGTTGTGTGGGACATTCGATGGTGGCGGAGCAAAGCAGGTTGTGCGCCAAGGACGGATGGAGGAGGCATGAAACTACTGCGGGGAGGAATGGGGAAGCACTGTACCCGCAGGGTGGAGCTGGGGCATCGGCTGAGGGGGACGCGAAGGGAAGAGAAGGCGCAAGCTCCCATGAGATGAAGAGGAAGGGCGGGATGAGGTGAGGAGGTTGTGTCTGTAGCAGACGGGCGGTGTCACCGAGCACAGCAGACTTACAGCCTGAGGCAGATGAGATAATGGTGATGCTGCTGAGGAGCAGGGCGAGGGGCTGGGAGTGAGAGTGCAGAAGCGTCCCGTAGGGCAGTGCACTGTTATATGCAGCAGGGAGAGCAGATGAGCTCACCTCGACTACGCAATCCGCACAGACCCCAGTCCGTGTAAACAAACCATGACGTGGCATCACCCGACCTTGGTATCACTCCTCGAACCGCGTCTCAACCTAAGACTCACTTGCATTCAGCTGGCCTCCAGACATTCGTTCATCCCTCCTCATCGCCTCGTCGCTTTCCTCACACACAGTCTCTCAAAATGGCGCGAAACTCGGAGAAGGCGCAATCGATGCTGTATCGATTCCGCGAATCCCAGGCTATCGAGATGGGGCTTGGGAATCGACAAAAGGGGGATCGTCGACCGAGGATGGCTTCGAGTGTGACGTCTCTGAGGGAGTGCGAGCGGTGGAGGGGGGACATCATGCGTGATATCGGGAGAAAGGTGTCGAAGATTCAGGACGGTAAGTGGACCTGACAATGCCAAGGCAGAGCTGACGCGCAGCTTCTTTGACCGATTACGAAATCCGAGATCTGAACGACGAGATCAACGGGCTGTTACGGGAGAAACGGCATTACGAGACGCAGATCGTTGCACTGGGAGGAGCCAACTACAAACGAGGTGCGGGAGCTATGCTGGATGACGATGGTAAAGAGGTGCCGGGCACGAGGGGATACAAGTGGGTCCAGCGTCCTCAGATGGATACTCATTACAGGTACTTTGGTCGGGCGAAGGAGCTTCCTGGTGTGAGAGAGATGTTCAACAAAGGCGGTGAGTAGTATACCCGTATCGACTTTGGCCAGACGACGCTGACATTCAGCAACGGCAGCCACAGAAGAATCGGCCCGAAACGCATCTTTCCAGAAGTTCAGAAATCAGGGAACCGATTACTACGGCGACAACGATGAGGTGGACAGCGATCTGCTTAGCGGCGAGGAGGAGCTAGCTAGGAAGGGTGAGGTCAGAAGAAAGTTGTGGTATCACCAGCTGACACCGCAGCATGGGAGCAGAGCCTTGCGGAAATCGCGCGGATACTATCCATATCCGAATCACCTTCTATCCCCTTTCCGTCCGCCAAAGCTACTTCATCTACCGCAGAAGCAAGTCAGCCAGAAGTCGAAGCTGTACCCACGACGAAGAGAGGCAAGGCCAAGGCCAAGTCGAAGCGCAAGGCTGCGGATGACGAGGACGATGAAGACACCGAGGCGAAGAAGGCCAAGACGGTTGAGGGAGAAGAGCAAGTCAACGGCGCATCAACGACGGGAGACGACTTTGCGAAAGCGGCCGCTGCGGCGATGGCGAAGCATTTCGGACTGTTCGAGGCAGATAGTCTGAGACAGCCGGAACTGCCGACAAAGGAACAGATGGCGGAGGCATTGTTGGAGGTGCGCAAGAAGGCGCTGCGGGAGGAGTACGGTGTCTAGTCGGGACGGCATGCAGAATGTATAGTATTGTAGGGACATATAAGGGGCTACTAAATGTCCTTGAATAGGTTGAACTGTTCTACCAAGCAGTAAAAGCTCCAGCAATGCCAAGTATCACTGCAGGAAGGCCAATCGAGGATGACAAGCCAGCAGCACCCGTGGACGAAGTTGAGGCGGCGGCGGCCGAGGCGGCTGCAGTAGTGGCGCTGGTGGAAATCGAAGCTCGTGCAGTGGACGTTGACCTGCGAATAAGTACCCTCTTCGGGCCTCGATTGGAAACCTCACGAGCCAACAGTGGTCGCAGAAGAAACACCTGCGCTTGCTTCGCTTTACAATCAGCAGTCTGCCTTCGCTCCGCAGCGGACTCACCTCGCAGTATCAGCTGCGGACGATGCCGCAGCGACCACGTCAGAGGAGGCCGAGGCAGACGCGTCCGATGCAGAGGAAGTCGCAGAGGCAGCACTGGACGAGAGGCAAGCGGTGCTGGACCCCGCCTGGATGGTCACCTGAGAGGAGTAGGCAATGTTCCCGTCATTGTCCGTCACTTTGAGAGTGACCGACGTGCCGGAGGCGATGTCGACGGTCCAAGTGTACGAAGTGGACTCGGTCGAGTCCGTCAATGTCTCGAGAGCTGCAGATGACACCTCTCCACCTGGCAAGACAGCCCTGGCGATTAGCGCGAGCGGAGATACGGGGTATAGAGACCTGCAAGATGTAGGGGCTCGTACCGCCCGACCACGACAGGGCGACAGGCTCTGTCATCAGCTGACGGCGGGCAGGCGCAGACTCACGACACTCGACCAGTGCTGCCTGAAAATCAGCTCTTGTGCGGTCCACATTGCCCGGGGCGACCTACAGGGGAGCTGATTGTGAAGTTGTCGGCAAACACAAAGCTGCTCAACAGCAACGTGGCGAAAGCGAGTTGGAACATTGCGACCGACGTAAAGACAGAACTATGTCCCAGAAATATCGTCCAAGAAGAGCAAGGAAAGGGATGCGAGATGCTGGGCTAGCTGATGAGCAATTTTATACTGCTACCGTGAACCCAGGCTGCTGTTCGTCATATAGATGCACAGCGGCTGCACAGGCTACACGGGTACGCCCCATCTCGTCCGGTCGTCTCTGAGGCGATGCACGTCTGTATGCATGCCGGCCGCACCTTATGCGCAGACTGCTACGCATAATATACCACAGTGCTCCAGCATGGAGCATCTGTCCGACCGCGACGTATAATGTGCTCGTCCTACGCATGACCAGCCATGACCCGCAGATGCCGCAGCGTCACCCAGGCACCCATAGATTTCGCCACCGGTGACTGCGCAGCTGCGGTCGGAGAGGGACCGTCACGATTTCAGGCGCAGACTACAGGACAGCGACAGCGCGATGGCGCCTCAACCGCCCAGGCAATGCCGACGCGATATGAAGATACTGAAGCGAGAAGAGTGCTCGACACAAATCTCCCAGGGCAGGTGTGTGAAGCGCGTCCGCAGCAGCCGGCATCTGCCCTCTCGTTTCCTCTTCTCGTCCCCGTTGACGAGAGCGGCGGCCGCTGATCAGCGCCTGATGACAGCACACATGCATGCGCTTCACGAATGACAAAGACACGCACACCCAGTCGAATCACTCCGCAGTGTCCACTAACCGAAACATCACGCGTACTGTTAATCGCCATCACCGTCACCATCATGACCATGTCCTTGATCCGTCTTGAACAGCGCTGCTAATTAGCGATACTCCATATCAGTACCTCATATCAGGCACTCACCAATGATGTCGGATAAGCTGAGCTTCATGACGCCCTTGGCATCGCCTGAGAGGGCAGCTTTCGCCAGGTTTCGCTTGGCGTCTTGCAGAGCGAGGATACCTGGCCCGTCAGGACAGCTTGCAACCAGGATTTTGACTCACGGTTCTCGACGGTCTCTTCGATGGTAAGCTTGTATATGTTCACGTCGAGCTTCTGCCCGAGTCTGTTGTGAGCTCGGATGTTCGGATTCGAGAGAACAACACGGGGGGGTGGTGGAAAACGAGGGGAGCAAGAGAGAGTAGAGCGAGGAGCGGTTCGACACGCACCGGTGAGCTCGATCGAAAGCCTGATCCTCAAGTCTAAGGGTCAGCTTATGCCTCCTGCTTCTACGCCTACTCACGCTGGGTTCCACCACAGATCCATCAATACCACATTGTTGCAGCAGGTCAAGTTCAGACCCGTACTGCCCGCCTTGAACGAGATCAAGATTACTCTGATGCTCGGGTCCGTCTTGATCTTTTCAAGGCTCTCCTGTCGCTTATCGTTCCGCATTGCACCGTCATCTACGGATCAGCTTGATCTGTCCTCCTCTCCTTCACTCACATCGGACAAACTTGATCCCCTTCGCCTTGAGGAACGGCTCGATCAGATTCAAAAAGCTGGTGAACTGAGAGAACACGATGGTCTTCTCCTTCTTCCCGCTGCGCTCCTCAACATCGTTCAAAAGCTCAAGCAACTTTCGGATCTTGGATGACGAGTCGGGCATGCCATCTTCCGCTTTCACAGCAGCCTTCTGCGAAATCTCGGCGCAGTCCGCACAATGCTTCTCACGACCGGGGTCGAGTCTTCCGTCAGCGGGGGATCTCACGTAGAAATAGGTATTTACGGGGCGAAGCACATCTCGCACTTCTTGGCGTTCTCGACCCGCATGTTCCCCATAAGAACAGCGAGCGCATCCGCTTTGTCGACCTCGACGCCCGCTTGGGCCTCGCTGTTATCAATTGCCTCTGCGTCGACGGACAGTGATCCCGCGACGAGTGATGGGTGGTCGCATGCTGCGCGTGAGCCCTACCCATATACTCCTAGATGCGTACCCTGGCGCAGCCGCAACAACATCGTTAGAACGGATGTGTAGTTGTTCATGACCGTCCCCGCTTTCAAGAACTGGCATCAGCCCAGTAGCGACGACTGGATCTCACCTTGTTGAACGTGAGCGCGGTCTTCTGCTCGAGTGCGGTGTAGAATTCGCGCTCCTCGGCGTCGAAAGCGCACGAGATGACATCGACTTTTCTGCCGGGCAAGCTGAGGATGGGCTTTCCGTCTGCTGTGAGTGCGACAGATTCGCTCTGATCAATCAAACGCACCGATCTCGGCATCTTTCGTTCGCCTCAACATGATGGCCGGCAAGACGGCGTGCAGTCGCTTCATGGCCAGCTTCGTCTGGTTCCGTTTCATTGGTTTGACGATTCGTTCGTTGAACAGCTCCCATCGATCCAGCGGTCGCGCCCGCAGGAAATGGAACAAGGAGAAGAGCTCCTCGACGTTGTTCTACCGTTAGTGTGCTCCGCCCGCTCGGACTTTGGGTCGCACCTGGATTGGAGTACTACTGTCAGCATAACCCCACCGCGGAAGACAGTCACTTACCCTGTCAAGCACCACCTGTACTTGGCTCTCAGCGCTGTCGCCGCCTTGGCTGCGTTCGTTTTCCGGTTCTTGATGTTCTGCGCCTCGTCTGCCGTCAGCGCGGTCGTCCAGACGAACTCACCGATCACAACCCGCAACCACTTGAGGTCAAACAACGCATGCGATGCCTTCTTGCCCTTCTTCTTCAGCGTCTTCTTCCCAATCGAGTCCGAATCCGAGTCCTCGTCCGACACGTTGACCTTGTTACTGTCCTCGTATGCCTTGAACTCAGATGCGAGGGTTTGGAAGGTGGTAATGACCAGGTCGAACTTTTCCAGCGTCTTTCCAGCTAGAGTCAGTGGAAATCAAGCTCGGAACGTACATTTAGTTCGAGATGGGCCATGATGAGTGGTAACCTTCAGTCGACCTGGTACCGTTTTGGTCGACGCCTCGGTCGCCCATTGTTCCATGACCGCCAGGGGCGCAACGATGCTGCGGGTGAGACCAATTTCGTTAACCAGCCAGCAACTCACAGAGAGCCACCTTTGAATCCTGCACGCTTCTCCGCTGCTGTTGGCATCCCATCTACGATCCTCGCTAGTGTCTGCACCGTCTTGCCCAGACCCATGTCCTGTCATATCAGTCTTTTCCAGTGCCATCACTCACGTCCGCAAGGATCCCTCCGTACTTCCTGCCCGTCTCTCTTTGCTTCATCCATTTGGTCCCTCTGACCTGATGCGGCATCAGGCGCATGCCCTTGGCAAAGCCCTCGATCACATCATCTCCTTCCTCAAACGCCTCGTCCTGCTCTCCGCTCCCCACCGCGCCAGACAGCAACTCTCGCATATGCGCCTCGGCATCGCCGTGATGCTGCTCGTAGTCCTCCGCCGTCTCCCTGACGTTGATGTTGAACTCTTCCCGTTCAACGACGTCCTCGTCCTCTGCCGGCTCATCCTCCACAGCCTTCTTCTTCGGCTTGGGCTGGAACGATGTCTGCGAAGTCGACCACGATCCAATTGGCGGAGCGGTGTTCTGCGTCACCCACACCGGCCAGCTGTTATTTGAGCTCGACGTCGCTTTAAACGGATTACGATGGGACGATGAGCCGGGAGTCGATCCAAAAGCATTGGGCGTTGCCGGTTTGATATGACCGGCGAAAGCGTTCTTCGGCTTGCTGCTTCCCCCGGGACGCTTGGCAATGCTACTGCCGATCGGCCGGTCGAAGAAATCGAGCGAAGCGATATCGGGCATGGCCATCGTGGATTTCTGGCTCGAGGTGCTTTGGTCCAGGCCTCGAGATCCTCGCGGTACCTCGTGCCCGGACAGGTTGGACGACTGCGAGCTCGAGTCGGACAAAGGTCCTCGTGCCTTGGGGCGGACAGGCGAGTCGGCGGTGAGGTCAACGACATTGTTTCGCTCAGCCTCGGCGCGCCTCTTCGGCTCGACGTTCTTCCTTGGCTGCTGACGGGGCGCGTGAGACTCAAAGAACTCCATGTTGACGTTGTCTGGTGCTTTGGGCGGGAGCGAGGACACGACGGTCGCCGAGTCGTCCTCGTCGGACTCGGAGTCGGGGTCTCGAATTCGTCTGGGTGCGGATGGTCCGTTTCTGACAATGGCCATGTCGATCAAAAGAGATGAAGAGGGTAGAGAAGGACTATCAAGTCCCTCTCGTGATGTGTAGCTGCGCGACAACTGTGCGGGAGGGTTGAGAGACGAGATCTACGACAAAGGTTTTGTTTACACCCCGGTCCCAAATCAAGTCTTACCCCACGGGGTGACCAAATGACCGCACCGACAACCTCGCTCAACCAAAATCGCCCGTTCCCGAGATCATCATCCGCGTTCAACTCGCTCAATTGTAGCCCCCCACCAGTCATCGGCTCCACCAAGCATGCTTGTGCTTGCCAGTCCTCGAAGCGGATGCTCGCTTTCGCTCAGTATCGGCAAGAGCGAGACCAAGCGTGCGATCAACCTCACTCGTGTTCTGTCCTTCCGGCTCGACCGACCCGGCTACCGCCCTCTTCACTTCTCCAGCCGAATCACACCGTCAACGAGCTTTCCTCCATCACTGGCATCTTCATCTAGATCCTTTGGGAGCTTGGCCAGGAGGCCTGGAGCCCAGCGTGTATGCCTCCGCACTTTCTCGACATCCCCGCCTTCGAAGCCGGACCCACACGAGAACAAGGATGTGTCCGAGGTGGGCTACCAGTGGCCGAGTGTGACGGATGAGCTGATCCCGAAGCAGTCGGATGAAAGTGAAGAACTATCAGAATCCCCGTACACGATACCGAACGCCCTCACGGTCGCACGCATAGTCGCCTGTCCGTTTCTTGGGTACTACATCGTCCAGGGCGACTATGTGGTCGCCACGAGCCTGCTCTTTGCGTGTGGCGTGTCCGACTGGGTAAGTGTGCGAAAGACGCACATGTCTTTTGCTTACGATAGCTCGACGGCTACATAGCGAGACATTGGGGCGGAAAGTCCGTGCTTGGCTCCATCCTCGACCCGGCCGCGGACAAGACGTTAATGACCACGCTTGTGGTCACGCTCGCGTGGGCTGGCCTACTTCCAGGTGCGCCCCTAGCTTGGAGGTGTGGAAAATACTGAAGATAGTACCACTGGCGGTCCTTATCCTCGGTCGCGACGTCGGCCTCAGCTTGTGGGCATTCTACATCCGTTACAAATCCCTTCCTCCCCCAGTACGTCCCGCTTCAAGCTGAGAGTGGACTGGCCTGACCTCACAGCGCACGATCAGCCGGTATTTCAGCCCATCGATACCATCCGCAGAAGTCAAGCCCACGCAGATCAGCAAGGCAAGTGGATCTTTCTGTATCAGGCACCGCAGATCTTCAACTGACTTGAAGTGGAACACCGCTTTGCAGCTCGTGCTCATGGGGGTCACGACTGTATCGCCTCTGATCACGTCCCCGATCGGAGTCCCACTGGAACTGCTGCAATATGTCGTGGCGGGTACGACGATATGGAGCGGACTGAGCTATGTCGGCCAATCTGGATTCAAGATCTTGCCTCGCCGGGTCAAGAAGTAGACAACGATGCACGCCACAAGCCCCGGTGCTCCTCACAGACTGGCACGAGGACTCGGTACACCATTGTATATCTAGCTGCATGCATCAAAGATGAGCCCGCTTGATACCTACCTTTGAGCCGGAGTATCAAATGACGTGTATTTCGGCGATCACCGACGTCACTTGGCGTCCTCTTCGCGCCAAAATCGACCTTGATCCTATGCCTGTCCATTCGATCCTCTGTCATCCCCCACCCCGACCTCATGCCCGACCCGCCGTCGCCCACCCGGGCGCAGATCCCGTCGGCCATCGCTGCGTCAAAGCCAGTCCAACCTGACGCTTTTCATCCCGTCCCAGCAGGACCAGCGGCAAACTCATCGACCGCTCGCTTGGTGCAGGATGGCCCATCGCACCACGACTACACCGAGAATGCGCCTCAAGCAGTCGTGGATGCTATTGCTATCGAGCGCGAACGCGAGGCGAAAGAAGCCCCACCAGATATGATGGTTGGCTCTTTTCAGAGCTGGGCCGGTGCTGATGGAGGTGGGTCATCATCGCGTCCGCGCGACTCTACTTTGGATCTGGCTCACGCCAGATCAAGGCATCTACCCGTCATCCATCACTCGAACGCCGTTGCGACCTGGCTCACGGCGGGCTTCCATCGTGTCTATGTCTCGCCGTTCGGGGTCGTTCGGGCCTCGCGCGTCGACTTCGATAGCCCGCCCGTCCGCATCACAGCTGGACCTGAACGCCGGGCTGCAATCGCCATCGTCTGGCGTCTTCTACGTCGACTCGGAGGATGAGCAGCCTGGGACGAGCCGCCACGGCCCATACTCTCCCGCTGCTCGGCGAAGAGAGTCCAAACGCCGAAGCCGAGCGGATTCGCGCGCACAGCAACAGGGCTACTTTGGCTATCGGCCCGAGCATGAGTCGCCCGCCGGAAGCCCCGATAGTCTGATTTCACCGATCGCAACGAGTCCCCATCGGCACTCTACCGCGTTCGGCAGGATCGCATCGTACATCGGCTTCTCGCGCGACGACGAGGAAGGGCGTCACAGCCGGCGGCCTTCTTTCTCCAGAGAGCGATCTCGAGACCGGTCATACGCTTCCTCTCGAGGCGCAGAGTCCAGCTCTGAGACGTCCGAGGAGGATTGGGGATACAATGACGACGACAGCGACGCTTCCTCGTCTCATCGGGCCTCGGGAGAGGAGGGTTACACTTCGTCGCTGGCAGACGACACATCGTTGCCGCCCAACTCTCGACCCGGATCCCCTCATCTCCCGCTCATCCCCACGTCGAGCGATGCCGTCTTTGGTGAACGTGCCCGAGATCTCGATGATGAGCCGAAGGACTTCGCCAGCACCTCCATTCCGTCGCGTCAGACGATCCTACTACCAGACGAGGATCTGTCGATCCGATTCACGGGCTATCGGACGGACCCACTACGGAATTTGCTATGGTGGATCGGCTGCATTATCACGCTAGGTGGCCTAGGTCTCGTTGGCCGATGGGTCCCAAGCACCTGGGTCAAGTTTGTCGGGAAGGAAACGGCGTTCGAAAATGCGAAAGAGGGCAGCTGGCTTGTTGTCGAGGTGGGTCGCTCGGTGTCGATGTCGACTGACGAGCAGACACCCTATGGCGACCTCCACATCATCCCGCTACAGGTCATCGCTTACCCTTACCCCCTGTCCACTGTCTTCCCTCAGCTTCTTGCTCAGCAAACGGCGCAATCGTCTCGGGCTGGCTCTCTGCGAGGTTCTGTCTCCGCCGGAAACGGAACACCGGTTCAGCCGCCTGTCCACGCAATCAACGGCTCATCCGGCGGTGTAGGAGCAGCCAAGGATCTCACGCAGGACGTGGAGCGTGGAAAGACAACATGGGAGGAGACGACGGGCTTCCTCAAGGTCATGGAGTATAGGTACACCCGTTTTGCGCTCGAGCCTGGAACCGGCCGCTGGTCCATGATCAGGTCAGTCATACAAGTATGCTTGCGTCAGTGGTGTTTACGATAGGGACTGGAGGGACCCTCGGTGGACCTCTGCTCGAAGCGTCGCGCAAGGCCTTGACGATGAGACAAGGGCTCAGAGGCGAGTCCTCATGGGTGAGAATATCATCGACATTGCTGGCAAATCGGTGTTTGGTCTTCTAGTCGACGAGGTGAGTTTGCCCTACTCTGCTCCAGCTCATCCCACAGGTTCTCCACCCATTCTACGTGTTTCAGATTGCCTCGATCGTTTTATGGTCCATTGACGATTACTACTACTACGCCTTTGCGATTGCGGTCATCAGCATCGCCAGCGTTCTGTCGACTCTGATTGAAACGAAGCGGACCATTGAGCGCATGCGGGAGATGTCCAGATTCCATGCGGACGTGAAGATTCTGATCGACGGGGAATGTGAGTTTGGGCCGAGTTCCTGGTGCGACAGTCCTGACCTGAAGGGGTCGTCAAGGACTGCGCAGAGATGGTTCCCGGCGACATTTTCGACGCGTCTGACCCTGATTTGGCCGTTCTGCCTTGCGACGCCGTCCTTCTCTCCGGCGACGCCATCGTCAACGAGTCGATGCTTACCGGCGAATCGGTTCCCGTGTCCAAGATCCCGATCAAGGACGAAAGCCTGCGAGCCATGTCGCGCGAGGTGAAACAGGGCAGCTCAGAAGTCGATGGCGAGCTGGCCAAGCACTACCTCTTCTCTGGTACTAAGATTATCCGAGTTCGAGCTGGCGCGAGACCGCCATGGGCACCCAAGTCAGAAGAGCCGGTCGCGCTGGCCATGGTCACGCGGACTGGATTCAACACGACCAAGGGCGCGCTTGTCAGATCGATGCTGTTCCCAAAGCCGATGGGGTTCAAGTTCTAGTGAGTGCAAAACTGTCTTCGCGAACAGGGCTAATCATCAGCCGGGACTCGATGAACTTTATCGGGGTGCTGACGATCATCGCCGGGCTTGGTTTCGCCGTCTCGGCCGTTGGATTCATCAAGATGGGGGTGAGTCATTTGATGCAGGACATTCCGCTGACTTCAGATCGCGTGGCAAACAATCCTGCTTCGAGCACTCGATTTGATCACCATTGTCGTCCCGCCTGCGCTCCCCGCTACGCTCACCATCGGCACGACATTCGCCATCGACCGATTGCGAAAGTCGCAGATCTTCTGCATCTCGCCCAATCGCGTCAACATCGGCGGTAAAGTCAACGTCATTTGCTTCGACAAGACCGGCACACTCACCGAGGACGGCCTCGATGTGCTCGGAGTGCGAACCATCGACCGACATGACAAGCGATTCTCGGAGCTGCACTCCGATTTCGCCGATGTTCCGACTACCGGGGGGATCAATGGGAAGACGCCGCTGCTTTACGCTCTGGCAACATGCCACGCGCTCAAGCTGATCAATGGGGAGGTGCTTGGTGATCCGCTGGATATCAAGATGTTCGAGTATACCGGCTGGACTCTGGACGAGGGTCAAAGTAGGCCCATAACTGCCAAGGGTACCAATGGTGGCGAGAGGCCGCAGGCTCTGGTGCAGACTGTTGTTCGGCCGCCCGGTACGGACAAGTGGCGCCTGGAGGACGTGATGAAGTCCGGCTCAAAGGTGAGCTGACAGAGAGCGATGGAGACCTTGCTCATGTCAAGCACGCACACTTCCTCGAGCTCGGTGTCATTAGAACTTACGACTTTGTCTCGTCACTTCGACGAATGAGCGTGATCGTCAAGAGACTAAAGTCTACTAGTATGGAGATCTACGTCAAGGGCGCCCCAGAGGTTATGCCTGACATATGTGATCCTGCTTCGTGTAAGCGGCCCGCTCTGTGCAACATCTACGCAACTCACGCCAGTCCCGAATGACTACGACGACATGCTGTCTTACTATACCCGAAACGGATTCAGGGTCATCGCTATCGCTGGAAAGTCGATAGAGGGTCTCACTTGGCTCAAGGCTCAACGCATGAGACGGTGAGCTGCTGCTTAGCTTGCGCGCTTTTAGCTGCTGACCTGCAGCGAGGTAGCCGAGTCCGATCTTCAGTTCCTCGGATTTATCGTTTTCGAGAACAAGCTCAAGCCTGGCACCGCGCCAAATATCCACACACTCCGAGCTGCTCACCTTGCGTGCCGAATGGTCACCGGTGACAACGTCCGCACGGCCATCAGTGTTGCTCGTGAATGCGGTTTGGTATCACACTCGGCAAGCGTCTACATTCCGACCTTCATACCTAGCAATGGTACAGACCAAAGTGCGCAATTAGACTGGTCAAGTGTCGATGATGAGCGGGCCAAGCTGGATGAGTACACGCTCAAGCCCATCGTAGAGCACACGGACGGAATGGCATTCGACGCGGGCGAAATGGAGATGAACGACTATCAATTAGCCGTGACCGGCGACGTCTTCAAGTGGATGCTAGACTACGCCGAGCTCGAGACAATGGAGCGGGTGCGTGGTGTTCTCCGACAGCTGATGCAACGCTGATGACAGATGTTGACCAAGGGAGTCATCTTCGCGCGAATGTCGCCGGACGAAAAGGCCGAGCTAGTCGAGCGACTACAATCCCTAGGCTACACGGTCGCGTTCTGCGGCGATGGCGCCAACGATTGTGGTGCGCTCAAGGCTGCAGACGTCGGCGTCTCGCTCTCGGAGGCGGAGGCATCTGTCGCCGCGCCATTCACCAGTCGGTCGCCTGATATCTCGTGTATGGTCGATATTATCAAGGAGGGGAGGGCGGCGCTGGTCACAAGCTTCAGCTGCTTCAAATATATGGCTCTCTATTCGATGATTCAATTCACTACGGTTACTTTGGTGAGTACAGAGCGGCCAGACGGATCGACGATGGCGTGCTGACTGTAGCTCTACTCTTTCGCCTCCAGTCTGGGCGACTTCCAGTGAGTCTTCGGACGTCAATACCGGCAAAGCTGACTGCCAGATTCCTCTACATCGACTTGTTCGTCATCATTCCGATTGCCGTTGCGAGTGAGTTCCGTTCTGCGTCGTCCCTATCGACGCCATTCCCCCAATACGCTCCATCTCGGCACAGCCTGACTCTGCAAGTCTGGACGGTTGCTAATTGGCAGTGGGACGTACCCTGCCATACCCTAAAATCCACCATAAGCGGCCGACTGCCAGTCTGGTCTCTCGAAAGGTCTTGACAAGCATCATCGGCCAGATCGTCATCAACTCGCTTATTCAGATTCTTGTTTTCATTTGGGTGCGGCGGCAGCCTTGGTAAGCTCATCCTGCCCCAATCCGCTGCGCTGGCTCATAAACAGGTACACGGAGCCAGACGTCGACAACGAAAAGCTCGAAACGTTCAACTACGAGAACTCTGCCCTGTTCCTCATCTCGTGTTTCCAGTATATCCTCGTCGCGGCTGTCTTCTCCGTCGGACCTCCTTTCCGAAAACCAATCTACACTAATCGTGCGTGCCTCACCCTGTCATCAAAGGAGGCCCGAAGCTGATCTGCAGCTTCGCTGTTACTGTGTTTCATCGTTCTGGGCGGGTTCAGCACATACGTCCTGCTCGGCCCGGCTCGACCTATCGCCCTCATCCTGGACATCATCGACTTCACGCTCCAGTTCAAGCTTGAACTGCTCGTTATTGCTGTGATTAACATCGCTGCGTGCTTTGCATTCGACCGATATGCCGAAAGACCCATCGGCAGGATGATCATGCAGAGCAAGAGGCTGTTCCGGCGGCGAAGGGCGCGGCGGCACGGCGGTGAGAACCCTTACAAGGTCGTGGAGAACCAGAGGGGATGAGAGAGGACATGGACGAACTCTATTGGTCTGCGTGTAGCTCATTGTAGACTGACTTTTTTCTCCTTGGCGCACGTTGCGCAGGCCGACGCGCGAATGCATCGCTTTGACATCTGCGGAAGGAATGTCTCCCACGTCGGTCATTTCGAGTCCGAAGGGGTCCTTTGTGATCTCTCGCGCCTGTTACGGTCGATAAAGGACACCCCGGGCGAGCTTCGCGGATGCAAGGACCCTTTGTCAAGGGGGGATTGAATATGTACCACAGGGGGATCATGAGCCTCAGCCGGAATGGATGTGAAGGCACTTTTACAGCTGACCGAAAGTCGTTCAAGCGACAAGGGGAGAGCCGGAGTCCCTTTAGCCTAGGTCGAGCTCTTGAGCTCTGAGTGGGCACCTTTGCACACTGAACATCTCACTGTGCGCATCCAACGAAAGCTCAGCGTCAGTCAGATACACGGCCTGAATCCAACATTTCCACTGCAAGCGCACCCTGCGCAAGCACGCTCCCGACTTCGGGCTTCGAAGCACTCGTCTTGGGACAGTTCCGGTCACTGACCCGTAAGCTTACAGCGCTGCGGCCATGTCGTAGGTTGGCCCACAGCGCTGATCCGGCGTCTGATGCGTAGCGCGACGAATTACACCATCGATGACTCGCAATGGGCCACGTCCGCTCTGGCGCTGACGCCGGGGTGGAATATGCTCCGCGAAGGAGGGGCGAACGAATACTTGAACGAAAGCGAGGTGGAGATCATGCGACCGTTACTCGGCGAATTCTGGAACTCGAGCCTCACCTGGACGTCGGCTCGAGGCGCCGCGACGACCCTGAGCTTTATCGGTGAGTCCGCTCGGATCGCGCCTTACGGACTCGGCGGGTGACAGCTCACACCAGGGAGCGATGTATGGGCGTATGGGATCTCTGGTCCGGCGCAAGGGGCCTACAGGGCCATCATGGACGGCAACGAGGTCGGCAACTACTCGGCCCAATCCGAGGAGACCGACTACCGACATCTCCTGTTTGAGGCGCATGGTCTCGCGGATGGGAGGGCGCACACGCTGACGCTGGTCAACGGTGTCGAGGGCGCAAGTCTCGCCTTCGACTATGCAATCATTCAAACCCGTCAAGCTGATATGGCGTGAGTTTCTCATCCCCCCAGAATCTGGTCTTGAAGAGCTCACAGGCAGCCTGCCCGCGACGGATTCCGCGGTCCCCTTCAATGCCACAACGACGTCCACCGCTTCTCCATCATCGCCCTCGTCGTCTGGCGGACTAGCGGGCATCTTCAACGTCACCGCTCCGTCCAACACCACAGATTCGCCCGAAAACACGTCCTCCCCGCTCGGCGGACTCGACATGGGCCAAGCCGCCGGCGCAGCAGGCCTGACACCTCAAGTCACCTACTCCCCCGCGCAGCTTTCGGCCCTCCAGCAGAAATACTCGTTCGGATGGAACGCCGCCTCCTACTTCGTCGTCACCTTTGCGGCGGTGGTCCTCGCCATCGTGCTCGTCTTCGTGGTGCACCACATGATTGGGGGCTACAGGCGTCAGCGGAGGAAGGCGAGGAACGTGTCAAATCACGATGGGGAGAGTTACCTGAGCAGGGGCCGCGGGAGGCTCAGGCCCAATTCGAGGATCCTCGCTGCTCTGAAGAAGGGTAACATCAGTCACCCGGTCCCGAGCGTGGCAAGCGAGTCAGGGCATAGTCTCAAGGCGACAAGTTTGGGTGAGGGTGCGAGCTACGCGGAGGGTGGGGACAGGTTTCAGGGGGCGTGACTTAAGATGGGATGTCGAATCGTGTGTCAACCAAGGTCCATATAATCAGATCCGAGCTGTGCTCTCGCTGTTCACATGCACATTCGATTCAGACATGACATGTATGCGTTAAGCCCGTTTCTTCAGCTGTCTATACACACACATCCACCTGTCTCAACTTCAATCACTCAGCTCGTAGTCGTCTAGCTCCTCGACGCTGACATCGGCCACCAGGCTTCTTAAGTCTTCCGTTCTGGTCTTCTCTGCATGGCGTCTCTTGTCCTTGTCCGACGATTCCGCATCACTGGAGAGGTTGATACTGTTCAGACGATCCGCGATGAGCTCGTAAACCCGGTGCTGCCAGTCAGCTGAGATTGACTAATTTCTGTCACAAGTAGCACTTACCGTCTGCTTTGTCCCCAACACATGTTGGACCAGCTTGGTCCTGTCCTGCGCCGTGCATCCAAAGACAAAGGTGTCAATCGAAGACGTCTTGTGTACGATGTATCCGCAGGCGAAGGCGTTCAAGTCAAAGCTAAGCTGGACCATCACGCTTTGTTCGCTCTGCGAAGTGAGCGGGCGACGCTGATGAAAGCATTTCACCCACCTCATCGCGCAAGATCCATTCACCCCTCCCTTCGCAAGCGTCCCGCACCCGCGCATCGCCATATGCCTTTCTCAGCTCAACAAACTCCTCCTCCAACCACGTTCGAATCGTGCTCGCCAGCCGTTCCGGGCCCTCGCAGGCGAATATCAGGTCCACACTGACTTCTGCCTCGGCAATCAAGCCGGCTATCCCCCTTCGCAAACTCGGGACGGCCTGAATCGTCGCTGTAGAAAGCGGATTGACATCACCATCTGTGTCCTCGGGTTTTCGCCGAGTGTTGTAGTCGACGACCTCGAAGACAACTAGAATCCGTTCGTAGTATCGAGCTGTGCCGGCAAGTCGAGTGACGATGTCGTTCAGTGATAAAGTGATATCGCCAATTCGGTAGAAGACGACAGCGGTGGATGCTGAGAGCACCATGTCAGCGCCTTGCAGGCAACCGTAACGGAGTAGCGGCGATCCGAGCTCGGCCGTCTCGACAGACCCTGTCCGGAGCTCAATCGACCTCTCTACCAAGACGAACGCCTTCTCCAGCGCCTTGGCGAGCGAACGTTGACGCGTCACAGAGATATTCACTAGAACCGGCACCTCCTCCAAGTCGGTTTGAGCATTTTGCGCCAACACATCCCACCATGGCGGGTTACGGATTGTTGCGTCTTTCTTCCATTCTTGGCTCTTCCTCTTCTTGGTCTTGACTGGCGGCAGCCTGCTCGGCGGCTTGACAGTCTCTCTGCGTATGGGCTCCGGCGGAGGCGAAGGCGAACTTGCGACTTGCAGATTGACGGTCGCGAAGAAGTCTCGAGCTTGCTTGCCTACGTCATTGGCGTTCGCGCGCCTTGCCTCGTGGGCTATCGGTCGCTGGGCTCGTAATACATCGTCCAGAGTCTTGAAGCTCTTGAGGTTGGAATCCGCGTTAAGTTTGGCCTTTTTGACGGGCCGAAATACCCGTTCTAGCTCGGCACTTGTGGGATTCGATGCGGCGCAAAGCGCTTCAAAGCTCTGTGGTGGAGGAGGTGGAGGTTGCAGTCCTTTGCGTTTCTTCACTGGTTTGGACTTTTCGATCTGAACCGGTCTTGGCAGCGAAGGCGCGGTCTGAGAGAACGAGGACGCAGCCTTGCCGTTGTGAGCTTGGGTTGGGTCAAATGAGAGTGCTGGTGGGGCGCATCGTCTGGCATGGGGTGGAAATGTGGCTGAAGCACTTCTATACTCTTGCAGCAGATCTGAGTATCAGTCAGCGGCCACGCCTTGACCTGTCTCGACCTCGTCGACTCACCGGGACAGTAGGTGTCAGGACTTGGGTCCAATTCATCTTCCGCCAATGTGTCTCCCGCAACACCGTATCCCGCGAAAGTATTGTTCTCAGCTTCTCTAGGAAGGTCCCTGAAGTGAGAAGAAGCTTTCGTTTGCCCAGAATCGAGGTCGAACTGTCCTTCCAACATCTTCGGACCCTCGATTCCAGCTTCGGCGAAGGTCTCCTGCCCCAATGCTTGATCTTCCCATCGGGTCTCTGCCCGCCCATGCGCCTGCTCGACGTCCCAAAAGTTGCCATCTGTGTCCTCCTGTCCGTCCTGCTCCCCATCTCCGTGAGCATACTCATGAATATGACTCTGGACCTGTTGCGGCCCGCCCGCCTCGTTTTGCCAGTACTCCTGTTCGTATTCCTGCTGGTAGACTTGCTCGTACTCGTGCTTGTACTCCAGATCATACCCCTGCCGGACGTCCGGCGCATACTGCTGTCCACGTTGGGAAGCTGCTTCTCTTTCCGCCTGCCAGACCGATCCAAGATGCCCTTCTGGGCCGCGATGGTGCTCGTGAGCCGCGTGCGCTGCCGGTTCTTGTTCATATCCGTGGCCGAGTTCGGCAGCGTTCGACACCCCTTGCTCGTGACCATCCTCACTGTCCCGTGCACCCACGACCGAGGGGCGCTGTGTTTCCATGTCAATCTCTGGGGCGGGGCCCTGGGCGTACTCGTCAATCACGAGGTCATCATACGCCGCGCTGTCGTACTCGGCATGCCCCATTCCAGCCCCGACACCGTACGTCCGAGGACCCCCAGATTGATCAGCGCATTGTCCATGCGCTTGGCCGTACCAAACGGAGTCCTGCTGCGCCGCATACCCGGCATCTGGTCCGGCCAGGTGATCGCCGGGGTCCGTAATTCGCTGTTGATGTTGCTCCCATGTCTCCTCAAAATCCATATCGGCTCCGTGCTCTCCGTCGTAGAGGTGGAGGTCCCCTATATCGTGGACATAGTCTTCTGCTTGACCGGTCCCCATTGCGTACACCATCGAGTGGTCATCCGCAGCTCCGCCGGAGTGCGCTAAAAGCTCCGCCGACCAGTCATAAGGGGCATCGTAGACCGCTTGCTCTTCCCATGCTTGAACACCTGCTGTTGTGCCATCAAGCTCGCAACCCTCCACCATCTCATTCGTGTCATCTGCCTGTCCCTCATCGGACATCTCACCGTCGACGAAGCCCGGCCGATCGCCTCCCAGGTCGAGGTCCACATGTTCTTCCTCAGTCGCAGAGTACTCCCCCTCGCGGTTCGCGTGACTGGTGGACCCGTACACGTCGGCTCGAAGTTGAGGATTCCAGATGATGTGCCCCGGCACATGGATGTCACCGAGGTTTTCCGGATTAGCTGTGTCGCCTTCAAGGTCACTGTGATCGACGGGGATTGCGCTTGTATATTCGGGTTCGAGCCCGCCGTCGATGTGATCCGCCCCACCATGAACCGCGTACTGTTGATCGTTGAGATGAGTATGGACGGCCTCCTCTTCGTAATGGCCCTCACGACCTTGCTCCGCTCCACTCCATTCACCTTGGTGTCCGGTCTCATGCTCGACGCCAACGCCGCCCAGATAATTCGCGCCCGCATCGAAAGGCTGCTCTTGCGCGTAGTCGGACCCCGCGGACAGATGACGACCATATGGGATTATCCCAGGTGAGTCGAACGAGCCGTCACGCACGGGAGGCCTAAGCTGGATGACGCCCTGAGACGCGGCTCGGAAATGGTCCCTCCCAGCCTCGATGTAGAACACTTCCGGGGAGCCAGGATCCGCGTGTATCTCGTTGACCACTCGAGCGTAATATGAAACACGAGGCGCTTGCGGGGTTCGCATCTGATCAGCTCTGTTCTGCGCCCCATTCTTCGAAGGACTTTCCGAATCGCAGGGGAGAGAGTGTTCGTGTTCGAGGACATCTTGCTGCTGGACTGTTGCGCTAGCTCCTAAGCTTTGTACTTGGCTCCCCGGCTCCACTCACCGGTGTCGCCGATGACTGAAGGGCTTTGGATAGTAGACATCACGGTTTTCGTCTTCCACCAGCCGTACTTTACGAGACGGCTTGAGACACGTCTTCAAATCAATGACCAGGGGCTTCGCCAAAGGTCCGGACGACGGCGTCCGAGGCCCTGCTGTCGTGGGTGTCAGTGGCTCGAGAGGAGTCTCGTCTGCAGTGAGCTTAGCGTCTCTTCAGTGGAACTTACCGAAGTCGTCCAGGAGCTCGAGGCGGAGTGGATCAGATAGTCGCCACTGTTCCTCGTCGGTGATATTGAGAGCCTTCAGTTTTTGCACTACGCTGGCAAGGGTGAGCCCCTCTGTCTCCTTGAGGAGCTTCTTCAGGGTCGGCAAAGCGGCATCGCACGCGTCATGCAGAGGATAGAGTCTCAGGTGGTTGAAATTGAAGGGCTCCATGGGTTCGTGTATCATATTGCGGCGCGGGACTAGGGGCGGAGACAATGGTCTGGGTGCAGCCTAGACTGAGCGGAAGCGGGCTTCAAGACTCACTGCTTGGCTGATGATGTCATTGTTCCTCCATTCGTCCCATGGCGCTTCGTGACCCGGGCGCTTCCGACCTTTGATCAGGCTTTGCAGCCTGGCCAGCCATCCTTCACGCCATTCCTTCGCGCTCCTCTTGGTCGGCTCATCCGACCTCAACTCCACGTCCCTGCTGGTGAGCCATGGCCAACAGGCGGTTGACGGTACGTACAATGCCTCAGCGCCATTGGCTCGCCCATCTCCCACCGGCTCGATCATCATGATACCACCGATGGAATACTTCCCTTTCCTCTCGAACAGCTTGCACCGCATGGGTGGGGCAGGAAGCTTCCTCGTCGCAGACAGGCAAGCGGTGGTGATCAGCTCCTTTCTCGTGAGGATCGGCTCGAGAGGCTGCAGGTGGGTAGGAAAGGGATCGGCTGAGGGTGAGTCACGGAACCGGCAGGCTACCTGGTCAGTGACTTACGCAAAGGATCCCGCAGAAGTCGGTGATACGCTCTAGGCACTCTCTTCAAAGTCACCTCGATTGCTTTGACGACGAGATCTCTGCCTTGAAGGGGCAGCTCCAGCCTATCCCACGCCAGTGTCCACACCGTCTGTCCCTCTTCTGTCATCGAGCGTTCTGCTTCATATCGAAACGCAACCAGGGGATCATCATCTTTCGGTTCGAGTGTCTCTGGGTAGACGGTGAGGTCGATCGGCTCTGCAGTGTGGCGAAGCTTCTTTCAGCGGCAATGCCACTCAGGTGAGAGCTTACTTTTCGGTAGATCTCCTTGGTGTGGTGTTCGAAAGGATGTAGAAATCCCGGCTGTTTGTAAAGGTACTTAAACACCCGGTCGTGTACGCGCTGGTGGACCTCTTCTGGGGTGGGAGGGGGACGGTTTGAGGGGAGTCGTGCAGGGGTGCGGGCCGATGTATACGCCCGGCCAAACGGAGCGACAGCGCCGTCCAACATGGGCAGAGGTGTAGCGGGTGGTCCCGTGGATACGTGAGATAATGAATGATGAAGGTCAGAAAGGGAGACGTGAGGATGAGCGGGCATAAGTGTGTGTTTCAGGTTGGATGACGTGTGTACGGTAAGACGAGACCTGTGTCGGTTTGTTGCCTCTCAAGTCCTCGTGTTGTGCAGTCATTTGCATCTAGATGCTACTATCATCCCTTAGACAGCAGCTGCACCTGTAATATGTAAGACTCACCCGCTCGCCATCAAGCACCCACTCCTATACCCAGATCAGTTAACAGCTTCTCCCGCCCCCGTCGCCGCATCCACTCTACCGCATCGCCCACCTTCTCCAGCTCAACCCAATCTCCGCGTCCTTTGCCGCCGCGAGCTCCATTCTCCTTGCCCCTCCCACTTGCTTCTCCTTCCCCTGCCGGCTCCGGTGAAACCCTCACTCGTAGCGCAAGCCATTGCCACGACTTGACCTCTCTCACCCATTCGACCAGGTCGTCCCGAGTCCCGATCGCGTATATGATCCCCGGATGTCCCACTTTGGCGAACCCGACAAGTGACAGCTGGGAGGACAAGGCATTCAGATCTTTGCGCTTCGATGGGGCGATGAGGTGGTGCGAGGTGAGGAGGACGTGATGGAGTTGTGTCACACTCGATGCAGGAGAATCATTTACAGTCGTCACGGAAGCCGCTGGCGAGGGTTCTGGCGTTGGAGGTCTTGCCAGAAGCGGAAGCAGATGCGTCGAGAGGAGCTGGAATAGGGGGTATCTCTCATCAGCTCGATCTTAGCGCTGAGGTCAGGTGCAAGCTCACTCGTCGCTCGGGTCCCACTCGTTGTCAACCGTGCCCTGCGCCCACTCCTTCCAGCTCTGTGCCTCGTCGCGGGCTATGTGTTCGCCCTTGATCTCCACAGTTATACTTTGTCTTGCCGGGTAGCCGGACGATACCGCGACTCGTATCGATAAGTTGCTGTCGTCGCTCGTTATTAATATGTATCCGCCATCGCGGACGAGCCGTTCGGCTGGCAGCAAGCTCGACTCGATGAGCTCGGTCTCGAGATCAAGGCGTTCGTCCGACATTGTGTCATCGTATCATTTCTAAGTAGATGGAATGAGACGACGTGTTTGATGCATGTTCAGGTCTTTCTTGGCTGCGTCCGCGGTGACGTGTGGGTCACGAACTGCATTCGGATATACCGTGGCAACGAGATGCAGGGAAAAACCCGTTCCTCGCGGTCGGCTCATAGTGATCACGACGTCCTCAGCAGCCTCCGGACGGAAATACTTTCTGCGAGTCAGGTAAGAAGAGCAGCAGCTCGCGCCTGAAGTCCGGTGTGTCTGATGGGCAGCAAAGGATCCCGGTGGAACACATTGCCCTTGGACAGCGGGGGCTCTCTCGGCCAAGATAGTCAACACGGTATACACGGCGATCGCCGACATTGCGTCCCGGAGCCAGGTACAAGCGATCCGGTCATTCCACGCGTTCGTCCCTCTTCCACTCCATCACAAAGAATGGTCCGCTCTACAACCATATTCAGAGTCAGCGATGCCCTGCCACTAGCAGCAAGCGTGGACGACGAGTCGGTGAGCGAATGGGCACGGATCCAATGTCATAAAGCTGACGATAGACGGAGAAAGCGTTGACGGAATACAAGCAACAATCAAAGCTCGTCTTCCGTCGTCTGAATGCCAACTCCGAACCGGCATGCTCAATCGAGTCAGGGCAATACACCTTGCAGTAAGTTCGCTCCCCTAGGTCGACGAATACAGCTCACATCAGCTATCTGATCGTGGAAAAGGTGATCTACATGTGTATCTGCGACACGGCCTACCCTCGTAAACTGGCGTTCTCGTATCTCGACGAGCTGTCCAAGGAGTTCCAGAGGAGTTATGAGGGGAAAATCGATACAGTGACAAGACCTTACGCTTTCATGGGCTTCGGTGCGTGCTTCATGGAGGCCCAAGGAACGGGGAATGCTCACAACAGACACTTTCATCTCGAAGACGACACGACTGTATCAAGACTCGAGGAGTTTGACGCAGGGCGGTGGGCCGGCTTCTGCTCCTCCAAGTCAGCTGGACCAACTCAACGACAACCTCAAAGATGTCACACGGATCATGACGAAAAATATGGAAGATTTGCTCTGGCGAGGAGACAGCTTGGACCGTGAGTTGGATACTTTGGCCTTTATATCGGGAACCTTACTCCAGGCATGTCCCACCTCTCTACGTCGCTCCGCGCAGAGTCTGTCAAGTACCGCAAGGCAGCACGAAACATCAACCTTCAAGCGTTGATACGCAAATGGGCGCCCATCGGCGGTATCGCTTTCTTCATGATTCTGTTCATCTGGTGGAGATTTTTTTAGACGGCGAGGGGGCTTGGGGCACAGGTGTGATAGTACGACAACCCATGCATGTAACAATTTACCCATGTACAACCTTTCAGGACTCCTGGGTGAATTGCCGCGCGCGCAGGAACACCCGTGTGAGCGTCCGCCGCGCTCTTCTCCACCCTCCGCCGAGTATCACAACCGCTACGATGGTGAGTAACACACCGACTCCCACATCCAGCATGGCTCTCCGCAATGCTGTCAAGAGCATGAACAGCGCTCGAGCGGAAAGGCTTCTTCTTGCCCTTGATTGGGTCGTGGTGGCCGTATCCGTCCTCCCCACGCCCCATCTCGCTCGATAAGCCGCATCTTCCACTTCGTCCAGCTCGTCGGCTTCCCCTCCGCCGAATATGCGCCAGCTTTTCCGTCGCTCGTCCCGACGCAGAATCATTGCTTGCGACCGTTCAAGCGTCGACAGCCGTTCGTGCAGCGCGGTCAATGACACCTGGATCGCTTGCAATGTTTGCGGTATGCTTGGTTGCGGGGCGTATGTGGAAGCCGACGCGCCGCCCGGGAAGCCAGGAGTGACTGCGTGTGGTTGTAGGTGTCGAGTCGAAGACGTCATGTCTGGTGTGCCAAAATCGCGCACCGCCGGCATGAGCGGTGAGAACGAGCGGGGATTGTTCGGCCTCGATTCATGTACTGAGCCCAACAAGGATGGCGTGTTCCCGCCCGGCCGAATATAGCGCAAAGAGCTGACTGATCCCTTTCTTCCCTCGCTTCCTCTTGCACTTGGTACGCGTGGGGGCGGGACGGCGGATTGGTGCGAGGCAGACGGCTCGGACGCGGTGAGTAGGTTTAACAGCGACCGATGTGACGAGTTCAAAGCCGACGGTGGAACGAACTCTGGTGCGACGTCGGGTATCGGGAGGTTGGGATCGGGAGGAAGGTACTGATTGTACGGTGGTTCGGGTGGAGATTCGGGTGGAGATGCCTGCGATGAATGATACGAGGAGGTCGACGAAGACGGCGATGGTGGTCGAGGAAGAATGAACGAGTCGATCTCAGCTATGCGTTCGCGTACGCCTGGCTGATTTGCGTACTTCTTCAAGATCTGCCGTCAGCGGGATTTGGGCATGAGAACTCACCTTGATCAGCGCCGCAACATATCGTTGTTTCGCCTGCGTCTTGTCCGTGCCTTTCTGCTTGTTCCACGAGTCCCTTCGAATGAGCACGATGACGCGTCGCGAATCCGCCAGCTCACCACTTGGCCCTTCCCAGCATGTCCAACATACCGGGTCTGGGAGTAACTATATCCCCCTCGGTTGCTGACGATCAGCCTGGGATGTACCGATATGGCAGTCATGCTTACCTTGCTTGTACAGCGAATACAGACACAGCTTCTCTTCATAGCTGGTCTGTACCGGACCGCCTTTGGGCAGACTGGGCGTCAATTCAATCTCGTGGTGCACGCGACCGACCGGGCAGCTCACCTTTGAACTATGTCTACAGCCCGGTTGAATTGACTGTAGTCGGCTTATCAGCGTGATGTCGCGTGAGGATCCGGCTGCAGGGACTCACGCGTCGATCGGCGAATACGACATCTTGCTCGCGGCCCTGATATGAATCCCTTCCGCCTCGATCCCGACCTTTCCGCGTGATGCCGATGTTATATGTATGTACGAGGTGAATTGCTGAAGGGTGTTGTTGTTGCGAGGCGAATTCCGGGAACTGGACCGAACCGGCTCAAGAGTCGAGTCAACCGGAGATGCAACGAGACCTCCGTCCAGACGGAAGCAAATTCTTTCTTCGTTGGGCCCGGTCTGGTGCTTGCAAAAGTTGAAGATCACTTCGACCCAGTCATCCTCCACTTCCGCATACAAAAGGCATAACAGCTCACGACCACCGCCATTGCCAGCTTCGGCTGAGCTCCCCTCTTACGCTTCTTGACCCACGGCTATACCACCGCCAAGATGGATATCGCTCACTCGATACACTCGGAGATTTCCGGCCTGTCCTTTTCGTTCCTCACCTCGGACGATATCAAGGCCATGTCGGTGAAGAAGGTGGACAATTCGATGTTGCTCGACAATCTCGGTCTGCCCACCAAGGGCGGCCTGTATGACCCCAAGCTTGGACCCATGACTTCGCGCGACGTGTAAGCTGGCAACGAGACAGGTCACGTCAACTAACGTCAGGTGCGAAACATGCCATCTCTCTTACTTTGCTTGTCCGGGTCATTTTGGCCACATCGAGCTGCCGAGCACGGTGTACCACCCGATTTTCATGAACCAGGCGTACAAGCTCCTCTACGCCACTTGTGTCTATTGCCACCACTTCAAGATGCCCGAATTGATGGTGAGCTTTATTTCCACCTCCCGGGCATCGCTAACCCCAGCTTTACCAATTCATCGCGCGGATAAAGCTGCTCGATGCCGGTCTCATCGCTGAGTCGCACAACGTTCAGCTGTTTATGCCGTCAGCGGCTCGCGACGAGGAGGAAGAACCGGAAGAGGAGGGGTCCAAGGCGAAGAAGCCCAGGGTGCAGGCTGTGGACGCGAAGACGGCTGCCGAGGCGATCGAGCGGTTAAAAGCCTACGTTGCGCACGAGCTGAACCGGGCGAGGAAGCGCGGAGGAAAGAAGGACGACTACAAGGATGGGCTAGTGTACACCGAGCGGAGAGTCTTGCTGGACGAGGTGTTGAAAGTGCAACAGCGACCATGGCGTGTCAAGTGCTCTAGATGTGGCGCGTGAGTACAGCAGCGGACATCTTGGTGTTTCCCGACTGACGATAGACACAACCCGACCTACCGAAAGGAGAAGACGGTCAAAATTGTTGAGCTCGAGATTGACGCGAAGCAACGGCTGGTGAACGAGACCCTCGGCGTGACGCGTCGCTCCGTTGTCAGCGATGGTCGCTCGCTCAAGAAGAAGACGAACGGGCAGACTATCGGCGATATCGAGTCGGTGTCGAGCGGATCAGAAGCAGGAGAGGACAATGAGATGGAGGTAGACGAGTCGGTGCATGAATCGGAGGAGGAGGAAGAGGACGGAGACGTCGACATGGTGGCGCGAACGGCGAGCGGACAGATCAAAGGCGCGAAGGGGCGAAACGAGCGGGTCATGTCGCCATCGGAAGTACGAGCGCACATACGGATTCTGTTCCAGAAGGAGCGGGAGCTGTGTATGTTGCTCTATGGCCGGCACGGCGCCTCTACCGCTCTCAACGCATCGATGACGCCGTCCAAACTCGCCGAGCTGTTCTTCATGGACGTCATCCCCGTCACGCCAACTCGTTTCCGACCACCAGCGAAAATGGGCGACGAGCTGTTTGAGAATGCGCAGAACTCGCTGTTGTCGACTGTCATCGCCACGTCGAAGCGGATACAGGAGCTGAATCAACGGCTGATCGACGGCGAGCGGGCTGAACGGGGCGAAGTGGTGCTTGATGCCGTGCAAAAGGGCGAGAACCAGCGAGCGTTCGGACAGTTGCTCGAGGCCCTGATCAAGCTGCAACACGATGTCAACTCGTTCATCGACAGCAGCAAGAATCCGGCACCGATGCGCCAGGGCAAGCTGCCACCGCCTGGTGTCAAGCAGCTGCTGGAAAAGAAGGAGGGATTGTTCCGAAAGCACATGATGGGGAAGCGAGTCAACTACGCCGCCCGATCGGTCATTTCGCCAGACATCAACATCGAGACCAACGAGATTGGAATCCCGCCCGTCTTCGCCAAGAAGCTCACGTACCCCGAGCCAGTCACGCACCACAACGTCGCCGAATTGCGGCAGCTCGTCATTAACGGCCCAAAGGTCCACCCGGGAGCTTCGTTGGTGCAGAACGAGGACGGGACGCAGGTGTCTTTGGTGAGCGCCTTGTGCAATCTTGGGACACGCTGCTTGGGACACGCTGACAGCCAGGACAAGACGACTTTAGAACAGCGAACGGCTATCGCAAACCAGCTGCTGACGCCCCACGGCGAGATCAACACCCACTCTGACGGCATTGCGCCAAGGAACAAGAAGGTGTACCGACACATTCGTGATGGAGACATTGTGCTGCTCAACCGACAGCCGACTTTGCACAAGCCGAGTATGATGGCGCACAAAGTCAAGGTTTTGCTGGGAGAGAAGACGATCCGAATGCACTACGCCAACTGGTGAGCCTGGGTCACGCGGCGGGGCTGACTTCAGTAACTCTTACAACGCTGACTTCGACGGAGACGAGATGAACATTCACTTCCCTCGTACGCAATGTGCTCGTCCTTGCGATCAATGTCTGACCTGCAGAGAACGAAGTTGCCCGCGCGGAGGCATTGATGCTGGCCAACACGGACAACCAATACCTCGTCCCGACGTCCGGTAAACCGCTTCGAGGTCTCATTCAGGATCACGTTGTGGCTGGAGTGTGGATGTGCAACAAGTCGTCCTTCTTCACGCGGGATCAGTACTTCCAACTCATCTACGGAGCCCTCAGGACTGAGGGGAACTACAGTGGTGGGGGCAGGATCCATACGCTCCCGCCGGCGATTTTTAAGCCGCAGCCTATGTGGACGGGCAAGCAACTGGTGAGCGAATATCACCAACTCCGAGGGAGAGCCCTGCTCATCAGCAGTTCTCGACGATCTTGTACAACTTGACGCCGTCAAACGCCAAGGGTCTCAACCTCACCTCGCGCAACAAGATCCAGCACAACCTGTGGGACAGGGACAAGAACGCCGACCCGGCCATGTCCGAGGAGATGACCATCTTCCTTGATGGTCACCTCATTACCGGTGTTCTGGACAAGTCGCAATACGGTGCGTCAGACTACGGTCTGATTCACTCTGTGCACGAGCTGTACGGTCCGATGATCGCCAATCGACTTTTGGGTGTGCTGTCGCGCTTGTTGACCAAGTTCCTTCAGCACGACGCCTTCTCGTGCCGAATGGACGATCTGATCCTCACTGCCGAAGGAGAGAAGCTGCGAAAGGACATCCTCGAGGCGGCGAGCGGGGACGGTGCCAAGGCGGCGATCAAATACGTTGGTCTGCCGGAGGGATCCCAGATAGACGACCCGGAAACCGCTCGAAACTTGACCATTCGACTGGAAGAGACGCTCCGAGACGACAGCTTGATGGCTGGGCTTGACGGCGTGATGCAAGCTTCGTTCAACAAGACGACCTCGCAAATCAACAACGACGTTTTGCCGAAATACCTCGTTCGACCATTCCCGGACAACAACATGCAGATGATGACCATCTCCGGAGCGAAGGGTTCCAAGGTCAATGCCTCGCAGATCTCGACGCTGCTTGGTCAACAAGCGCTCGAGGGTCGTCGTGTGCCGACCATGGTCTCCGGCAAAACGCTTCCGTCGTTCAAAGCGTTCGACACGTCAGCGCGAGCTGGAGGATACGTCGCCAACCGTTTCTTGACTGGTATCCGACCACAAGAATACTACTTCCACTGTATGGCCGGACGAGAGGGTCTGATCGACACGGCCGTCAAGACGTCTCGATCGGGATACCTCCAGCGATGTCTCATCAAACACCTTGAGGGTGTCAAGGTGCACTACGACCACACCGTGCGAGACTCGGACCAGTCGGTTCTGCAGTTCCTGTATGGAGAGGACTCGCTCGACGTCACGCGCTCGAAGCATCTCGAGGCGTTCGACTTTGCCGCGAGGAACCACGACTCGCTCATCGAGCGGTACCAGCCCAAGCCGCTGCTTACGTCCGGCAAGGTCGTGCCCCACGAGGCGTCCGATTGGATGAAGCGGGCCCTGAAGAAGCCGGGCAAGTACGACCCGGCTCTGTCCATCTTCTCACCGAGTCGATACTTTGGCAGCATGTCCGAGGCGTACGCGAAGAAGATCAACAGCTACGTCGAGGAGAACAAGTTTGGCTTCATCTCGCGCAAGGGGGAGATCAAGCCGAGCCCGTACGTCAAGGACCGTATCCACGACAAGGAGTTTGTCAGTCTGGCGAGGGCGCGGTACATGCGAGGGCTGGTCGACCCAGGAGAGGCTGTCGGATTGCTCGCGTCGCAGGGGTGAGTGCGGGATGCAGTGACTAGAAGGTGTATCGCTTACAACAGTGTCGGAGAGCCGTCTACGCAGATGACGCTCAACACGTTCCATTTGGCCGGACATGGTGCCGCCAACGTCACGCTCGGTATCCCTCGACTGCGAGAAATCGTCATGACGGCTGCGCAGAAGCCTCAAACGCCAACGATGAAGCTTCCTCTGCGAGACACGGTCACCGACGCCGACTGCGAGGCATTCATCAAGCAGGTCTCCAAGCTCACGCTCTCCGAGGTGATTGAGCGCGTTGTCGTCACGGAACAGCTCTCCGCGCGGACATCCACCGACGCCCGTCTGCGAAAGTACACTGTCTTGCTCGAGTTCTACCCGCCCGAGGAGTACGAGTCGGAGTACGCGCTGACCCCGGATCAATTATACGAGGCGCTCGCGTTCAATCTGTCTTGGCGACTCAAGAAGGAGATCGTCGGGGAGCTGCGAACGGCCAAGATGACGCTCAGCCAGGATATGTCGATCGGGGCGGGACTCAAGGTCCGAGCGGACGAGCTGGAGGATGGCGAGGAGCCAGACGAGCGCTCGGCTCGACGCGGCCGTGACGACGAGCTGGACGACGACGATGGCGACGCGTACCAAGCCAAGCGGGCCAAGCAGGCTAAGCAGCACGAGTACGAGGAGGACGATGAGCCCGTGCCCGACGTGGCGGACATGGAGGATTACATTGAGAAGCAGCTGGAGGAGGATGAGGAGGAAGAGGAGGAGGGCATGGACATAGATGCCAAGGAGAAGGCCGGAAAGGACCAGCAGGCGGATCTACTGGCGGAGACGTTCAAGACCGCCAGCAAGTACGCCACGAGCTTCAGCTTTGACGTGCACGGTGGCCGATCGGCGCAGTTCGACCTCGAGGTGCGTACAGCAATGGAAGACCGGTTTATCGATGCTAATGGTAGTTCCCTGCAGATGCGCCCAAGATGTTGCTTGTGGACATTGTCGAGCGGACATGTCGCGCTTCGGTCATCCACGAGGTGCCAAACATCGGTCGATGCATGAAGATCTTCAACGACAAGGGGGTCTTCGAGGTGAGTTCAGCGTACGATTGACCAGACACAGCTGATCCGCAGCGGAAACTCATCACGGAGGGTTCCAATCTTACCGGCATGCACGCCCTCGCGGACGAGCTGGTCGATCTCGACGCGATCGAGTCGAACGACGTCTACGCCATTCTCACGACGTACGGAGTCGAAGCGGCCCGAGCGTCTATCATCAAGGAGATTTCTGGTGTCTTCGGTGCATACGCCATCGCTGTTGACTACAGGCACTTGACCATCATTGCCGACTACATGGTACGTCCTCCCCAACCAACTTTGGACTGCACTGATGACAGACACACGCGGGAGGATACAGGCCCTTCAACCGAACGGGTATCTCGAACAAGTCATCGCCGCTCCTCAAGGCCTCGTTCGAGACGACTGTGCAATTCTT
>Ga0308169_10000993_pt1 | contig 36012 bp, 42 predicted proteins | sample PhyBR1_2_FD_202139 | JGI IMG/M metagenome (GOLD analysis project Ga0308169, IMG submission 202139) | Phyllosphere microbial communities from UC Gill Tract Community Farm, Albany, California, United States - DLSLSB.R1 | ecosystem: Host-associated > Plants > Phyllosphere > Unclassified | place...
TGCTCAACGCGATAAACGAGGCTTTTCATGACGCCGGATGAGGTCAGGCCATGGATTATCAGCCGTCCTACGGCTTTCTGAAGGACTGCTTATACCGTTCTGAGTCATACAAGGTGACTTTGGCAGACGCTTACGTCTGTTGTCTAAGCGGGGCCGGAGCTGGAGGCGTGTCTTTTTTACCCATGCCCCAAAGGACAGCGGAGAGAATCAGAAGCGGGATGAAACATGACTGAGCTTTTTGCGCATATCCTTTGCCTTTGTTCTGCTTGCCCAAGGCGGCTACTTTTCGCATCACAGCAGTGACGTTGCTGAGAGTTTAGCCAATGCGGAATGAGACCAGCCCTAGAGATAGTGCGGGCACATTGCATACGGACAGTCATAGAGATCCCTGGAAGAGCTCGATATGGGGTTACTGTCACAGTGGGCGAGAGAAATCACTGATTTGTCGCCGCAAGCAATTGAAGCAACTCCGTAACCAATCCTCGCGCATCATGTTGATACCGTTCACACCAAGGGTACGACCAATCTGGAGGAGATCCCTCTTCTTCCCACTCGGCCAATGCAAGGCCATTAACGATCTCCATTTCGAACCAGAGGGTCTGCCACCCTTCAGCGTCTAATACCAGGGTCGTGTCTTGCCAGGAAAATTCCGTCTGAGCCACGAAGCTCGACCAGCGCATCAGATCTTGAGGTGCTTCTTTGGCCAGTACCATTAGCGCAGAGATTGTCAGCACGGGTTTCCTCCAGAGATAACGAACAGACGGGTCGACATTCTGCCAGAGAGTAGTCGACATGCACGTCGACTCACGAAGCGCGGCGCGCTTACTGAACTGACTTAACCTAACGAAGTCGAAAGCTTCACGCTCAAAATGGACGGAGCTTCGACATTGTTGATTCGATTGATCACCCTCTCATTGGCAATATTGCTGACTGCCTGCACTCAGTACCGGTATATCGACCCACAGACACCGGAAGGCCTGGATTGCTTGAAGAAGCTCGATGCCAAGGTGAATGCCTGTGAAACCGATGTCAAAAATCAGCAGGACAATTTCGACTCGTTGTACGATACACAGGCACGCTCCATGCAGCAGTGCGAGCACTTCAACGCTCTTAAAATGCCCAATGCATGTCCTCCGCCGCCTAGTCCCACGAAGGTTGCCAATTACTGCCGCTCTGGTTATCGCGAGAAATTTGTGGCGTGCGGTGGTAGGGTCGAAGAGATCGAGTAGTAGCGACAGTTGATCGATTTCTGGGTGTGCCCCTCTGGGGCGGCTGTTGTAACCCGCACCCCGCAATTGACAGGTTATGGCCCTGTCGGGTTTATATCCTAAGGCCTTTACAGGGGCTGAACCCTCAATAAGCCTTCGGCTACCCATAGACAACAACTGGGCAGAGAACCAGATCCGACCATAGGCTCTTGGACGCAAGAACTGGCTATTTTCCGGGTCGCTACGCAGTGGAAAATGGGCTGCGGCGATCATGAGTTTGATCCAGTCTGTGCGCCTCAACGGGCATGATCCGTACGTCTATTTGAAGGACGTCCTCACGCGCCTGCCGACGCAGCGGGCGAATGAAATCGATGAGTTGCTGCCGCATAAGTGGCAGCCGATCTAATCACGCGAAGCGTGATAGCAGCGCATAGCTAGGAGCGTGCTGTCCATAGCCATCAACTCACTAAGACGAGCGTCGACTCTCCAGAGTAGAGAAAAAGTACATGCCGGCCAGCATTGCTAAAAAGAATATGAGGGCTTGCCAATGCCAAGTAAGTAAAAGAGCGACTGCTGGCCCAGGGCAGATTCCCGCAATGCCCCACCCTATTCCGAACAGCAGGCTGCCACCAATCAAGCGTGCGTCCAACTCGTTTTTCAATGGTAACTGCATGCGGGCTCCCAGCAAAGATTGCCTTTTCTTACGCGCCCAATTTAGAGGGATGACCGCTACTGAGATGGCCCCCACCATAACCAGTGCGAGCGACGGATCCCACGCCCCAGCCACATCAAGAAAGGCCAATACCTTGGCGGGATTCGCCATGCCTGCCAATAGCAGACCCAATCCAAATATCAAGCCTGAAAAAAATGCAGCTAATTTGAGCATCTTTAAACTCCCAGCACATGACGACTGAAGTAGACCGTCGCAAATCCAGTAGTCATAAAGCACGCCGTTGCTACGATGGAGCGAGGTGATAGTCGGGACACCCCACATACTCCGTGGCCGCTCGTACAGCCCGAACCATAACGCGTTCCCACGCCAACGAGCAGACCCGCTATGACTAGGGCAGGCCACTCTGCATTAATCTCTATCTTTGGCAAGACAGTGAGCACTCCCCACAACAATGGCGAAATCACCAGACCAAGCAGAAATAACGCTTTCTCGCTCCAGCCTTCACTGGCAAATTGCATCATGCCTCCAAGCAAGCCACTGATGCCTGCGATACGGCCATTTACGAGAACGAACAAGCTGACGGCCATTCCTATTAAGGCTCCACCGCACAACGAAGTCCATGGCGTGAAGTTGATCCAATCAATGCTCATTTTGTATCTCCTGCACAAAGGGGCCGGAAAAGGACGTTGATAAGCGAAGCATAATCACAGGCATAGTAACCATTCGTACGGCTCGTTGTATCTGCGGGGAAATTCCCTGAGGCCAGAGAAAAAGCAGTGATCAAACAAGGTGTGTTTAGCAGACGCTTACCCTAGGACAGCTCATCATGAGCTCCGGGTGCGCGGGTCGCGATGAGCAACTGATTTCCTTCATCGCCCGGCATCCTAATCCTGATAAAGCAGTGGGCCTCTAAACTCTCTAGGCAGGTTGAAGTACGGGCAGTAGCAAGCGGAGCGCGCAGGCGGGAGGATGGAAGCCCACAGGGCCAAGACTCAGTAACGGCGAGGCTTGGTTTACGACAGCCGTCCTCGCAGAGGCCCGCTCAACCATTGCTCCCCTAGAGCGCCTTCATGAGACGCTCAAGCGTCTGATGCTCCCAAGTGCTGAGCAACGCAATAGGGTCAGTGCCAAAACGTTCTCCAGATTCAAATGACCAGCGCCGTCCTTCCGGACTTACGCATTCTTCGCAGTAGTCGAGCGCGTTACTGTCGTTGTAGATCGATATATGCCAACCCTCGACGCTCACCACGAAATGGCCCGCATAAATCTCACCCCAAGACGCCTGGCTCACCTTGGTCATCGTCCGTCGCTCGAAGGTGACCTCTCGCAATACCTGGCATACCTCTCTCGCCGAGAGTTCACCCGCATTGCGTTCGCTAACGCTACCTACCTGGGATGAACGCGCTACCGCTCTGGCCTCTTTCAGCCTTTGCTCAGCATACATAGCTGAGTCATCATCTAGCAGCAGCGGATATCCTGCAGCCGAGAGAGCTTCGGCGAGCTCTTCAATGAGTAGACGCTCGGGATCACGGGCCGCTTGGTAGGCCCTGCCTGGTACGCGTCGAGTTGTGTCCATTCGCGGCTCTCCAGAAGGCCTATGACTAAGAGCGACTAAATTACTTTTAGAACGATAACAGAACGCTTTGAATTGCGATTCTACGCTGCGAATCATGAGGACGGTATGCGTTACGATCTATGCTTCACAGAGGCGCAAACACCAAGCAAACCGAAGCAAGAGGTGATGGTTCATTCCGACCAAGGCAGCCAGTACAGCAGCTCCGATTGGCGCAGCTTTTTGAAGGCAAACAATTTGGTTGCCAGCATGAGTCGCCCAGGCAACTGTCATGACAACGCCGTGGCCGAGAGCTTTTTCCAGCTTCTGAAACGGGAACGGATCAAGCGGAGAATTTACACCACAAGGGAAGATGCTCGGAGTGATGTGTTCGATTACATCGAGATGTTCTACAACGCAAAGCGCCGACATGGTTTCAACAATCAGCTGTCACCGGTAGAGTTTGAAAAGCGTTACGCAATTAGCTTGCAAGGTGCCTAGAAAACCTGGGGCTATTCAGGTGAGGCTTGGATGAGTCACTGCCCGCAACTGCCAGTGTCAGCAAAAAACAACTGGCTAGAACCTCAGGCATTCTCCTAAGCAATCCTCGTATCACTTATAGGCGTTGAATGGATGCTTAGTTAATCAGTCTTGGTGGGGGGCGTGCATTACCTGCGTGTATCCAGGCAGACAGACCTCTCTGGAAATGCGTAAGCATCTAAAATGCATCCCACTTTGTGTCTCCTTGGTTCGACTCACCCAACTGGGCATTCTTAATCAAATAGGTGCCTAGAGACGCACAAAGCCCAACGATGAGCTCTGCTTCATTGAACGAAGGTTCTCGTCCTTCTCGTATGTGACGACCATTTTCAGATGCATACCCCCAAGCCTTGACCACTGCTTGATCGAGCGGCGCTGGAATGATGGTGCCGTGCCTTTTCATGATGTCGCCAAGGTTAGCCTTTACGTCCCCAGTCACTTGACGGGCGACGCACTCTAGCGATGCCATGGCGTGCTGAATGGCGCCTGTTGGATCTGGATTCGGACGGCGTGAAAGGTCACCTATAGCTTCGTGTAACTCTTTGCTGGCGGTGACATAGCCATAGTCATGCTCAGTTTTTCGCGCATGGCGCACAATGACTTCAAATGACTCGGGCCCACGGATCTCAACACGGCCATCTGCTACCTGCCACCCGATGCCGTTCTCGACGAAATATTCATTCAGTTCCGTGTGGAAATGCTCGTAGACGTCAGAGCTGTAGTTACGCTCACCTAAATCATGCTGAATGCGCTCGATTACGTCGTAAACCTTGTACCACTTGCACTCCCTCAATAGCTCGTTGACCTCCCAGTCAACATTGGGAAAATCACTCCAATTGTTCTGGTCGGGCTGTTTTTTTAACGCCTTGCACAGGATGGCTCGCAAATCTTTCGGCTTCAATCCGCAGTCGTAGCAGAGCTGAACCAAGTAGCCTCGCAGCTCCTCAGGCGCGTCTTCCCTGACTGTAATCTCGGCTTCAGCAGCGTTGGCGAATCCATTGCGCTTAGAAAATGAGTCCTTCATAGACAACTACTCCATCGTACCTGTGTACTGGCAAGCTACGTTCAATCCCGTTCTCTGTCCATCAAGCTAGTCGCTTTGGCGGAAGCACAATCTAGAGTGCCTGGACGTAGGTGATGAGAGGTGACCAGAACAGGATCATCACTTACCATGTGACGTATTGCGCCATCAAAACCCATAGGAACTCGAATGTCCCGTCTCGCTGAATACCGAAAACTCGAACTAGAGCTCGCTGCCCAGCTCGCCGAGCTGGATGCCATGAAAAATGACTCTGGCTTGAAAGCAGAAATGGAGTTTGAGACCAAACTGCGTGGCTTGCTTGCTGAGTACGGCTACAGCGTGCTTGACGTGATCAGCCTGCTGGATCCTACAACTGCGAAACGTGGGAAATCCGCCCCTTTGGCTGCGCCTTCAGAGAAAGGTACTCGCAAGGCTCGCGAGCTGAAAGTCTACAAGAACCCGCATTCGGGTGAAATTGTCGAGACCAAGGGTGGGAATCACAAGCTGCTGAAGGCTTGGAAAGCTGAGCATGGTTCGGATGTCGTGGAGTCGTGGCTCTCCAAGTGAGTCACAGTTAGCACGAGCAAAGGCCCTCCATGAGGGCCTTTTGTTTTTGCGAGAATCATTCTGCGCTAGGATGTATGGATGAGACGACGGCGGCATCAACTCGGATGGCAAATGTCGGGCTGGGCATTATGCCGGCTTCCCAGTTCAGAGATTTTGAGCAAGATCAATCTTGTGATGTCGTTGCCTCGTGCCATGCTCGGACTACCTCCACTGCAAAATCTCCAGCGTTGTAAGTCGCTGTTTTTTGAGCAACTTGTTTAGAGTCGCGGCCATCCATCGTACTTGATTGAGGTTCGCCTGTGTCCGCTACTCCCTTGATCCACAATGATTGACTACCTTCAGGCACACCTCTGTAAAAACCGAAGCTTTCCATATCGAACGCGATGACGTCTGAGAATGCCTTTGTAATAGCCTGGATCAAGGGAGCATCCGGATCCTCAATTTTCACACTCGCGCTAGCCACAGCTTTGTCGACAACTGTCTCGTAGTCTCGGTCGGTCGTGGCTACAATTCGAGCAATTCGTTGGAAGCCATTAGCGGCGATACCAAAATGAGGCCTGTGTTGAGTCTCACCATTTTTGAAGCGCTCGTGATCAAAGCCAACCACTTCAGAAGGAATTACAACGGTACCGATTTTCAAACTACGACCAGGCATACCCATGCACATGCCGACCATCAATATTAGATCAGGGTTAAGTGCGTGAGACAATGCAGCGACCCCTCCGGATGCTTCAACATTGCCCTGTTGAGCCAGCGTAGCAACGTACCATTCAGATCCGTTTTTGGGGTCGGTGAATTTGGACGCTGCGTAGCGCTTATCCTGACCAATAAATCTTGTTTTGGGCTCGCACTCAAACAAATCGGCGAACTTGACCGTCAGAGCTTTAAGCTCTACCTGCGCAGCAGCTATGCACAGTATCTTTAGAGGTTTAGTAGATGATTGGACTTCAAGGGGCGGGACTGCAGATATAGTCATAATGGGCTGATTTGGTAAGTAGATTGTGGCGTTGGCCGGAGTGATAACCGGAGGTGTGGTGATCGGTAATGCGGAATTTTGCCAGCCTACAGCGTCGATGATTGATCCGAGTGAAAACGGAGAACATGTTGAGAACTCTTTCAACTTATCCTTTTCCAGCAGCAGCCGTTGTAAACTAGGATATGACAGGTTCGTACCATAAGACGGAAGCTCGAACGTGCTTGAAAGATATCTCAGATCGGTTATAAAACCTGCACCTAGCCCCCGTGCGTAGCTGTCGAAGTACCCTTGATTTATGACATCGCGAATCCTAGCTCTTACCAGACTTGGCGCACCTGCCAAATCCAAGATTTCGTAAACGTGCTCTGGGATGAAGGCTAACCGCCCTAGCTCATTCGGTACTATGTCGAGACGCTTCTCTAGGCTAGAGGATAATTCAGGCGCGGCATCATGTAGGCGCCGGATCAAGCTTTGATCATCAACTGTGGATCGCCAATGGTCAATAATATCTTTAGTCGCGCTACGCTCACGGCGAATATACGTAGGGAGTTGTTCGAGTGCGTATTGCGCCTTGTACCAGATATGCTGGTCGCTACCTGGCCGATAAAAACCTTCATCTTGTCGCTCAAGAACATAATCTTCTAAGCTAGTTGAACTTCCTAGTAGGACTATCATCCCCAGGCCTATAAGTTCCTCGAACTCACTAAGGATGACACGGCAAAAACCAGACTCAAAATAAGAGGCTGCTGGAATGTACACTGTCTCAGAAGTGGCGACTGCCATTCTTGTGGCAATTCGCATCTCGCGCTGAAAGTGAGGATTTAACGACATCTTTCCTTTTTCTTCGAGAAAGTGCACATCAAAGAAATGAAGGAATAAGCTTTTTAGACGCACTGAGTTCATGAAGGCTGACATGTGGCATCACTCAAAAAGTTTCAGTTGTCTGCTAGGGCTCCGTGTCGCCTCCATGTAGTCTTCGATAAGAGTATCTAAACGACCTTTGAGTGGTATGGCCTGCCATGCGGAAAGTTCATCGAGATACGCGTGTGGTATGCTTTGTAACAAGTAGATCTTTTTGAACTGTGCAAATGCGACTGCAATTTCCGCGAAAGTGTTAGGGCCGACGTAGTTAAGTATTCCATGGCGATCAAGATTTACAGCGAGGACGCCCCATGTCTCTGGGTGGCGGACTTGCCTGATATGCTTGTGTGAAACTTCGCGCTTGAACTGCTCAAGATCTTGCAGCGAATACTGATTTAAAGCATCCTTTTCTGCTTCAGGAACAATTGTAGGAATACCTGCGTTATTAAGGACTTCGGCATAAGCGCAGAGTTCAGAGTAAACACTCATACTCCCGATCAGCACAATTTGGCGCTTCCTTATTTTAGTGCGTCTAATTTTAATGACGCGTACACCTTTTCTGCTTTTCGCCAAATTAATTGTGATTTCAGTCATCGACAAAATCTCCATTTATAAGGCGAGTCTCGAGAATTCCTTCCTCGTTGTTGACACCAGAGAAAAGCCATTCAGGGCTCCAATCGTCTTGCTCAAGCAATGCGCTGAGGCGAGCGACGTCCACGACGAAGGCATCTGGGATGTGCACAGGGAAATCTCCTGGACGTTCGCTGAAATAGATTGGCCGCTTCGATTGCAGGATGCGCCCTACCTCATAACACGTTGTTCTACCAATGTACCCGTAGGGAAGCACTGCATATACTAGGTCGGAGCGCAGTATGCGATGAAGCGCTAGAGACTGGATAGCTGCGTCTGAGCAAGCTTGAGGATCTGTATGAAATCGCACGAAATCAATGCCTTCTTCTACGATTTCAGCGCTTTCCGGAGAATTGACGTGGAGGCCAATATTTCGGAAGATTTCGCAAGTTCTTTGAATTTCGCGGTTATGCTGCTTGAAGCTGCCAATTACCGAAATCGTTCTCGTCATTCTAGCGATTCGCACAATCCGTGTGGGGCGCACATTATCCATTGTTTGGAGCGCTTGTGGAACAACTAGCCATCTCCCGAGCAAGCTCACTGTGCATTTGGCAGCAGACCTTGTTCGAGTTTTCCCCAATCAGGTTCTAGGTGTGAAGGCGCGTTCACATCATTCTTCTAGGGTCATGACGTCAACGCCCGTTGAGACAGGAGCGAATCACGCCCGTGCAAATAATCCCAAATCGAAATGCGCACGAACCCTGCTCCTATCCAACAGTCTGGCAACTCGAGAGAGCGTACCGTTTCAAGCAGTCGCGACCGAACGGGGCCACTCGAAGTGACCGCTTTGACTTTCCATGCCGAGCTCACTTGTTTACGCGAGGAAGGCATTTATATAGCGCTGAGACCTTCTATGCCCGAGGCATCTACAACTAGCGTTAAGATTTAACTACTGACCACTTTCCAAGTTGCATCGTCTGGATGCAGGGTTAGCAGGTAGCCACGACAATTGGGTACATGATTAGTGATTTCATAGTCCCGCCATTCCGCCATAGCTCGACCATCAATTTGCTGCGGCTTGCGCTCGATCAACCACGCCACTGCATTGATGAATTGCCCGTGTGAGAACACAGCCAAATCGTCGCCAGGATGCGCTGCAAGCTTATGCAGAAACGCCTGAGCTCTAGATACAAAGTCCAAGAACGACTCGGCGCCTTCACCGTCTCCGAATGCAGGGTCTGATTTAGACCAATATGCGTCTACCCACTCCCGCCGTTGAGCAACTGTCGTGTTCGCACATCGCGCAGGCTCAAGGTACGTGAATTCGTGAATGGGCCAGATTTCAAACGGGACGGAAGAGAACAAAGCCACGGTCGCCGTCGCTGTTGCGCGGGCTCTGGAGAACGGCGAGGCAATGATCAGATCTGGGGCTTGGCTGAATGACGAGGCCACTAGATGCGCTTGCTCGACACCCTTAGACGTGAGCGGGATGCTCGCGTGATCTAGGCTGGCTTCACCGGCGTTCGCGGCACTCTCTCCGTGTCGGATTAACCTGACATGCTTCATCGAATACTCCCACTGACTGGGACGCACAGCGTTCCATCCGTTACTGAAATTCAGGGCTGACGGTGAGCTATGGATTGGTGTTCCAACGATACCAGAACGCTCTGGCTATTAATGGCGCACGGGCACATCCGGAAGGACTGGCGCGCAAGGCCGCTATCCTAGCTGAAGGTTTGCGCACTTAGCCACGCTTCCACTTTTTGCCATCGGCCCACCTCGGAAAGCTTTGACCTTCCTGTATCTAGAATCTCACGTAGTCGCTGTTTTTCAGCTCTAGAGGAGAACCAATCATCAACCTCGACACTGCAGTGGATGGACTCACTCAATGCCCATCTAACGATCATGTCCGCAGCGGCTCGGTAGTGATCGGCCATGAACAGCTGCCGTCCTTTAACAGACCATCCTCGCTTTGCTAGCTCATCGGTCACGTCAATAATGCCCTGGTCGCCAAAGTAGCCAGTGGTTTCAGGATAATGGATACCTGCTAACGACACCTTGACCACGCCGGACTCCCGATCAAAATAGGAAAGGAAATGCCATCCACCGGTGGTGCTTCCAGGATGAGGGAAGTTGATGGCGGCTTTCCCTGTTATGTAGTTTTTTCGGGAGACGCGTTTGAGGTCAAAGTCGAAGAGTGGCTTGTTCATGGCAAGCTTGCCTCCACGGTTAGCTTTGTTAAGCCTAGCGTTGGTAGCTGTTCACTAACCGTAAAGGGGCGATAGGTACGTTCAACATGAACTGATTCTTCACCATCTCCGTGCTCAAGCCGGCAGCAGCGAGCACGCGATTCCACGTCGCGTAGTCCAGTAAGTCGATTGCGCGCTGAACGAGGAGGGGGGACTCAATCGGAATCAAATCGTCAAACTCTTCGCTTTTTGTAAACCCTTTACGCGCTAGGTAGGTAAAGCCACTCTTCGCTTGATCGGCAGTTAGCAGATCCAATGCACGAGCCCGATAGATTAATGCCTTGAAGCTCACCTTCCAGCGAAGCTTTAGCTCCTTGAGCGCTGGCCAGTTCAGGTACTTCCCTCTCATGGTCGGAAACTCCGCAGCGAAGCTTGCTCGTGGCATCAGGAGTGCGCTGGCGAACTGGTTGGCTTGTTCCTCAGTCTCACGGCACCCTGTCTCGATCCCTTGATGCATGACTAGATGGCCGAGCTCATGGGCCAGGTCAAACCGTTGCCTTCCAGGGTTGGCCTTGGATGTATTGCGAACGATTAAAGGACGTTTGTTAAACAGAGAAAAAGCATCAATTCGGTCATCAGCGTCTGCAAGGTTGACCACCAAAACGCCAATCTTCTCTGCGAGCTTTGTCACACTTGATAGCGGCCCTAAGCCTAATCCTTGTTCCCTGCGAAATCGCTCCGCTACCAACTCAATCTTCCCAGCACCGGTGACAGGTTCATCAAGGGCAGCGAAGTCCACGACAGGAAATGCGACCTCCTTGTCCAGCTCATCAACCAGCAACTCGAACATCTCAACTTGAGCGGCGATGGTTTTTTTGAGAGTAAGAGTCGAAGTTCGGACGCTCCGGAAATGGCATTGCTCTAGCTCGACGCCACTTTTTCGGGGGGCAAAGAAAAAGCTTTCCCCAACCTTCAGGACTTCGCAAAGCCGCTCCAGTTGATTAGGGGAGGGTATCGCGTTGACCTCAAGCTTGTGCGCGTACTGCCTGGTAACGCCAAGTAGCTCACCAATCTCAGCAAGGGATCGCCCCGCCGCGCACCTAGCGAGGCGGAGCTTGTCGGGCGAAAACTCATCACCCAAAGGCAGGAAGCCTGTTGTGTTATTCATCTTTCGAGCCGGTATCTTTCATTTCTGTCTGTGCGGCGTCTTTCTCGCGACGGATCGGCAGCGAGTCAACAATCTCAACGACTGGCGAAAGCGCGGTCGTGCGAACCGAGACCAAAGGCTCATAGTTGTGAACCCATTTGCAGATAACGTTCCGGTTCGTGTCGAAACCCAAGATCGAGACCGTCAGGGTCGGCCCATCAGGGTTACGATCACTATCTACGTATACCCGCCAAGTGAGGTTGCCATCGTTGGCTGGCCCGAGAAGGCTGTCGTGATATCGCTCGACTTGGTTTTTTTGTAAACGATGCCCTTTCTTGCGTAGGTCAGGGTCATCAGTTACGAACTGCATCAAAACCCCGTTGACGCTGACTGTGTAATCCAGTGTTTTGTTGACGAGTCGGAACCAAGGAAGGTCACCCTCACGTTGAAGACGTATGAAGCGACCATGGATGCGCCCATACGGAAAAACGCCTCGTGTCCAATTGGTGTCATCGTCTGTCGAAGTAGCCTCTAGTGCCTTATACGCAGCGTCCAAGAGGTTATTGAAAACGACATCGAGATGGGCTCGGCTGAGCTTCGGCTCAATCTCGCTTGGATGCTGGAATTCTGGCATTTGACTCTCCGAAAAGCGTGCAAATTCTAAGTAGTGTCAACTGGTATTTTTGTGCATTTTCTAGTGATTGTCAACCAAGTAGATGCAGGTGTTATTGTGATCACTGTGTCCGTGATTGGGCGCTTTATCAGTACCGTCAGGACTTGATCAAGCACGGTTCTGTCACTCTGGATAGTCCCGATGGACGAGCTGATGGCACTGAGCTATGTTCGCTTGCAAGATAAGCGCGAGACCGCGCGATGACTCAAGAAAGGAATCGACGCGATGATTTACCAATGCAATGGATGCAGCAGAACTACCTTCGAGATCGCATGCCCGTGGTGCATGGGCTCTCAGGTTTCGCCTTCATCAGAGCTCACGTTGCGACACCTCACGCCACTGGATCCTTCGTTTTATCCCGACTTTCAATACAGATCCAAAGGCTTGATTCAAGACTTTTTCGGGAAGAAGAAGGAGCAAGCCCAGCTCAACGATCTTCTGAACAACGTATTGAGAAAATACTCGGAGCTAAAGCAGCCGTACTTCACGAACTTCATTCACACCACCCGGGAGCGCGCAGGTAGCAGCGATGACGCAGGGGTACCCGGCCCACGGTTGGATGGTGTGTACAGCGAGAGAGAGCTGTTCAGGGAAGTCTTGATTCGCAAAGGCTTTGACGAACTTGAAGGTCTTCCATCCCTATTGGACAAGCTGCTACAGACCACCGCCTTCAACTCTGCCTATCTGGGCTTCTCCACAGAATTGACCCGCCACATTCGGACTGATCTTACCGACACCTTACGTTCTTGGATTGAAGAGGCAGGAACGACCTTCAGGTCTGACTTGGCCTTGTTCTATTACTACCTGTGGGAAAATGAAGTTGCTTTCCCCAATGTGCAATTCAATCCCCAGGCGGCGTCGACATCTGGTGTGCCACTCCTCCCGATACAGGTTTTCCGGAATGGCCTGAGCCTCTGCGAAGAAATTTATTTCGATATTCTCGTCGAGCGTCTGGGATCTCAGCTGGAGCAATTTAATCCGAATCAGTTCATCACCATGTACCTGGTGGATGCTATGGATGGGTTTCAGTTTGAAGCCTTCCTGGTTGAGATCTTCCAGACCATTGGCTATGACGTCAAAGAGACCAAGAAGACGGCTGATCAAGGCGCCGACCTTTTCGTTACCCGGTTCGGTAAAAACATGGTCATCCAGGCTAAGAACTACTCTGGCTCTGTGGGCAATGCTGCTGTGCAGCAAGCCATCTCTGCTAAAGCGTTCTACGGGTGCGACGAGGCTATGGTAGTAACGAACTCCTATTACACAAAGTCTGCAAAAGAATTGGCCGTTACGGCGGGCGTGCGGTTAATTGATCGTGATGGACTCCAGATGTATCTCGATGACTATAACCAGAAGCTGATTGAGATTTTTCAGGCAGAGGCCGACGAAGCTTGAAATTTTTGTAAGTTCAAATGAAGTCGATAGTGAAGCTCACTGCTAAGGCTCCTTCAACGTATGTATGACCGGAATAGATTATGACGATCCCGATTGAGTTTACGGTTTTAGGTAACCCGTCTTCTGTTAACTCGACCTCCAACAAGAAGAACATATGGAAGGCACTGGTTGAGAATGTGGCTCGAGGAGCTGTAGCGATCAAGTACCCTGGGATAATTCCCTACGAGGGAGCGGTAACCGTAAAGGTGTTTTATTTTCCAATAAGTCAGCAATATATAGATGTTGATAATGGTTTGAAGCACACCATTGATGGTTTCGCTCCACATATCCTTAAGAACGATAAGACAGTAGCTCGGATCATCACTGAACGCTTTGCTCCAATACCCAGCGCAAGCCTGGTCGTCCCTATCGGTTTCGCGTCTGAAATCGCAGGGGCGCTGATGATTGCTAATGGGGCGGGGCTTACGCCTTCAGGTTCCGCTCTGCCTAAGCAACATGCGACCGCCGTTAAAGTTGAAGCTTATGCCGATAATAATGGGAGTTTTTGGTAATGGAAGAGTATGAAAGGTACCAGCTTGATTTGATAGTAAGTGAATACAGAAGTAAGGGATATGTTATTGAGGTAGAGTCACAGCTTCCGGGGATTAGTTCGAGATTTGACGCCGTCGCTCGAAAAGAATCTGAAGGTAAGATGGTTTTGGTAGAACTCGTAAATCCAAATCTTTCGGAGGGTCAGATAGCTGTTCGGCGACGCGCAATCGCGGAGACGGCTTCACTGTTTCCAAATGCATTGGTTGATTTTCGCTACATTGATACTAAGAATTCTGCGTTTTTGGAGTTCAACAAGAGAGATGACGATTTTAGGTATCAGCAATTCACTGATCTATTAAAAGCTAGATTTCCTGTATTCAACAAAAAACCGAAGTATGCATCTAGACAGATGCTGAGCCTATGGGTGGGCTACGCTTGCCTTCTTAGGGGGTTCGGACGTTTCTGTAACCACCCCGACAGTGAAACTGCCTCAATTTTAGATCTATACAACAGTTTTCTGAGGAAGGGAGGATTAGTGCCAGCGGAGCTGACTGATGATGCGGTGAATCATGACCTGTTTCAGATGTATGAGGTGGTTGTAGCTGCAACGCAAGGTGCCATTGTAGATGTGGAGTATGTGAAACAACTTAGAGGACATTATCAATCCCTTCGGAAGCAAGCAAAGAATTATAGCAAGAATGGTATGCTAGGAGATAAAATGCGCTGGTAGTCACCATCATTTTCTTGAAGGCCTTCATTTATCCAGAATAAAGCAAGTGCGAGTGATCAAGTGTAGGGCTCCAGAAGTTATGGTTGAGCAAGAGTAAATTAAATGAATGCAGGATGCCGCTTAGGTTGGCACCCGTTTAATCACTATACAGAGTTGAACTTGGCTAAGTTTAGCCGGGAGGCATCGAATCCTCCGCGAGAATTACTATTCTCGGGGGGGGATCTGCTGCAACTGGTGATTACATTTAGGGAGTCGAATAACTTGAACGCCTCCACGGAGTTAGTCCTCTTCAGGGGGGATTCTCTCCAAGGCGGCCTTGAGCTCGTCGATGATCTGCCGATGCCCAGACAAGTCTGGCATGGCATTCTCCAGTATGAAAGACTCTGATTTACCTAAGCGCTGTTGCAGGTTTGAAGACCAGATTTCCACCGACGCATTACAGTACAAGGCGAATTTAAACTCCTGTAGAGAGAGCTCCGACTGGATGTCACTTCTGCTATCACGCCGTTCATTTAGTAAGCCACAACCCGCTAGAGGATCAATTAGCAAACGTTCGTTTCTAAAATCCATCCAAAAAATAAACGCCACTCGACCGTTGGCCGACTCCAGACGAACACCTACCTTCCCGTCATCCATGCCAGCGGATATAAGGCGCATATTTCCAAGGGGAGCGCATGACTTTCCTTTGCGTGCGAGTACGTAAAAGTCATCAGGAATTTCGCATTGCCGGTTCGGAGCGAGCTCACCCTGCTTCAGGCTGTCCAACTGCTCCTGGTCAAATAGAGCACGAAATCCATCGAGCTCATACAGGTGCTCCCGTTCATATGCCCACCGTGCTGGCACCCCAAGACGCTCCTCCATAGCGAGCTCAGCAAGATGTCTCATCAGTGGCTTGTCCATGTGAATCCGCTGGTGATCAGCCGGGTCATCAGGATCTACGATATCGTCGCGTTCGGCATGTGCGATAGCATGGCGGCCTTGTGTTGCTAGGTAGTCGGAAATGTCAGTCCCAAGAGCCTGCAACTCATCACGACGTGCGATTGAGTCTCTGTCCGTTAATACCGGGAGGGCCTGCTGGATCCACGGCCCTCGTTCTCGGCCAGCAGGCAGAGAGCGGGCAAACGCTTTGTAGAATCCGAGAAACGAGTAGAAGGGATTGCCGAGTGACAGCCCTTCACGATAGTAGGCCATCGCTTTGCGGGCTTCATCGCTTTGAGGGGAGTGGAGGTTCTCGTCAGAAAAAAACTCGGTAAAGGCGTTGTTGCGAAGCATACCTACTCGATGTGGATGGCTACCACCACCCCACATGACTATCTCTACTTTCGCACCCTCACGCCAGGCCATTGCAGTCGCCAAGCGCATCACTGCCGCTCGCCCTTCATTGACAGTCAGGTTTTGACCATTAACTCGAAGCGCGATTGCAGGGAGGCTCCGATGCTGCCCTTCGGATATAGCTGGTTGCAGCAAAAACTCTATCCCCTCAAAGGTTATCAGCTGAGCCCTATTTGGCCAGAAAACCTGGGTTTCCAGCCCGCCAACCACCCATTCGCCTCGTTGGGCCTGATATTGCTCTGCGCGTTCGAATGGATCATCGGTTGCAAGCATCGTGAAGCTCCTAGGATTGGCCGCTGCTGTATCGCCCCAGTTTATATTGGTTATCGATGTGAGCGACCTGATTGCGTGCATATCTTCTAGAGCCCGCTTTCGTCCAAGGTGTTTTGTGAACGTAGTTTATTCAACGATGGATAAACGATTCTAAGCCAATTAATAGCTGAGTCTGAAGTGAAGGAGTCGCTAAAACTGTGTATCTCAATTAGCCCAGGACTATTAATTCTTGCGCAATTGAGCGTCTCAAACGCCTTATCGTGATCGCCTGATGCTCGCCATCGCTCAACCAGCGCGAGATCCATACATGCTTCTAATTTGGGAGGTACCTTGATTCCGGACGTCTTATGTCGTTTTTTGAAATAGGCATTATGCTGCCTTATATGTTCTTCAATAGGCCAGTCTGTTACTTCTCCCGTCGCAGTGTGAATTATTAATGACTCGATAGAAGGAAGGTTTATAGCTTCGTAATCAATGCTTTCAAGCTTGGTTTCAGGGTGAAGAGTCGGATGGGTGAAATAAGCAAAGGCAATATATAGGCCGACGAGGGCCCGATGATGCTCAGGCTTAAGTTGGCTGCGTTTGGCTAATCCTATTTCTAGAACCCTTCGAACGTCATACAATTGTCCATCTGGGTGGTTGGTGAAGAATTGGTCGAGAAGTGAGATGTATCCCTCAAAATACAGTCTAAAACTCTCATTCGAAAGGCCATCCGTTCTTGATATCCACGTGCTAGGACACATTTTTGCCTGAATTATATTGGGGCTTTCCCAAGTGTAATTGTAAGGTTCCTTCTCAATCTGTTCTTGGTTTTCTATAAAGGACTGAATTACTGACTTTGCTACCCTTCTTAAACCACGAAGAGTCAAGATTAGCTCGCCACCTATATGGACTGTCTCACTGGAGCCTGAAAAAGCTAAAAATTCGTTGGGAAGCGGCTTGAGAGTATGCACGTACTTAGAGCGTACATTGTAGATATTATTCAGAGCTTCCTCGAAATCCCTTTTACCTACCGGCGATGGCTCGCCAGAGAGCTCGACAGAGAAGTGGACATCTCTGATGTGGCTACGGATGAATGCCTTGAATCGTTTGTTAGCGCCCACGTGCTCAACTTTTATCAAGGTATCCTTGATGGCATCTGCATGAGCTTTTTCTATGCCCTCCATAGCTTTTTCAAGCGGTCGGCGCTTCCGATCCTCTATGTCTGACCAACTGCTTTCATATCCGTCGAAATCCTGAACCAAAGTCTCCATGGACATGACAAGGAGGGTATACGAGAGATTTACATCCTCTTCAAGGCGGTGAAGTGCTGCAACGTACGTCCGGATTGCCTTCATAACGCCTAGAAACTTAACGCGAGGTAGACCAATTATGCTTTTCAGTAAACTCTGAAAGTTAGGGAGATCCTCAGGTTTAATATATCTATCTTTATCAAATATTATGGGTATTAGCTGTTGAGGTGTGTCGCGCCGATTAATTGCCCCGGCTCTAATAAGTCGATCAGCTACGGACGAGCTTGGCGTGCAAATACAATCTAGCGCGAAAGACAACATGCTTGCACAGTCATCAATATAGGCATCAATACCATTAGAATGTAAAACGCCAGGGCCAAATTCGGTGCCCTCTACATGCTCTGTGAAATCCCAAAAAAGTGCATTACCGTATTGGGTGTGCGCAAGGGGGGTGAATGATCCTATTGCTGTATCAACAGTTGTGTCACTTGGTAGATGTACATTGGTGTATAGCACCCCTTTTAGGCGATTGGTGTGCGAAGGGTGGGTAAATAATTTAGCTGTCGCGACCTGAAGCATGGCTACTCCTGTAGGTATGTCCAGATGAAGGTAGGCAACTCGTATCGTGTTATTTATTAGCTGGCCTCATGGGTCGACTTTAACGTTGCAAGAGCCTAGTTCACAGCGTACCCGATGGACGATCAGGTAGCTCGCATTGGTGATCAGCGTCTTCAACCTATGACTGCCCTTCTGAACGTATGCCTTAGCAATGGGAGACCGACACCTATAGCGCTGTGGCTCACGCCTAAGATGGATGTTCCCGACCTATGAGGCGGATATGTCGCAATCGGCGGTTAGGGATTTTCATGGGCAGGCCCTCCTGGCGTTCGCAGTGGGTCGTGGGTATGCCGCTGAAGTGCGCCTGTGCTCCCGACTCGACGTCAGGCTGTTGAGAGTGGAGGTCACATTGTTGCTGGCGTGGAGCTTAGTAACCATCCGCAGGGGCAAGCGGAGCACGCAGTCCTTGGGCGGAACGCGTCAGACGGCGAGTGGCTTGGTACACGACGCAGGCGTGCAAGAAGCGCCAAGTTTTAGTTTAGTCAGCCACTGGGTGGGCCATCGGAGCGAATGTAAGCGCCTGATCGCCGGCCCTGACGGACATCGCAATCATCACCTTGTTACCTTCTACGAGAGCGATGTCACACGTGTTGGAGACTGTTTCGCTGGTGGCCGAAACTTCGCTAATCAACGTAAGCATGTACGAGGCCACCAGCTGTCTCACCTGATCAGTAGGATAAGAATCGAGTGCTGCAGTCACCACGCCCTGTAGCTTGGCCTGCAGCTCTTGCGCTTGCTCCAAGGAAAAACCGCCAGGGAAGCACATCACTCTTCCCTCGGTTAGCCCGCATAAGGATTCGGCGCTGTGATGCTGGTGGAAGTAGACGAACCGTGTAATCGCTTGATCATTTACCACAGTCGGATATGTGAACATCCATGAGGTCTCGGCTAGATCTGCTTGAAGACGAGGGTTTTCGGCATGGAATTCTGAGAACGAGTGGCGGGTACGCAGGATCAAGTCCAAGACATCATCAGGGCTGTTGAAACCGTGATCTCGAACAAACGATTTAACTGGATCTAGCATCGCCAATGAGCCCGCCCCGGTGATGACGCCAAGTTTTGTCCTAACGATCTTTTCCTCATTGTCACCGCAAGGGATTTTCAGGCCGTCCTGGGTGATTTGGGTGACACGCTTGTCGGCGGCGATGATGACCTCATCACCTAGATGAGCAACCAAAATACAAGTCATGATTTCTCTCTCTATGAACATCGGTCAAGCCGGCAGGGTAAAGGCGCGATTGTGGAACCCCTTCGGCTCAAGACATGGCCTAGCCCTGGCTCACTGCAGCCGATCCATCAAGGCGCCCACTATTGAATATGGTTTGCAGAGCGCCTTCAGCAGGTTTTCAAGCATCTGATGCTCTCACGTGCTAAGTAGAGCTACCGGCTCAGTCCCATATCGATCCCCTGAGTCGCAAGACCAGCGCCGTCCATCCGAACTCACGCACGCTTCGCAGTAATCCAGCTCATCACAGTCGTTGAAGATCGTAATGCTCAATCCCTCGATCTCGACCAAGAACATGCCGGCATAGAGTTCGTCCCAAGTCTGAGCGCATACTCTGACCATCACGCGTCGCCCAAAGATCACATCGCGCAATACCTGGCAAACCTCTCTCGCTGTGAGCGCAGGCGTAGGTTCTTCAGGACAATCGGTTAAAGTCATAAAAGAAACCAGCCGGCTTTGATCGTTTTGCCAAAGGTACACTGGCACGCATGAACCAGATACTCACAGGGGAGGAGGGGATGAAGGTATTTTTGGACTGCGAATTCACTCAGCTTAACCGCGACACGAAGTTGATTTCGCTGGCACTCGTGTCCGAGGCCGGCCACGAATTTTACGTCGAGCTCACAGATACCTACCAAGTGGCAGACTGCAGCGACTTCGTGATCCAGAACGTCTTGCCTCAGCTCAACCTCCCTCAACATGGGCAACCCTTGGTCGAAGCTCAAACCTCACTGCTCGCTTTCTTGAGCACCCTTGAAGGCCCGCTCGAGATTTGCTCGGACGCGCCGGATTGGGACTGGGATCTCTTCTGCCTATTGGCCTACGTAAATCATCGTTGGCCTGCCAACGTTGCCAATAGTCCAACCAACCTGATCCTGCTATTCAGGCATCTCGAAGCGGATGATATCGGCGACGTGACGCTCCCGGAACTTCCCCATCACGCGCTGCTGGATGCTCGCCTCTTAGCCGACCTTTATCGCCGACTGACTGCCGGTTCCAATCGAGGCACTGAACATGGCTGATGATCTTCGTACGCGTGAGTCTGTTAGGCGCAAAGCCCTCTGGACACTTTCGCACCTGGTGCCGGGCGACCCACAAGCTGCCGCTATTTTGAATGTGCTTGACGACATTGAAGACCAAGAGCGCGTCGACTTAAACCAGAGTCATCCACATCTCGATATTGATGCTGTCCGCAAAGCAGTCCTGATTGAGCGCCACAGTTCCGGTATCAACATCGTTGACGAGGCCAGGATTCCACAGCCGTGGCGTGAGCGTTTTCTACAAGCGAGCATCGGCTCGACGCGCCTGATCGATGCCCCATACGCCCGTGATTGGGAAAAATTCCTGGCTCAATGGCAGGTTGAAATGCAGCACTTGGATGCTCACAAATCGGAGAGGAGTGGGCGTCGGCGATAAGCATCAGACGCACCTTCGATTGTCTACGGTTGACGGCGCTGACTATACTGCAACCACTGAATATCTGAGGTGCTCCATGTCCCGTCTTGCTGAATTCCGCGCGCTTGAACAACAGCTTGCTGCCCAATTGGCAGAGCTTGAAACACTGAAAAACGATGATGGTCTGAAGCGTGAAATTGAATTCGAAACGAAACTTCGTGACCTGCTAGGTGAGTATGGTTACAGCTTGCGCAACATCATCGCCATCCTGGATCCTCAGTCCAATAGCCGCCGCGCTCCAGTTGCTGCTGAAACTAAAAGCAGCCGCAAAGCTCGCGCAGTCAAGGTCTACAAGAATCCTCACTCGGGCGAAGTTGTCAAGACGAAAGGGGGCAATCATAAGATTCTGAAGGAATGGAAGGCCAAGTTCGGTTCCGACACAGTCGAGAACTGGCTGGCCCAGTAACATCTGTTGAGTACAAATGGAGGGCCCTGCGGGGCCCTTCTTTATGGGGATAGGAAATGCTTCGTTCAGTAGCGCTTGAGTTGGCAACGAGCTTCAGGTTGGCAGTCGAGATAGTCCTAGAGACCGGCAAATGCACATCCAAGATTTATTTTTCCTATGCGCGAATTACACCATCAAAGGGTCATTTCGAGGTGCGCAAATCCTGTCATCTAAGGAATACCTTATACAATCAATACCGTATTCGAGCATATTCACAGCGACCTCAGCACGGCGCCCAGTGCACCTACGGAAGCAGGGTCTTACGACACGGTGGCTACTGATCACGGAGCAGCCTTCGCCTTAAAGTCGTCGTCATTGCCCTTGAGAAATGTGATTGCAGTCCGGGACTGTAGGCAATTATCAGCTTGTTCATGTAGCAGCGCGTGCTCATTAGTATCTGCCCAGAGTTGCACAACCCCTTCCCTTCGGAAAACCTCCAACGGCAAAGGGTGTATCGCGTAAGGATTGTGATATATCCGCAAGCCATCAGTGATCTTCTCTGGGCCTGCACTAGCTCGAGCTACAACCGGCCTCATACCCTTATGGGTCAACCAGATCGAGTTGATGATTGCATCTGGATTACCACACATGGCGTCCACTTTTCCCCAAGTGGCGAGATGGCTGAAAATCACCGCACTGATGTGGCTGAATCGCGGATTTTGGAAAAAGCCCAGTTCGATTTCTGCTCCGTTGTCCTTCTCCACGCTGCCCAGAGATTTGGTCAGGGGCCCATTAGGAAAACGCTCAGGATTTGCCAGGTACTCGGCCTCATCTACGTAGTGGTCGAACAGCAATGCTTCAATGGGGCGATAGGCTTGAAGGTGAAAGCCCGGCTGTTCAAATGGAGCTACGGCAAGCACAAATGGACGTCCTTTCACATGAGCATGGCTCGTATATTTCTCCTGGTACTTCTTGGATTTGCTCATGAACGCGTTGGCTAAGCGGATGATCGCTATTCTGTTGAGTTCATTGAAGTCTACGCTATCGAAAAACTCTGGCGTCAGGGGCTTACCCCACTCCGGTGCCCTGTCAGCTGCATGATTCGCTGTGGTGGCCTCCACAGTAAAGGTAGCGTCAACCGCTGTGACCAAGAAATCAGGTGCAGCATGCGTCCAGTCAAGCGCAAGGCCATACTCTCGAAAAACCGCATATAGGTAGATCTCCCAAAAGCTCGAGTTGAAGGTGGTCTGAAACTCTTTTACAAACTTGTTATCCCTATCTGGAAAACCTTCAAGCCATCGCAAAATCTCATCACGCTGGTAATGTCGACCAACTCGTCCGTCAGAGATCGTCTTAAAGTGCTGGTGAAGCTTTCCATCGTCGAACAGAGGCGTTAGTAAGTCCATTTCACACCCTTAGATTATATGGAGAATTAGGAAAAATTATATACGGGATAGCGGCCCCATGTACAAACACACTCCCACAGCAGTTTCGTCTCAAGGTACTTAATATAGGCCGTTGTATACGGCGCTCCCATGTCGCCGGGGCAGGCAGAGACCCCACGGATGACCGAGATGAATCGTCTACAGCAGCGACATGCGGAAGGTAGTGCCACTGGGGTGGCCCGGTCGCTCACTGGACGCAGAAGTATTAAACTGGCGAGTCTATCTGCTAGTATTTGACATGTGGTCTTTACGATATAAATGATAAATTTGTAGTAACTCTGAAGTTGTCAGGATTTTTTTTGCTTAGGGCAATGAAATAGATCCCAGGAAGGTTTTTTCCAGGGATCTCGCTGCGCCTAACCTTCGTTCACATTCGCAAAAACCTGCCTCACTTTGCATTTACCAGAATCTTCCTTCATCCTATGCGGCCAGCAGCAGTTAGTGCTGTATCGGAGAGATTAGTCCCAACCTCTACAAAATCGCTCTTTATTTACGAACACCATTTCATCTGGTGTGTGAATTTTCAGGCCTTCACTATAGCCATCAAAGGTAACGCAGCGAGAGATAAAGGCGTTATGGTATCTCGCCAAGAATGCATATTTCCTATAAACCGAGCTGCCTTTCTTGTGGGTCGCCAAATTTTCCCAGATATGATTTTTATGCTTGGCAAGCACGCGATAATCCAAACAAGCGAAACCCAAGCCGTCGCGATCCTTGAAATGTATGAAAGTGCGTTTTAGATAATTTAGATAATAAAGTCCGTCGACGCTTATGAAGTATCCGTTGTCCGGCTTCTCCATAATCCCACTTACAGCATGGAAATGACTGCTATTTCGTGCTCTTTCAATAACTTCCTCAGAAATCAAAACCATTGGATTTACAGCTTTTTCGCTTTCTAACTTATACGCCTCAATAAGTGCATTTCCATAAATGCAGTTTTCATCAATAACTAGATCGCCAATTGCCAACCCACCTCGACAAAAGAATCCATGTTCAATCATTGCAAGCTGATAGCCACTGATAAACTCCAGCAGTGAACCTAGGTACTCAAGGCCATCTGTGACCTTCACCCCGATAACGATATTATCTGAGAATGTTTTCACCTTTACAATATTTAGTTCTTCTCCGAGAGCCAAACTCGATCTTGCATACCTAAGAGATTCCATAATGGAAAGAAAAGCCCCCTCATCACCCTCTTTACTTTGTACATACGCGCTGAATCCTAGTACATCCAAAAAAACGCAGAACTGTCGTTTTAAAGGAGACTCACCGTTGTGAGCATCAGGCGTAAAAAAAATTTTATCTAAGTCACCCATGGAGTCTCCAATTTTAAATAAATCTAAAAACCGCGAGAAAATTAATAAGAGACATCTAGAATAAGCCCTCGAGCGTCGCTTCAGCGAGGTGATGCCCCCCGACGTCGTGGCGACACAAACCTTTGTATAGGGTGGGAAGCCTATCACTCAAGCATACGTAGCTGAGGATCATCGTGACTCGCGAGACGGGGCAGATTCAGCTACAAGTTGGTAGGATATTGACCATCACTATTTCTCAACCAAATCTTTGTACAGTTCTCGTGCGGCTAGGATCTGATCTCTGATTTCTTCAGGATCAATCCTCATTCCGCCACGAGGCGTTACCTGCAATGTTTTCAGGGCGTTGGCTGCCTTTACGAACGCTCGCTCTTCCGCCTGAATCCACTCGGGGCGTTTGTCCTTCCAAAATGACCATGCCATTTCGCTTAGTCTCACTCCAAGACGGATGGAAGCTAGTATGTGGTAGCCGCAGGGAATGTCCAAGCTAGGAATGTGCCCGGTCAAGATGCAAGCGGAGCGCGCAGACCAGTGGGGTCGAAGGGCATGAGGATGGACGCCCGAAGGGCCAAGACCTGTCGTAGACAGGGCTTGGTTCACGACAGCCGTCCCTCCTAGGGCATGCCACGACAACCGTAGCGTCGATGGCTAACGAAAGGTGCGCTGCTGGAATGATCTGGGCATAACGCCCTGCGCGCCAAGGTCATACGTTTTGCGCAATGCTACTTCGTCGCCAGAAGACACCCTCGCGTAGGTAAAGATCGTCGACAAAAAACGCTTCCGCTCGCCATTGCTGAGTTCAGACCAGACCCTCGGCTGACCTTGTGCATCTGGCACCGCAAGACGATCAAGGAAATACTCTTCAAGGCTGTGAAGCCGTTGCTGTCCATCGACCAGAATCTCGCTGTTCTCCGCCAATGCCCTGCCAGTGCTCGCAGGCTCGCACCAGGCGTTCGTAAGGTAGCATCCCAGGTCTAGCCCTGCCCAAACAGCGCTAATAAAACGAGCCTGCTGGCCTACGTTCCACTCCAATCCGCGCGCCCAGGTTGGCACGGGCATGCCCATGACAAATCGCGCAGCCCACGGAAACCTATCGCGAGCGGAGGAGGGCTCTACCAGATACTTTTCCCAGTGACCAACCAGCACATCAATTGGGTAATGACTGACGGTTGTAGCCAGAACGCGCTGCGGCATCTGGATGCGTAATTCAGACGGTTCGTCGTCGGCATAGCGTTGGAAAATAGAGGTCATAGTTCTCACTGGTGGTTACAAACAGGTGGACGTGTTGGAGTCGTTACGGGCGCATCGCCAGGCGTCGACAGTCTCAATGATCAACACATCCCGTTCGATGGAAACGTGGATCTGGTCACTATCGACAAGCGCGTGCACATAGCCTTCGACGTAGGATGCTGCCTTATCGAATGCGGAAGGTGAGTCGGATGACTCAATGTAACTTATCAGTCGTTCCCAGGTTTTCCACTGACGGTTGCCCAGGATCGTCTCGGGAAACGATATCGCTCCCCGCAGAACCTGAATGGATGCAGGCTTTGATTTGGTCAAGGCTGGTTTCTCACCGTGTACATACAATTGAAAACGGTGTGTTTTGGCGGAACTTGAGCTGGATGGAGGATTTTTGTGCAGATGCTGCAGAGACGCTCATGCCCCCTTCAGCAGTAGAAGGCATTCGCGATATGTGTAAAGCGAAAAACGAAAAGATCATGCGTTCGATCATATATCACCGACTCTGTAGCCTGAATCTCAGTTCTGGCGAACCACCGCGACGTTTGCTTTCAAAAAACGCTTATTGTGATCTGCCGCTGGAAGGTGGGTGGAGTCGTACTGACCAAACAACCGATAGCGATTTACCGCGATTTTGTCGTACATCCAATCTCGCATTGCTGCTGGTACAACACGTGCAACCGTGAGCCAGCGCCACGGGGCATTTAGGCGACCTAAAATCTCGAACATCGCCTCAGAACGTATGGACACCTTGTTGTTTGAGATGAGAACAATGGTGTTGAATTTGTCCTGTGGCAGTCCGGCCCACCTCAAAAGCTCCTGGCCCTCAGGCGACTGAACCGCAGCGAGCTGAATTCGGTGAGCCTTGTCATAGTGAATGATGAACCGCGCCCAGCCGTTGCAGAGCTTGCATGTGCCGTCGAAGAGAACTGCCGTTTCGCTCGATTGTAAGAACGGAGCAGGGCGTTGGGTTCCCATGGTTATTAAGCCTCCAGTCTCATTTACAGTTCCCCGCCTTTCGGAAGCCCGCAGATTCGGCGGCGGATTCTGAGTCGAAGGTTACCTGGTTCTGCGAGGACACCTTGTCGTAGCTTGGGCAACCTTTAGGTAGATGGTAAACGCGGCTTTTGCTATTGCCGATGATGCGCCCAGCTGACTCCGAGCGAGATGCGGTTGTTGTTTTTGGCGATTGCGCCGACTTTGCCGTAACGCCCATGACCACCCCATCACCCACAGGCTTGTAGCCTTGCGTCCAGCTGCGCTCTTTAGTCACGAAAGGATTGGGATGCCCCATGATCGCGGTGATACGTCTATTTCGCTCCAGTTCCCACGGCGTAACTGGAAACCGCTTGTCCCATGCCATAAGTAGCTGTTGCTGTTGGCGAGACATATTCAGGTTGTACCGGTCGAACACGTAGAAGGTTGTCCTTGCTACCAAACCCTTCACTTCGTCTCGTGGTTCAGCCGCACGCTGCTCGAAATCGACTTTGGTTTTGCACTGTCCATACTGTGGTGCGACCTGGTTAGCCATTCCATAATTGAAATTGCTGCGGTCGCCATTGACCTCTCCAACCGCAGGGTAGAGGTTGAACAGATCGGCTTCCATTGCCTTAAAAACAGGGTCGTCACTGATGCAGTGTTCGCGACCACCGTTCTGCCAGCATTGTCGCTGATGACCGAAAGTCCATGCTGGAACAATGTGTTCCCACTCAGTACGCTCCGCTCGGGTTTCTTGCTTGCGGGCTTGAAGCCCACAGGAGGCAGCGTCGATACGACCACCAGACTTCCCAACCCAAGTCCATTGGCAGCCGCAGTACAGGTCGCCTTGGGTGCTACTAGCCTGATCTAGATAAACCTTCTGCTTGGCTATGACTTTGGCTTCGGAAAATGTGGCGGGGGGATTTGAAAGGGCAGGATTGATCGTGGATAGGGACAGGGCTAATACGTAAAACAGCTTTTTCATTATTGATCGAATTAGAAATCAGGGCTGAGTATTGTATACCCAAGCTCTCCCATGATGCTTGCCGTTGTCCAGGCAAGCCCATCCATGAGTTATAAGTTGTCGACTACATATTAGCGGGATAATGGGGGCACATTTAAAGTCGACGCTCATATGAATCTAGGCATTCCCAACGTAGCTTTGAATATTTTTTTGAACCCGTTTGCGTACCTATTGCGGTACGGAGCGATAATGCTCAAATAAGTAAGCAACGGCTGCGTTTGCCATGCGCGCAACATGCGAAGTCGCCCGGGCAAAGGTGCAAGCGGGCGATTTTGCACTCAGTCAAAGATTTTTAAATGCTCAGTGGAGCGTCCGATGGGTTGATGACCCGCACTCAAGGGATCCTCCATCAGGGAAAGCTGAGCTATGATTGTCGCTATCAAACGTTTCATCGAAACATGCGCCCATCGAAGTTTTCGCGTACACCAAGGCCGAGTTCGTCGGCTTATGCCCAGTTATTGACTGAAGTTTCTCAATGGAGAGTTTGCTGGTGCCTTGGGTAGGCCTAGCCTTCTGAGTGGATAAGAATGCCTCAATTAGTTCGGCATTAACTGCCTGGCTGACCACATGATTATCAGAGTGGCCGTAATGGTCACGGTAGACGCTTAATTGCAAGAATGGCCAATCGGTAACCTGCGCCTGAAGTCGACCGAGGTCGAAAAATTTAGCCCGACCACCACCAATCAGTTCAGAAGAAAGGGTCTTCATGCAGTGGGCTACCACGGTTGCTAGGGACGGATAGGACACGCCTTCAGCTGGCGTTGTTGATCTGACCTGATGGTAATCAGAATACCCTAAGCACTTGGCGAGCAAATTCTGCGCCTCGGAGATCTCGATAGCCTCCTCACCTGGCCAATCGCGCTTTAAGGATTCTGCAATCCGAGTAAACCCGCTGCCGGGATTAAGATCTACGGGATAGATAGGAACGCGCATGTTTATTCTCCTGTCGTCTATGCAGAGTCGATTATCCGCATTGAATTATCAATTGTGTTGAAGGTTGAGGTAACGCGCCTAGGGCTTACCTATACGAGTCGTATTTTTGATCCAGACTGGCCGATTGAAATATCTTGATATGACGAAAAACGTTCCGGGGCGCTTTCTTGCTCAAGATGGTGCGGCGCTTTATGTGGTCACGCCATTCATATTATCGAGCGGAAATCGATCAATTGCGGCTGATGGGTGTGGTTGGCTTATATGTCATTATCTAAACGCCATTCATCCCTGAAGTTATTCCGATGCGATGGAGGCCGCTTTGAGCAAGACGCTGCTATGCAGACTCTCCAGCTGTATTGATGTGTTTATGCTCTATAGGCTTGTAAACAACCATAGAGCTATTCCGGGTACTTGGTGCTGCGGAATTATGACTATTGGCTTTTGATATTGTTGAGCGCCTTCATCATCTGACGAAGCTGCTTGCTCAATTCGCCATTGCGGATCTGAAGCTCGGCATTCTCAGCTTTCAGATATTCGATGGTGGTTATGAGGCTTCTGTGGCTATCAACCATCTGGTTGGATATGGCCTCCGTGAGGGCCTCAGAAAGCCGAAGGTTGGTAAGGCGCTCAATCTCGGCTGTTTGAGAGCGAAGCTCACTCTGTATTACCTTCTTTGTACGCTTTCTTCCTGAGGTATATCTGGCCGCTGAGAGACTGCTCCACAGTTCTTCGAGCTCCGCGTTCTTTTTTACAATCAGGTTGTGGATTTCAGGCTGCCGGCGTTTGTTCAGCAAGCTGTCATGAACGCCGCTGTCCTTGGCAATGTTACGAGCCACAATCCTTCGGTCTTTGATGCCGAGATTGTCGCCTGCCTCCATTAATGTCTTGATATGTTCAAAGGCCTTGCACACGTGCTGAAAAAGGTTTCGCTTCGTTGTCGAGTTAACCCATTCAGGTTCTTCGGGCGCTGCTGCAAAGTTGGAATACTGGCTAAGACTGAATTTCATGCCAGTACCTTTTCTTCCAGCCGGCGCTCGATTTTACGAACGACTTCACCGCTCATATTCCCGATTGCCTTGAGGGGGTGATTTTCTGAAATGAACTGATGAGAGATTGCCGTACGCTCAAGCTCCTGCTTCTGCAGATTGTTGTTCATGCTATGTGGGCAGCCCGCACATACTTCTGGCGCGCTGCGTTGGTCGACGTTAGGGGTGCCGGTTTTTGGGTCGTGGCATTTGGCAATATGTTGTTCGTTACCACGTAAAGCGCAGTAGCCCCATTCAAACGCGGTAAACCTCACAAATTCATTCGCCAATTCATTCAAACGATCATCGAATTCGGCACCCGTGAGTACCGAAATCTCCGCCATTTCCTTGTCAATGCGTTTTGCTGCCGGCCCATAAAAGCGGTCGTCCAGCTTGCCATTCGCAATCCGCCCCATTACCTCTTTGGCATAATCGCGTTCCATACTGATTCGAACGGATTCGCTGAGCTTTTCCCTGGTATAGCGTCGCGTATGAAATGAGCCGTAAGAATGGCGAAAGTGCTCACGGATCTTATCCATGACATTGCCATCAAATCTGCGCAGGGCAAATTCAGCGAATGTATGACGCGCTTGATGGGGCGAGACTTCGCTGTGAATTGCGCCGGCTTCAGGATATTTCTCTACCACATAGATCTGGTAGAACGCTTTGAACCACTTCCTCAAACCATTGGTGGTAAAACCTGCATCAGCGAGCCAATGCTCATCGCTAAATTTGCCAATACCGCGCGCTACGAAAAAGCCCTCGGATCTATATGCTCGATGTAGTAAAGGCAGATCGAATTTTTCCGTATCAACCGCCGATAGGTTCTTCATAAGCGTTGCTGCCTCTGCAGCGAGCCCGTGCAGAGACCTTGGGTGAGCAAATCCTGATTCTGTTTTAGGGTTCTCCGATGTGAACCACCAAGATCCATCTGGTTCTTGTTTGTAATCTTTAAGACGCATTCCATTGATTTCAACGATCCGAAAGCCACTCAGTAGCGTGATAACAACCAGCGCGGCCTTAGTAAGCTCAGCGCAAAAGTCGCTAAGCTCTCCCTGCGTTTTCCAAGGTAAAGCGGCGTGATGTGCTTTGGTCGTTACATCAATTGCTGCTCCAAGTTTTGCCGCAGAAGCTGCCCAGCCTCTTTCAAATCTGGACAATACATAGTCTGGAGACTGCATTCTTCGATACAGCGCGAGTCGGTCTTTCTCGCCAAACCAACTGGAAATTTTGGTTTTTTCATCGCGCCATTGCGTGAAAAAAGCGGACGCGATTTTCGCCTGATCTGATTCTAGTTGCGTAATGGCTTCAGCAAGCATCAACGAAGCGCAAGTCATCGGGATAGAGCCGTAACTCCCCCCCTTGCTCCACGTTGCGTAATCCACGTCCATATCCTTTAGCAAAGGCTCCATCGTGCTTTTTTTGAATGATCCAGTCATTCGGTGAAGTACGCCGTCAACAAGATTTCCTGAATGTAGGTGGTTATTTGTTTTATCCAAGATCCTACAAACCATTGTAAGCATCGAAACGCCTAGAATCAGGCCTCCGTCTTCATTGTTTTCCTTTCTTACCATGAAAGATCGGAGCATCATTTGAATCTCGAGCCTGGATAGTGACTGGAGAGGCCGGTCTGGAAAGTGAACTTCCCAATACTCACAAATCTCACGTAGGTAGGCAAGTTCCTGTCGCGCGCTTGAAAGGCTACTTACAACAATGCGCCCTTTGTCGTCTGCGTAACCTCGCGAGATTTCACCTGCCATGAAGAACATCTGCGCATACAGTATCTTCGCCACAGAGCAATTCCACGCGAAACTGACGGTGTAAAATAGGCCCGATATGGGATTCTGAATTTGAAATAATTCATCCCCATATTTATTTTGCTTTTCAGGGTCTTCTGCCGTCATCGTGACTAGAGGTGAAGTGGCCGCGTTAGTCTCAACAGTATGCATGGCTGTTTACCTGATGACCGGAGTAGGGAAGGTGTATTTCTTTAGCATCTCCGTTCCTTGTGCGATGGTTTTGATGTCAAATTTTTCAAGCGCCTCTTCCGTATATGCAGCCTGCATCGCGATTGAAAAAGCTTTCAATTCGTCCTCAACGGAGAGATTCTTTATCTGGTTAATGCATTCATCTCGGTAACCCATAAGCATTGCAGCAGTAATGGCGTTCGTAATGATGAATGTCTTGTTATTTTTTTCAAGCTGTCCAAAAGGCGAAATCGTATAGCCGGCACGTTGAGCAGAAAGCAACAGTGCGTCAAACTCTTCCATGTCGCTGGTGTCGTCTTTTTCTTGCGCCCAACCAAGCATTACTTTTAGATCTTTGACGCTAATCATGGCTTCGTCGCGAATTGCTGCTTGTACCTTGCGCGCATCTTCTACCATAAGGTGTCCGACGTTCGTTGCGAACAATGCTCTTTTGTTCAGGCGATATTTAGTCTCGCTGGAATTCAAATATACAACCTGTTTTACTCCAGGGGAGTGGGCGGTCGCATCGGCGCCGACAACTTCTTGGGAATACTTTTCAAATGCCTCGTTTTCCGGATTGCCACCATCAGTGTCAAGGATTGCGCGCGATTGAGCGATTGCAGTGATGCTGATTGTCTGCCGCTTAGCCGGGGTAGGATTTTCACCGGTGATACCCAGCGCAGCATTTTCATGTCGCCGCTTTTTATTGTCCCGGATAGGGCGGTTGTTCATGGCAACACGGCGTACAATATCCGCGAAAGTCTCTATTTCAGAATCTTCTTTGTATAAGCACTGATATTGTAGCGTTTGTGGGAAAGCGGCCATTACTAAGGGTCTATACAGAACGCTGTCGACGCCCTGAAGGTTGCCTGTTACTGGCAGATCGAACATAAAATCGCCAGTTTCGGGGAAGCGTCTGTAGAAGCTGGTCTTCAATTCGTCAAATACAGCATAAGCGTGATATTGCATAGACTTTGAGTAATGCATCGGCACATCGCGAATTGACTGTTCGCTCCGATTCTTGGTGTAAATAGGCGAGGCGACACTTGAGGTAATTCTCAAATCCCCTTGTCGCATATCCGTGATGCCAGATAGTTGCACCCTATCCGTGGCTAGCAGCCATGCAAATGCAACCTCTTCGCAGGGCGTATGCTTTATAAGATACAGATAGTCGATGTTATTGAAGTGCAACTTGTGAGCGTTGTTTTCGGGGTATATGTCCAATGCCCCGGTTACACGAAGGCCCGATTTGATCAGACGATTTGCCTCCTCAATTGTCAGAGCCGAGTTGTTTTCAATTTGATCGTAGCTGAATTCTGTACGATTATGGAGAAGTCGCTCCTTCAGGCGGAGGTTGCCGCTTTCCAAAATTGCACCAGCGATAGCTTTATAGACAGTGCTGCGGGTTGTCTTGGTGGTGCTGTATCTAAGTTTTTCGTAATCGCCATCGCATTCATTAAGCATAATGGCAAGTTGGCGCATGACATTTTCATTGCCGAGTAATTCCAGACGCTGCTCATTCATCTCGTGGAGAAAGCGGCAGCAAAAGTGAATCGTCGATCTCACAATCTTCAGTTCATCTTTTTCGGGCTGATTAGTAATCTGACCTAAGCTTGGAGTTGCTTGACCGGCGCGGTTTGAAACAGATGGAATGTAAACTATAGCTTCCCGCACAGCTGCAGCCGCATCGGCTAAGGCTGGATTGCCATATGCATGGTCTAGGAAATTATCGAAGGCTGTACGGTATACCGACATGTAAACGCAAATGGTATTCAGTTTAGAGTTTTTTGCGGTACGCAAATGACGCACAAAATCCTGCATAACTGCAGGCGGTAATACTTTCGCATCCGGATACTCGATTGCAGCCCATTCCGCAAGGCTATTGAATCTCAGTATTCTATGATAAGCGTCTGTGGGCGAATTGTTTTTGCATTCGCCGCTGTTGAAATATTGTAATAGGGCGCGAAAGATTGGACAGGCGTGGAACTGTTCTGGTATTTCAACGCGGCGGTGCTCAATTTTTTTACCCTTTGCCACTTGCATCGCAACGATGGCGAAAGTGTCCGATGGACTAAAGTTGAAAATTGGGGTAGGGGCTAGCGAAGACAAAGTCGCAGGAGTTTCGGTTGCGGCTTCAGAAGTATCAGTCAGCGAGGTCATCGTTTAGCGCTTGCCTTATTTTTTCACGACGGTGAAGTTTACCATCGAAAACCACATAGTCTTTAGTAGTTGCCTCATCTTCGTGTCCCATTTGTTCTGGAACATACTGCCAAGGGTCGTACCCGTGTTTGTAGCAGAAGTCAACGAGATTGGTCGCGTATGTGTGTCTCAGCGCATGGAAGGTCAACTTGAGAAAGTTGGGTTTGGTCACAAAGTGTAAATGCGGGTCTTTGGCGTGAAGTTCGGATATCACGCTCTCGATTTTTGTGCTAGCTAAGATTCTTGCTGACTTGAAAATATTAGAGGCGTGTCCTTCGAATAATGAAGCGCCATTCCTCCTGCAAATCAACGATCCATCCGCAATATTTTCCGTACTGCGTCGACCCTCCAAGAAGGCCTTGATCTTTTTGAGAGCTTTAGGAGGGCAGTCAACCTGCCGGAGCTTATCTCCCTTCCCTATGATAGGCAGTGTTATGGTCTTATCACCGCTCTGCTCAGCCAGAGCAATGCGTCTCCTCAAATCAGCCGTGTGCAGATTTCGAGGATCGGTGACTTCTGCACAGCGAAGTCCACAATAGTATCCCAGGTGAAGAACCAGCTCGTCCCGCTCCTTTTCGAAAGGGGATTTGGCTTTGATGTTGCCCAGCAGACTGCTGAGGATGTCTTTCTGGATGTACTTACTGAAGAGGTCAAAGTTAACTTTTTTCTTGCCGTCCCCTTGAACCTTCTGCTCCGTCGAAAGGTACAGGTAGGTGAAGGATGCCGGAGCATCGAGCATCCCAATCTGCCAGGCGTGTGCATAGAATGCTTTGAGGGTGGAAATGTGGCGCTCGATTGTCTTGTCAGTGCACGATTTGGTCGTTTTCAAGTGGCCGTACAGATAGCCTGACATGTCGAAATCTGTGAGGCGTCTCCAATCTTGCTCATGAGCGCGCAGGGCTTCGAAGAAGCCTCGAAGGTCATATGCACAGGAGCGGATGGAGTTGGGTAGCTGCCCATCTTGGGCTAGGTGTATTAGATAAAGACTTGGGACTGGGACGATGCTCTTTTCTGTGATCGGCCCATCCTCGAGAACGGCATAGGTATTGAGGGGGCCGCCTGACCAAGCGATGTCTTTCACAAATTTTATCTTCATCGCATCGCACCCATAGCCCCGAAGCATGAGTGGCTTCATAAAGCTAAGCTAATCAGCAGGTTATGGTGCTGTCAACGTGCTTAGAAGAGCGTGTCAACGTTTCCTTAAAAACGGTTCTCTCTCGGATAAACCTCGCCGATGCTCGGTACCAGGTTATGCAGGTCCGCCTCGGCACGCTTGAACACGTCATCGTGGCGCGTGCAGTTCTTGCGCCCACCATCTTGCCAGCATTGGCGCTGATGCCCGATCTGCCAGGCTGGAACAATGTGCTCCCATTCGATGCGCGCAGCGCGGTTGGCATTTTTGCGCGGGATGTAGCCACAGGCTTTCAGGTCAACGCGGTTGCCGGTGTATTTGCAGCCGCAATAAAACTCGGTGGATTGCGGGGCGTACAGCTTCCAGGCGACTTTCTTGGCTTCGCTGAACGTGCGGGGTGCCTGGGCCTGGGCGGTGATGGCAAAAAACAGGCAGCACACAGCGATAAAACGGACGCTCATTGAATCAATCTTCCTTCGGTACAACCCAGAAAATCTGCACACCGCCGTCGTCTCGATAGGCGAGGGTGACGTTGTCGTTCTCAGCGATTTCTTCCAGCAAACGCGCCCATTCATCCTCAGGTTCATCCGGCAAACGGAAGATCAACGCCGCCTTGGCTTTCTGCGCGTTGGTCGAGTTGATGATCTTTTGCACACGGATGGCCAAGCGTTCGTAGGCATCGGGCGGAGTTGGTTCTGCGGAAGAGGACTTTGCCACGGAGTATTCCTTAATGAGCTGTACGCACATACAGTATTTAACTGTAGGCAATTTCGCAACTGCTTAAACTTAAAGAAGTTCGTCCGACGGCAATTCAGGCAATTTCGTGTAGGGCGGGAGAGGAGGAGTGTAGGAGCGAGGACGGCGCCTCGCTCCTGCATTGAACGACCAGGAATCAGTATTCCCAGAAAATTCGTTGCAGCTCTTTGCTGTCCTGGGTCTTGGTCATGGCGACCATCGCCAGGATGCGGGCTTTCTGTGGGTTCAGGTCAAGTGCAGCCACCCAGTCGTATTTGTCGTCAGGCTGTTCGGCGTTGCGCAGCACCATGCCACCAGCGTTTACGTGGGAAGAGCGAATGATCTGTACACCTTGCTTGCGCAGTTCCACCAGGGCAGGCACGACTTTGGAGGATACAGAGCCGTTGCCGGTGCCAGCGTGGATGATAGCTTTGGCACCCGCTTGAGCCAGGGCCTTATAGGCGGTGTCGCTCACGTTGCCATAGCCATAGGCGATCTCGACATCAGGCAGGCTCTTGATGTTCTTGATATCGAATTCCGAATCCAGGGTATGACGCTTGGCTGGCAGGCGGAACCAGTAGGATTTGCCCTCAACCACCATGCCCAGTGGGCCCCACGGGCTCTTGAATGCTTCGGTCTTGATATTGATCATCTTGCTGACGTCGCGACCCGACTGGATCTCGTCGTTCATGGTCACCAGCACGCCTTTGCCGCGTGCATCCTTGCTGCCTGCCACGGCCACGGCGTTGTACAGGTTGAGCATGCCGTCGGCCGACATGGCAGTACCTGGACGCATGGAGCCGACCACCACGATTGGCTTATCGGTCTTTTCCACCAGGTTCAGGAAGTAGGCGGTTTCTTCCAGGGTGTCG
>Ga0308169_10000994_pt1 | contig 36011 bp, 32 predicted proteins | sample PhyBR1_2_FD_202139 | JGI IMG/M metagenome (GOLD analysis project Ga0308169, IMG submission 202139) | Phyllosphere microbial communities from UC Gill Tract Community Farm, Albany, California, United States - DLSLSB.R1 | ecosystem: Host-associated > Plants > Phyllosphere > Unclassified | place...
TGCCGTACACCTCCGGCTCACGGGTGCCGAGCAGATTCAGGTTCGGGCCGTTGACGAGCAGGAGGCGCCGAGTGCTCACGCTCCGACCTCCTGGTAGGCGGCGAACATCAGCGACTCGTCCGGCGCCTGCAGCACGGTGGGCTTGGCGATGTCGTCCAGCACGATGAACCGCAGCATGCCGCCGCGCGCCTTCTTGTCGCGCTGCATGGTCGCCAGCAGCGTGTTCCACGCTCCAGCCCGGTAGGTGGTCGGCAGGCCCAGCGATTCGAGCACGTTCCGATGCCGGTCGACAGCGGCGTCGGGCAGGCGTCCGGCCAGACGCGACAGCTCCGCCGCGTACATCATGCCGATCGAGATCGCCGCGCCGTGGCGCCACTGGTAGCGCTCGGTGTGCTCGATCGCGTGCCCGAGCGTGTGCCCGTAATTGAGGATCTCCCTCAGCCCCGCCTCGCGGAAGTCGTCCGAGACGACCTTCGCCTTCATCTCGATCGCGAGCTCGATCGTGCGGCGGAACTCGTCCGTGGAGGTGTCGACAGCGCGCGCAGGGTCGGCTTCGATGATGTCCAGGATCTCCGGTGCCCAGATGAAGCCGGCCTTCACGACCTCCGCGTAACCGGCGGTCGCCTCGTTCGCGCTCAGGCTGGCCAGCTCGTCGAGGTCGCCGATCACGGCCTGCGGCGCCCAGAACGCACCGACCATGTTCTTGCCCTCGTTGGTGTTCACACCGGTCTTGCCGCCCACGGCCGCATCCACCAGGCCGAGCACCGTGGTCGGCACCTGCACCACCTGCACGCCACGCAGCCAGGTCGCGGCCACGAATCCGGCGAGGTCGGTGACCGCGCCGCCGCCGTACCCGATCACGGCGTCCGAGCGGGTGAAGTCGGCCTGGCCCATGACCTGCCAGCAGAACGCCGCGACCTCGATGCGCTTGCCCGCCTCGGCGTCCGGGATCTCGGCGAGCAGCACCTGCACTCCCCCGTCCGCCACCAGGCGGTCGCGCAGCTCTGCCGCGCGGTTCGCGAGCGTCGGCGGGTGCACCACGAGCACCTTCTTGACCGCCGGGTCCAGGGCCGTCCTGACCCGGTCGAGGATGTCGCGCCCCACAGTGATGTCGTAGGCGGCCTGTCCGGTCACGCTGATGGTCTTGACGGTCATTCCTGTTCCTTCCTCCAGGCGGCGATCCTCTCCGCCAGCATCCGCATCGGCGTACCTCCTCGTACCAGCCGCGGCGCTCGTCGAAGATCCTCCGCCATCGTTCCAGCGGGTCATCGTCGCCGGTGAGCAGCGGCCGTCCGGTGCCCCCGATGCGGCGGGACACCGCCTCCGGGGACACCGTGAGGAACACGACCGGATGCCGCGTCAGCAGCGCCCTCGTCGCGGCATCCGTCACGGCGCCGCCCCCGAGCGACACCACACCGCCGTCCGCCACCGTGGCGGCGACCGCTGCACGCTCCAGTTCGCGGAAGTACGGCTCGCCGTGCTCTGCGAAGATCTGCGGAATCGGTCCGTGCACGGCGGCGATCCGCTTGTCGGTGTCGCTGAAGGGCACCTCGAGCAGTCTCGCGACCTTGCGACCGACGCTCGTCTTGCCCGCGGCCATCGGGCCGACGAGCACCAGTGTCAGCGGCGGATCAGCCCGCTCAGGAGAGCTCATCATGGGCGAGCAGCGCCGCCTCCGATGCGGGAGCGGTGCGCAGGGCCTCCGGGATGCCTGCGAGGTAGCCCTCCAGGTTGCGACGCGTCTCGCGGATGCTGTCGCCCCCGAACTTCTCCAGCACCGAGTTGGCGAGCTCGATGGCGATCATGGCCTCGGCAACGACACCGGCTGCGGGCACGGCGCACACGTCGGAGCGCTGGTGGTGCGCCGTGGCCTCCTCGCCGGTCGCGACGTCGATCGTGCGCAGCGCGTGCGGCACCGTGGCGATGGGCTTCATGCCCGCGCGGACGCGCAGCACCGTGCCCGTGGTCATGCCGCCCTCCGTGCCACCGGCGCGGTCGGATCCGCGGGTGATGCCGCCGTCCGTCTCGAACAGCTCGTCGTGGGCGGCCGAGCCGCGGCGGCGCGTGGTCTCGAACCCGTCGCCGACCTCGACGCCCTTGATGGCCTGGATGCTCATCAGCGCCTGCGCGAGACGGCCGTCGAGACGACGGTCCCAGTGCACGTGCGAGCCGACCCCCGGGGGCAGACCGTAGGCGAGCACCTCGACGATGCCGCCGAGCGTGTCGCCGTCCTTGCGGGCGGCGTCCACCTCGGCCACCATCAGCGCGGAGGTGGCGGCATCGAAGCATCGCAGCGGGTCGGCGTCGAGCGCGTCCACGTCGTCGGGCGTCGGCAGCGCGGAGCCGTCCGGCACCTGCACGGGACCGATCGAGAGCGTGTGGCTGACCAGGCGGATGCCGAGCTCCGACAGGAACGCACGCGCGATCGCGCCCAGGGCGACCCGGGCTGCCGTCTCGCGGGCACTCGCGCGCTCGAGGATGGGCCGGGCCTCGTCGAAGTCGTACTTCTGCATGCCGACGAGGTCGGCGTGGCCGGGACGGGGACGGGTCAGCGCCGCACCACGACCGCGGGACTTCTCGGTCAGCTCGGTCGGCGCGGGGTTCATCACCTCGGTCCACTTCGGCCATTCGGTGTTCCCGATCCGCAGGGCGATCGGGCTCCCCAGCGAGAGGCCATGGCGCACGCCACCGGAGATCGACAGCTCGTCCTGCTCGAACTTCATGCGAGAGCCGCGCCCATAGCCGAGCTTGCGGCGCTGGAGGTCGGCCTGGATGGCCTCGGCCGTGATCGTCACACCGGAGGGCAGGCCCTCCATGACGGCGATGAGTTCGGGGCCGTGGGATTCGCCGGCCGTGAGCACGCGGAGCATGCCTCTAGTCTTCCACGACCGCCGACCGCATGACTGCCACGATGACGTCCTCGTCCGGGAGCGCGGCATCCTGCTCCCCCGTCAGGAAGATCCGGATCTGTCGCACCGCCTGGTAGAGCAGCATCTCGAAGCCCGAGATCACCCTCTCCCCCGACCAACCTGCGGCGAGGGCCGAGGGCCACGGCGCGTATGCCGCCTCGAAGAGCACACCGCCGGAGCCCGACAGCGGTGCCGCGAGGGCGGCATCCAGCACGGTGCCGCTGGGCAGGGTCGCCACGGTCGCGTCGACGGAGCCGGCGGCAGCGTCGAAGGGCACCGCGTCGACTGCGACGTCCAGCGCGTCACCGATCCGGGTCAGTCTGGCTGCCGCCTCAGGTCGGCGCGCGCGCACCTCGACGCGTTGCGCGCCGAGGTCGTGTGCGGCGACGAGCGCGGATGCCGCGGTCGCCCCCGCACCGAGGATCCGCACCGACCGGATGCCGGAGACGCCGGCGTTCCGGAACGCGTCGACGATGCCGCCGACATCGGTGTTGAAGCCGCGCAGCCGCTCCCCCAGCAGAAGCGTGTTGACCGCTCCGGTCAGGCGGGCGTGTCCGTCCAGTTCGGCTGCCGAGTCGTGCGCGATCTCCTTGAGCGGCATGGTCAGCGAGAGTCCGCGCCACGAGTCGTCCAGCGCGTTCAGCGCGGCGGGGAAACCCGCCACGTCGACGCGCTGCCGGCCGTACTGCCAGTCCAGCCCCAGCTGAGCGTAGGCGGCACCGTGCAGGGCGGGCGACCGGCTGTGGCCGATCGGGTCGCCCCAGACGGCCAGACGAGAGCGCGTGCTCACCTCAGCATCCTGTGCCGGGGTTCGCCTTGCACCATGCCTGCATCTGCTTGATGGCCTGCTGGTGCTCGGCGTAGGTGTTCGAGAAGACGGTCTCGCCCGTGCTCATGTTCACCGTCACGAAGTAGAGCCAGCTGCCATCGGCGGGATGCATGGCGGCGTCGATCGCACGAGCACCGGGGTTGGCGATCGGCGTCGCCGGCAGCCCCTTGATGACGTACGTGTTCCACTCGTTCTCGGCGTGCTGCGCCTCCTTCGAGGTGCTCGCACTTCCCGCGTGCAGCTGCCCGTAGCCGTACTGCGCGGTGGAGTCCATCTGCAGCATCATGCCCGTGTCGAGCCGGTTCTGGATCACCCGGGACACCTTCGCGAAGTCGGGCGTGCGGCCCTCGCGCTCCACGATCGAGGCGATGGTCAGCACGCGCTGAGCGTCGGAATCCGGGACACCGGCCTTCGTCAGCTGCGCACGCGTCTCGTCGACCATCCGCTGGATGACCTCCTTCGCCGTGACGCCGGGATCGAACGTGTAGGTCGCCGGGAACAGCCAGCCGTCCAGCCGCGGCGCCTGCACGCCGTAGACGCTGGGGTCCTGCACGGCGGCCTGAAGGTCCTCGAGCTTCAGACCGACCCCCTGGACGATGCGCGGCAGCGAAGACTCGACGGTGCTGCCCTCGGCGATCCGCACGGTGTTGGCCATGCGGTTCTTCGGGTCGTCCAGAGCCTTCAGGGCGGCAGCCGCGGTCATCTTCTTCTGCAGCTTGTACACGCCGGGGTAGAACGTGACCGTCGGCCGCTCCGCCAGCAGGTACTCGTAGAAGACGCGATCGGTCTTGGTGACACCGGCCTTGTACAGCGTCGTCGACACCGGAGAACCGGTGTCGCCCTTCAGGATGGTGACCTGCACCTCGCCGGTCGCCTCGCCCGGGGCGTAGTCCTTGGGCTCGCCCCAGCCCATCATGTCGTTGATCTTGTCCTGGTAGGTGTTGTACACCCACGCGCCTCCGGCGGCGATGCCGCCGAGCACGACCAGCACGACGATCAGCCCGATCAGGCAGCCGCGTCCGCGCTTCTTCTTCGGCACCGAGCGGTGCTGCTCGGGCGCGAACAGGGCGTCGAGCGAACCGCCGGGTTCGGGTTCGTCCTGCGACGGGTCGTCGTGGTCGGGCTCCGGGTCCGACGCAGCGGGGCCCGGCAACGCGGATGCCACCGGGTCGGCCGCTCGGGGCGCGGAAGCGGCGGGGTCAGCAGGCTCCTCCGGGGCACGCGATGCCGATGCCGGCCGCGGCGTCATGAGGTCCTCGAATCTCGGCTCTGCTGCGGCCCGCGGCTGCGGCGCAGCAGCGGGCAGGATCGCCGTCGGCGCATCGGGCGTCTCCGCGGGCGTGGGCTGCTCCTGATCGGCGGGACGTCGGGCAGCGGCATCCCGCTGGAGAGCCCGTCGGGCCTCCGCATCCTGCTGGGCGCGACGCTCGGCGGCTTCCGCAGCCTCCTTGGCCGCACGCATCGCCCGGCGGGAGCCCGGTGCCGGCTCGTCGCGGTTCTCGCGCGAGGGCAGCGAGGACGAGGACGCCGTGGGGAGGTTGTCGAAGAGGTCTCCCAGCCCTGGGCCCTGCGGGGATGCGTCGGGGTCATGCATCGTCAGCGGACTCCTCATCGAGGTCGATCACCGCACCGGCGGGGTGTCCGGTGCTCTTCTCCGTGTCCACAGCGTGCTGCAGAAGCACGACCGCAGCCACCTGGTCGACAATGCTACGAGAGTTCTTCTGGGATCTTCCCGAGGATCTCAGCGCGGCGTGCGCAGTGACCGTGCTCAGCCGTTCGTCCACCATGCGAACCGGCACGCCCGTACGCCGGCCGAGCTGAGCCGCGAACTCCCTCGCATCCGTCGTGGACGGCGTCTCCTCGCCGCGCATGTTCACGGGGAGCCCGACGACGAACTCCAGCGGCTCCCACTCGCGCGCGAGCTCGGAGATGCGCTCGATCGACGTGTCCGAGCGCGGGACGGTCTCCACCGGCACGGCCAGCATCCCGTCCGGATCGCACCGGGACACGCCGATCCGGGCCTTCCCGACGTCGATGCCGAGTCGCACACCGCGGCGGAATCCGGTCACGCTGCGGCGAGCTCCGCGACGACGGCCGCCAGCGCGGCATCCAGAGCGGATGCGTCGGTGCCACCGCCCTGAGCCACGTCGTCCTTGCCGCCGCCACCGCCGCCGAGAACGCCGGCCGCGACGCGCACCAGCGCACCCGCCTTCGCGCCCGCGGCCCGCGCCGCGTCGTTCGTGGTCACGACGACGATCGGCCGTCCGTTCGCGACGCCGCCGAAGGCGACGACTGCGGCATCCGTGCCGAGCCTCTCCCGCACGCTCAGGGCGAGAGTGCGCACGTCGTCGGCCGAGCCGATCTCGCCGAGCGAGGTCGACGCGACACGGAACGAACCGATCTGCTGTGCGGCGTCGGCAAGAGCGGGAACACGGCCCTCGCGCTCCTTGGCCTCGAACTGCGCGATGCGCTTCTCGGCGGCCTTCAGATTCGCCTGCAGCTCCTCGATACGGGTGGAGAGCTGGTCACGCGGCGCCTTCAGAGCCGCGGACAGCTGCGAGACGACGGTGCGCTCCGCGGCGAGCTCCCGGAAGGCGTCCTGACCCACCAGGGCCTCGATGCGTCGGTTCGATGCACCCACCGAGGACTCGCCGACCACGCTGACCAGCCCGATCTCGGAGCTCGAGGACACGTGCGTGCCCGCGCAGAGCTCGCGCGACCACGGACCGCCGATGTCGACCATGCGCACGACGTCGCCGTACTTCTCGCCGAACAGCGCCATGGCCCCGGCTTCCTTGGCCTCGTCGAGCGACACGATGCGCGTGGTGACCTCGAGCGCGTCCTGGACGGCGCGGTTCGTGATGTCCTCGATCTCGGAACGCGTCTCGGCCGAGAGCGGCTGCGACCACGCGAAGTCGAAGCGCATGTAACCGGCGCGGTTCAGCGAACCGGCCTGCGTGGCCGTCTTGCCGAGCGTGTCGCGGAGAGCGGCATGCACGAGGTGAGTCGCTGAATGAGCCTGGCGCGCGGCGCGACGGTTCGAGGCGTCGACGACCGTGGTGGCCCGGTCGTCGACCGCGACGCTGCCCGAGGCGACGTGCACGGTGTGGCTGATCAGACCGGGGACGGGCTTCTGCACGTCCAGGACGTCCAGCTCGAAGCCGGTGCCGACGATCGTCCCCTTGTCGGAGACCTGACCGCCGGACTCGGCGTAGAGGGTGGTCTCAGCGAGGATGACCTCGGCGACCTGCCCTTCGGATGCCGCCCGCACGGGTGCGCCGTCGACGATGATGCCGAGAATGCGCGAGTCGGTCTGCAGGTCGGTGTAGCCGGCGAACACGGTCTCGCCCGCGGCGCGGAAGTCGCGGTACACCGAGACGTCGGCCAGCTGGCGCTTGCGGTTGCGGGCATCCGCCTTGGCGCGTTCGCGCTGCTCCTTCATGAGCGAGTCGAACGCGGAGCGGTCGACGTCGAGCCCTGCCTCCTCCGCGACCTCGAGGGTGAGGTCGATCGGGAAGCCGTAGGTGTCGTGCAGCAGGAACGCCTCGGAGCCGCTGAGCGTCGATCCGCCGGACTTCTTCGTGTCCTCCAGGGCGAGATCCAGGATCGTCGAGCCCTGCGCCAGCGTGCGGCGGAAGGTGTCCTCCTCGGCGAAGGCCGCCGAGGACAGCGTCGCCCACTCGGTCTCGAGCACGGGGTAGGCCGACTTCATGGCATCCCGCGACGTGGCGAAGAGCTCGGGGAAGACCGGCTCGTCGACGCCCAGCAGGCGCATGGCGCGCACCGTGCGGCGCATCAGGCGGCGCAGGATGTAGCCGCGCCCCTCGTTGGACGGGCGCACGCCGTCGGAGAGCAGCATCAGCGAGGAGCGCACGTGGTCGGCGATCACGCGGAAGCGCACGTCGTCCTCGTGGACACTGCCGTACTTCTTTCCGGAGAGCTCCACGGCGCGGTCGAGCACCGGGCGCACCTGGTCGGTCTCGTACATGTTCTCGACGCCCTGCTTGAGGAAGGCGACGCGTTCGAGGCCCATGCCGGTGTCGATGTTCTTCATCGGGAGTTCGCCGACGATGTCGAACTCCGTCTTGCCGCGGATGTTCTCGATGAAGTCCTGCATGAACACGAGGTTCCAGATCTCCAGGAACCGTGTGTCATCGGCGGCGGGTCCACCGTCCTTGCCGTACGACGGGCCGCGGTCGAAGAAGATCTCCGAGTCCGGGCCACCAGGGCCGGGCTGACCGGTGTTCCAGTAGTTGTCTGCCCGTCCCAGGCGCTGGATGCGCTCGGGCTTCAGGCCGATCTCGTCGCGCCAGATCGCCTCGGCCTCGTCGTCGGTCTCGTAGACGGTGACCCAGAGGTCCTTCTCATCGAAGCCGAGGCCGCCGTCCGCCTCGGACGAGGTCAGCAGCTCCCACGCGTAGCGGATCGCGCCCTCTTTGAAGTAGTCGCCGAACGACCAGTTGCCGAGCATCTGGAAGAACGTGCCATGCCGCGCCGTGCGGCCGACCTCTTCGATGTCGTTGGTGCGGATGCACTTCTGCAGGTCGGCGATGCGAGGATGCGGCGCGGGGACGACGCCCGTGAGGTACGGGATCATCGGGACCATGCCGGCGACCGTGAACAGCAACGACGGGTCGTCGCTGACCAGGGAGGCCGAGGGGACGATGAGGTGGTCGTTCTTCTCGAAGTAGTCGAGGTACCGCTGCGCGATCTCCGCAGTTCTCATAGTGCTCGTGGGTTTCCTTGCGTGGCGGAGCCGCGTCCGAGGACGCGACGGGATGGGGGAATCGTCGGAATCAGTCTTCGTCTGCAGTGTCTGCCAGACGCGCTTCCTGCTGGCGGTACGCCTCACCGAGGATGCCGGTGAACTCCGAGATGCGCGCGTCGATGTCGGCGAAGATCTCCTGACCCCGGGGGTCCTTGTTCATGAAGTGCGCGGCGACGAAACCGCCGATCACACCGATCAGGAACCAGAGCAGATTCTTCATTCCGCCATCCTACGACGAGAGGCGCCGGGGAATCCCCCGACGCCTCTCGCACGGATGCTGTATCAGCGAGCCGCGTAGTACTCGACGACCAGCTGCACTTCACAGGTCACGGGGACCTCGACGCGCTTCGGACGACGGACCAGACGGGCCTGCAGCTTGTCGAGCTCGACCTCGAGGTAGCCCGGGACCGGGGGCAGGACCTCGGCGTGACCGCCGGCGGCTGCGACCTGGAAGGGCTCGAGAGCCTCGGACTTGGCCTTGACGTGGATGAGCTGACCCGGCTTCACGCGGAACGACGGGCGGTCGACGAGCTGACCGTCGACCAGGATGTGACGGTGCACGACCAGCTGACGGGCCTGCGCGGTGGTGCGGGCGAAGCCGGCACGCAGCACGAGGGCGTCCAGACGCATCTCGAGCAGCTCGACCAGGTTCTCACCGGTCAGGCCGTCCTTGCGGCGGGCCTCGTTGAACGCGATGCGCAGCTGCTTCTCGCGGATGCCGTACTGCTCGCGCAGACGCTGCTTCTCGCGCAGACGGACGGCGTAGTCGCTGTCGGCCTTGCGCTTGGTGCGGCCGTGCTCACCCGGGGCGTAGGGACGCTTCTCGAGGTAGCGGGCGGCCTTCGGGGTGAGCGGGATGCCCAGCGCGCGGCTGAGGCGGACCTTGCGGCGGTCCTGAGACTTCGTGACCACGAAGTGCTCCTTCCATGACGCGGACGTGTCTTTCACGACTCGCGGGCGTATCTCCTCTGCTCCGCCTTCCCGCCGCGTACGCCGAGGCGCGCCGGGAAGTGCTTCAGGAATGGAGGGATGCCCGAAAACAGGGTTTCGAGCCGGTCCATGCTATCAGATGAGCCCGGACGTATCAGCGGTCGCCGAGGATACGGCGGATGCGCTCGAGCCGGGCGGAGACGTCGCGCTCGGCACCGAGGTTCTTCGGCTCGTAGTAGTGCCGGCCGACGAGCTCGTCGGGCAGGTACTGCTGCGGCAGGATGCCTGCATCGCTGTCGTGCGGGTATCGGTAGCCCTTGCCATGACCGAGCCGCTTCGCGCCCGCATAGTGCGCGTCGCGCAGATGGATGGGCACGCGCCCGAAGCCGCCGCCCCGCACATCGGCGATCGCGGCGTCGATCGCCAGGTACGCGGCGTTCGACTTGGCTGTCGTGGCGAGGTAGATGGTCGCCTCGGCGAGCGGGATGCGGCCTTCCGGCATGCCGATGAAGGCCACGGCATCCGCCGCCGCGGTGGCGATCGACAGCGCCTGCGGATCCGCAAGACCGATGTCCTCCGCCGCGGAGATGACCAGCCTCCGGGCGATGAAGCGCGGGTCCTCCCCCGCCTCGATCATCCTCGCCAGGTAGTGCACGGCGGCATCCGGGTCCGACCCGCGGATCGACTTGATGAACGCGCTGATCACGTCATAGTGCTCATCGCCCTGGCGGTCGTAGCGCAGCAGCGCGCGATCCACCGCCTGCGCGACGTCGTCGGCGGTGATCTCCGCATCGTCTCCGCGTGACAGCGCGACGGCGGCGGCGGCCTCGAGCCCGGTCAGCGCCCGGCGGGCGTCGCCGGAGGCCAGCCTGATCAGCGCGGCGCGCGCGTCGTCGGCCACAGTGACCGCTCCGGACAGACCGCGCGCATCTGTGATGGCGCGGTCGACCAGCACTCCGATGTCGTCGTCGGTCAGCGGCTGGAGCGTGAGCAGCAGGGAACGCGACAGCAGCGGCGAGATGACCGAGAACGAGGGATTCTCGGTGGTCGCGGCGATGAGGATCACCCAGCCGTTCTCGACGCCCGGGAGCAGTGCGTCCTGCTGGGCCTTCGTGAAGCGGTGGATCTCATCCAGGAACAGGATCGTGGTCTGGCCGTAGAGGTCCCGCTGGGTGATCGCCTCCTGCATCACCTCGCGGACGTCCTTGACACCGGCCGTGATCGCGGACAGCTCGACGAACCGTCGGCCGGACGATCGCGCGATCGCCTGCGCGAGCGTGGTCTTTCCCGTGCCGGGCGGGCCCCACAGGATGATCGACACGGCACCGGGCGCCTTGGCGTCAGGATCGGCGAGGGCCACGATCGGAGACCCGGTGCGCAGCAGGTGCGCCTGCCCCGCCACCTCGTCGAGCGAGACCGGCCGCATGCGCACGGCGAGCGGCGTCTGACCCGAGAGGAGCGGAGCGGCGGTCATGCTCTCCAGGCTAGTGGGCGGCACCGACAGCGGAGGCCCGCGACTTCACAGCGCGAACGGCGGGAGGTGAGTTCTTCGTTCCACTGCCGTAACCCCATCCGCCATCCCCTGAAACGCGAACCGGTGACGCTGGACCCGAGTGAGCCCGTCGGGCTCCTGTCACTGGAGGTCCTCATGTCCTATGTCAAGCCCGCCGAGCTCGTCGAGCGCATGCTCGACGCCGGCGCCAGCAAGATGCAGCTCTCCGCACGCGACACCGTCGTGCGCGCCTTCATGGGTGCGGCCCTGCTCACGATGGGCGCGGCTTTCGCCGTGACCGTGTCGACGCAGACCGGCCAGCCCCTGCTGGGCGCGCTGCTCTTCCCCGTCGGCTTCGCCATTCTCTACCTGTTCGGATACGACCTGCTCACCGGGGTGTTCACCCTCGGCCCGCTGGCGGTGATCGCCCGGAGGCCGGGCGCGACCGTCCCCGCCATGCTCCGCAACTGGGGGCTGGTGCTCCTCGGCAACGCGGGCGGCGCCGTCCTCGTCGCGGTGCTCATGGCACTGTATTTCACCTACTCGTTCTCCTCCGAGCCCAGCGCGGTGGGGCAGGCGATCAGCGAGATCGGTCACGGCCGCACCGTGGGCTATGCGGAGCACGGCGCGGCAGGCATGCTGACGCTGTTCGTGCGCGGCGTGCTGTGCAACTGGCTGGTGTCCACGGGCGTGGTGCTGGCGATGGCGTCGGACGGCATCACAGGCAAGGTCCTGGGCATGTGGCTGCCCATCATGCTCTTCTTCTACATGGGCTTCGAGCACTCCGTGGTCAACATGTTCCTGTTCCCCTCCGGTCTGCTGCTCGGAGCAGACTTCACCCTGTGGGACTACCTCGTCTGGAACGAGTTCCCCACCCTGCTGGGGAACCTCGTGGGCGGTCTGCTGTTCGTCGGGCTCCCGCTCTACCTGAGCCACGGCCGCGCCCGCCCGCGCGCGGCAGGCTCCGCGGCGCGCCGCTCCGTCCGGGAGGCTCCCGCCTCGGCATCCGTCGCCTCCGATCCAGCGGAACTCGAGCTCACGACGGACGTCGACGATGCCGAACGCGCACCGCAGCCCGCGGGGGTCTGACGATCCGAGCGGCGAAGGGGCGGGACGCGGTCGGAGACGGCCGCGTCCCGCCCCTTCTTCAGACCGCGCGGAAGCGCTCGACGACGACCTGGGCGATGCGTGGATCCGCGCCGAGCGGTGCCGAGACGACATCGGCGCCCGCTTCGTGGACGAGGCCGGAGAAGAAGCCGGGTGCCAGCAGATGGCTGGCCGCGATCACGCGTCCCGCCCCTTCGCCCCGGGAGCCGGCGACGGCGTCCGCGACCCTGGGCCGCATCGCCGAGATAAAGCCGACCGACACCGGGGCGGGGATCAGAGCACGCAGATGCTCGGCTGCCGCGTCCACGTCGGCGGCTGCAGCGGGATCGCTCGAACCCGCCGCAGCGAGCACCACCCGATCGCCGGCACGCCAGGAACCGCTCACCGCGGCGCGCAGGCGAGTGGCGAGCACGTGGGCGACCAGCGGATGCGATCCCAACGGCTCGGTCCGGCGAGCACCGGGATGCCCTGCGATCGCCTCGGCGATGTCGACGGCGGTGTGGTGGCCCGCAGACAGCAGCAGAGGCACCACGACAACGTCGTCCTTCATGCTCTCCTCCGCGACGACGTCGCGAATCGCGGGGGTCTGGACATCGACGAAGGCCTGCACCACGCGAACGTCGGGCAGCAGCTCCCGCACCCTCTCGACAAGTCGGATGATCGTCGTGCGGCCCGCGGCGGAGTCCGTCCCGTGCGAGCAGGCGATCAGGGTGGTCATACGGTCTCCTGCACGGTCAGGCGGTATCCGCGCTTGACGACGGTCCTGACGGCATCCGCGCCGCCGAGCCCGTCGCGCAGCCGCGCGATCGCCATCTCCACGGCGTGGGCGCTCTCACCTCCGCGCGGAAGCGTTCGCCCCAGCTCCTCACGGGACAGGACCCGCCCCCGCGCGTCGAACAGTGCCCCGAGGATGCCCGCCGACGATGGGGAGAGCGGCGCGAAACGACCGTCCAGCAGCGCCCCGCCGCTGCGCACCTCGAGCTCCCCCGCCGCGGTCGTGGCGAACGGCGTGCCGCCCGCGGCGAAATGATCGACGACGCAGCGCACCAGCGATCCGAGCCTCCCCCGCACGGCTGTCCTCACGTTCAACCCTGCCTCTGCGAAGGGAGCGGCGGTGATCGGGCCGACGGCCGCCAGCAGCAGGCGCCCGCTCGCAGCGCGCTCCCGGATGGCGCGGATCGCTCCCGCGTCCTCCGCCACGCGGATCCAGGCCGCTGCGCCCGGCGCCGAGGTGAACAGGACTGCGTCGACCGCACCCGATGCGGCCTGCTGCGCGGAGCGCCGCACGACTTCCGGATCCGGCGGAGGCCCCCAGCGGTACACGGTGAGCGGTACGACAGCGGCGCCGTGCTCGATGAGCAGAGAGTCGAGTCCATCGGCTCCGGCGCCGTGGTGCTGGACGGCGATGCGAAGTCCTTCGACACCTTCCGCGATCAGGTGCTCCGCGACCTCGGCGGACGTCTCGGACGCGGCGACCCAGCGCGCCGCGAACCCGGCCTGCTGGACGGCGCCGTGCGCTTTGGGGCCCCGTGCGATGAAGCGGGCGTTCTGCAGAGCGGCCGAGAGGGGCTCGTGCAGTCCGCGCTCGTGCGCCGCGTCCATCCACCCCCGCAGGCCGATGCCCGTGGTGACCACGACCACGTCCGGTGGTTCCGCGATGAGCTCACGGGACCGTTCGATGAGCTGTTCGTCGTCGGCGGCAGGAAGGATGCTGAGGGCGGGCGCCCGGTACACCGCGGCCCCGCGGCGCTCGAGGGCCTTCGCCAGGTCGCCCGCACGGCGGTCGGCGGCGATGACGATCGTGCATCCGGTCAGGGCCTCATCGGGCAAGGGGACGGGCGTCATGCGAGCGCCGCCCGCTGCGGCGCGGGGGCGGGCAGGAGCAGATCTGCACGGGCGACCTCGCCGATCACGATCACCGCCGGGTTGCTGAGGCCGATCTCCGCGGCGTCGGTCAGCGCGCGCGCCAGTGTGGTGCGGGTGGTGCGCTGCAGCGCGGTGTGCCCGTTCTCGACGAACGCCATCGGACGCTCCCCCGGGACGCCGCTGCGGACAGCGGCCGACACGAGCCGCGGGAGCGCGGCGACGCCCATGAGCACGATCGTCGTCACCGTCGGATCGGCCATCGCGGCCAGCGTCGACGGCTCCAGTCCGCCCTGGCCGTTGACCACGTGGAAGGCGGCTGCGGTGCCGCGGTGCGTGACGGGGATGCCCGCGGCCTGCGGCACCGCGATCGCGCTGGACACCCCCGGCGTGACCTCGACCGGCACACCCGCGGCGAGGCAGGCCTGCATCTCCTCACCACCGCGGCCGAACACGAACGGATCGCCGCCCTTGAGGCGGACCACCCGGCGCCCCTCGAGAGCATGCTCGACGAGGATGCTGTTGATCTCCTCCTGCGGCACAGGGTGGGCTCCCGGGCGCTTTCCGACATCGATCACCTGCACCGCGGGGTCGAGTTCGCGGACGACCTCCTGGGCGGGCCCGAGACGGTCGGTGACGATCACGTCCGCCTCGGCGATGAGGCGCCGCGCACGCACCGTCATCAGATCGACGGGTCCGGGCCCTCCGCCGACGAGGTCCACACGGCCTGCGCCGCCTCGCCGGTTGCGGCGCAGCGGGAGGCGTCCGTTCGCCACGAGGTCTCCGATCGCATCCCGGATCGCCATCGTGCGCCGTGGATCGGCGCCGTGGGTGCTGACGACGCCGAGCGTGACGTCACCCACCACCGTCTGAGCCGTCATCCGCGCTGAGCCCTGCGATCCGTCACCGGCCGCGACGCACAGGACCCGGCGTCGCTCGCAGAGGGCCACGATGCGGCGATCGACGTTCGCGTCGCCGGTCGCCACGTGCGCCATCCACATCCCGGCGAGGTCCGCGGCGCGGAACCGTCGCGCCTGCCAGCTCAGCGCATGCGTGCGAACGAGCCGAGCGGTGTCGGGATGCAGCTCCGGGGCGACGACGCGCACGACGGCCCCCTCATCGAGGAACCGACGCAGTCGGCGCGCCGAAACGGCTCCTCCCCCGACCACCAGAACCGCGCGTCCTGCCAGTGAGACCCCCAGCATCAGCGTCATCCCTGCGCCTCGAAGTCGAGGTAGACCTCTTCGTCGCGGACGACGACCGGCCAGACCCGCAGGGACGCCGGGGGCCCGCCCTGCGTCGCCACGCACAGACCGGTGCGCAGATCGAAGACCTGCTTGTGCATCGGAGAAGCGACGGTGGGTGACTGATCCCTGGTGCCGACGATGCCGCGGGACATCACGTGCGCTCCGCTGTACGGGTCGAGGTTCGACACGGCGTGCACCGTGCCGTCCGCGAGGAGGAACAGTGCGACCTGCGTGCTGCCGAACAGCGCGGCGCGGCCGCGTTCCACCTCCAGGTCCCGGACTGAGCACACGCGCACGAGCGTGTCGACGGCTGCTGCGATGGTCATCTGCGCACCTCCAAGGTGGTTCCGGCGATGAGGATGCTCTCGGCCGATCGCTCGTCCGCGGTCGCCGGACGCACCTGCCCGCGGACGGGCACGTAGGCGAGCGAGGGATCGGGGGTGTCTGCGGCGTTCACGAAGGAGCCGAAGCGCCGCAGTTTCTCCGGGTCGCGGAGCGTCGCTGCCCACTCGTCCTCGTAGCGATCGACGTGGCGCGCCATCGCGGCATCGAGATCTGCGCAGATACCGAGGCTGTCATCGAAGATGACCTCGCGCAGGCCGTCCAGACCGCCCTCGAGCTCCTCGCACCAGGGTGCCGTCCGCTGCAGGCGATCGGCCGTGCGGATGTAGTACATGAAGAAGCGGTCGATCGCGCGGATGAGTCCCTCGTCGTCGAGCTCCGAGGCCAGCAGTTCGGCGTGCCTCGGTGAGAATCCTCCATTCCCGCCGACGTACATGTTCCAGCCGGTCTCGGTGGCGATCACTCCGACGTCCTTGCTGCGCGCCTCGGCGCATTCGCGGGCGCATCCCGAGACGCCCACCTTGAGTTTGTGGGGCGCGCGCAGCCCGCGGTAGCGCAGCTCGAGGCGCACCGCCATGCCCACCGAGTCGAGGACGCCGTATCGGCACCACGTGGAGCCCACGCAGGACTTCACTGTGCGCAGCGCCTTGCCGTAGGCCTGCCCCGACTCGAATCCCGCCTCGACGAGGCGCCCCCAGATCGCGGGCAGCTGCTCGAGCCGCGCGCCGAACATGTCGATCCGCTGACCGCCGGTGATCTTGGTGTAGAGCCCGTAGTCGTCGGCGATCCGGCCGATCGCGATCAGCCCGGCGGGTGTGACCTCGCCGCCCGGCATGCGCGGCACGACCGAATAGGTGCCGTCCTTCTGCATGTTCGCCATCACGTGGTCGTTGGTGTCCTGCAGCGCGGCGTTCTCGCCCTCGAGCACGTGCTCTCCGACCAGCACGGAGAGGATGCTGGCCAAGGCGGGCTTGCAGATGTCGCAGCCCCGCCCGCGACCGAAGCGCGCGATGATCGCGCTGAAGGTCGTCAGCTCCGACACGCGCACGGCGTCGAACAGCTGGCGGCGTGACATGTCGAAGTGCTCGCACAGAGCCGTGGAAGCCGTGCGACCGGACTTGGCGAGTTCCTTGGCGACGATCTTCGACACCATGAAGACGCAGGAACCGCAGGTCGCGCCCGCTCGGGTGCAGCTCTTCACCGATGCCGCGTCCGCGCATCCCTCCTCGTGCACGGCGGTGCGGATGCGCCCTGCTGTGACATTCGAGCACGAGCAGACGACAGCGTCGTCGGACAGCTCACGGGAGGGCGCATCCATGCGGTCCTCCGGGAGGAGATACCCCGCGGGGTCGCCGCCCAGCGGGCCCCCGACGAGCGGACGCAGTGCGCCGTACGCCGATGCGTCGCCGATCAGGATGCCTCCGAGGAGCGTCTTCGCGTCGTCCGAGAGGACGAGCTTCTTGTAGACGCCCGCCACCGGATCGGTGTAGACCACGTCGAGCGCGCCGGGGATCTCCGCCATCGCGTCTCCGAAGCTCGCCACATCCACGCCGGACAGCTTCAGCTTCGTCGAGTCGTCGTATCCGGGGAACGACGCGTCCGCACCGTTCAGTCGCGCGGCCGCCACTTCCGCCATCGCGTACCCGGGCGCGACCAGGCCCACCGCGCGACCCTCGAAGTTCGCGACCTCACCGACGGCGAGGATCCGAGGATCGTCCGTGCGGCATCCGTCGTCGATGATCACGCCTCCCTCCGGGTGGACCGCGAGTCCCGCCGCGCGAGCGAGTTCGTCGCGCGGACGGACGCCGACCGTGAACACCACGACGTCGGCGGGAAGGTGGCCGTCGTGCGCGAACTCGATCGCGGTGACGGCGCCGGAGTCGTCGGCCGTGAGTCTGCTGGTGCGGCTTCCGGTGCGGACGGAGATGCCTCGTGCCTCGATGAGCCTCCGCAGCACGGTCCCGCCCGACGCGTCGAGCTGGGCGGACATGAGCCGATCCGACGACTGCACCACCGTGCAGTCCACGTCCATCCCCTGCAGCGCCCCCGCAGCCTCGAGCCCGAGCAGCCCGCCGCCGATCACCGCACCGCGGAGCGTCCGCCCCAGTCGCGCGCTCCTTAGCGCGACGTACTCACGCAGCCGCGTCACATCGTCGAGGGTGCGATAGACGAAGCATCCGTCAAGGTCGCGGCCCTCGACCGGAAGCCGCGGGGCATACGACCCGGTGGCGAGCACCAGCGTGCCGTAGCCGAGCACCGCGCCGGAGCGGGTCTGGACCGTGCGGGCGCCACGGTCCACGCGCGTCACGGGATCTCCGCTCAGATGGGTCACCCGGGGGTCGGCGAACACCCTGCGGTCCAGCGTGAGCTCGTCGACTGTCGCACCGGAGAAGAACGACGTCAGGCCCACGCGGTCGTAGGGATCCCTCGGCTCCTCGCCGATCACGGTGACGGAGTGCCGGTCCTTCCCGTCGCTGAGAAGACTGTCGACGAAGCGGTGCGCGACCATGCCCGCACCCACCACGAGCACATCCGCGGCGGCACTGAGCTGTTCGGTCATCGCACCCTGTTCCATGCATCGAAGCTATGGAGCCCGTGTTTCGCGAACCGGCCGATCCGCGTTACGCGCGTCGAACAGTTCGCTCACAAACGGGTAACGATGGTGTGAGCAGACCGAACGATAGGGTTGCGGTGGCGGGCCCCGGCCCGCTCGGAGGGAGAGGAAATCGATGGCGACACGCGGTTCCCGTGGCGCGCAGCAGCGCGCACGCACGGATGCGGAACGAGCACGTCTCTACGCGGCACGCCGCGACTGGAACGACGGCCTCGTCGCCCGCAGACGCCGCGACACCGTGATCGCCGTCGTCGCGGGCGGTCTCATCGTCATCGGAGCCGGAGTGAGTCAGGCGGTCCACGCGCAGGTGAGCGCACCCGCCCCGAAACCGTCTCCGACGGCGACCGAGCCCGCGCCCACACCACTGCTGACCCCGCCCGCCGACGAGTCGCCCGCACCCACGCAGACTCCCGGCGAGTGAACTAGGCTGAGCGGAGTCCTTTCCCACTCCCGCGGACAGACCGCGCAAGGAGAACACCGTGTCTGACGACAACGCACCCAAGCCCACTCCGCCGATCCCCGCACCGCCGCGCAAGCCGATGCCGCGGGTCACCGCCGCTCCCGCCGCAGCCCCCACGGTCCCTGCGCCGGTCTCCTCGGATGCATCCGAGTGGGGCCGAGTCGCCGAGGACGGCACCGTCGAGGTGCGGGAGGGCGACGACTGGCGTCCGGTCGGACAGTACCCGGACGGCACGCCCGACGAGGCCCTCGCCTACTACGCGCGCAAGTTCGACGACTTCGCCGTCAAGCTCGGCACGCTGGAGACCCGGGCGCAGGGCGGCGGAAGCTCGGCATCCGATCTGACCAAGCAGGCGAAGCACCTGCTCGACGAGGTCACCGGTGCCGCCGCGGTCGGCGACCTGGCAGGACTCCGCACGCGCATCGAGACGCTGATCAGCTCGCTCTCCGAGGCTGCCGCGAAGGAGGCGGAAGCCGCCAAGGAGGCGCTGGACGCCGCGATCGCCGAGCGCACCGTCATCGTGGAGAAGGCCGAGGCCATCGCCGGCCGCGACCTCGCCAAGGTGCAGTGGAAGCAGGTCACGGTCGAGATGACCGAGCTGTTCGACGCATGGCAGACGCACCAGCAGAACGGACCCCGCCTGCCCAAGAGCACGGCGCAGCAGCTCTGGAAGCGGTTCCGCGATGCCCGTTCGACCGTGGACAAGGCGCGCCGCGCGTTCTTCTCCGAGCTCGACGACGTGCACCGCGCCGCACGCGACGTGAAGTCCCGTCTGGTCGAGCGCGCCGAGGCCCTCGCTCCGCGCGGCATCGACGGGATCCCCGCCTACCGCACCCTGCTCGACGAGTGGAAGGCGGCCGGCCGCGCCGGGCGCAAGGCCGACGACGCGCTCTGGGCCAGGTTCAAGGCCGCAGGTGACGCCCTCTACGCGGCGCGCGCCGAGCAGGCCGCCGCCGAGGAGGCGGACTCCGCACCGCGCATCGAGGCCCGTGAGGCGCTCCTGGAGGAGGCGAAGGCCGTCGCCGACGAGCCGAACCTCAAGCGCGCGCGTCAGCTGCTGACCCGCATCCAGCGTCAGTGGGACGAGGTCGGGCGCATCTTCCCGCGCGAGAAGGAGCGTGCGCTGGACGACCGCATGCGGTCCATCGAGCAGGCCCTCAAGTCCCGCGAGGACGTGGACTGGAAGAAGAACAACCCCGAGACCAAGGCGCGCGCGAACGACATGAGCTCGCAGCTGCTCGAGGCGATCGAGAAGCTCGAGCAGGAGCTCGCCGCGGCGGAGAAGGCCGGCGACAAGAAGGCCGTCAAGGAGGCGACGGAGGCGCTGGCCGCCCGTCGCGCCTGGCTCAGCGCACTCGGCGCCTGATCCGCGTTATCCACAGTATGAGCCGTGCGCGCCCGACATCGGGCGGCACGGCTCATACTTCTTTGCATGCATCCCGCCCTCTTCTACCGGCCGGGCGAGCGCCTCTCGCTCCCTGAACTGGGCGCCGCGCGGCTGGACGGAGTCGTCTTCGAGGTCGGCGAGGGGTTCATGCCCGCCGACACCGTCGAGGGGGCGGATGCCAGGGCGACGAGCCTGCGCGACCTCATCCCCTCGCATCTGGCCGCCTGCGGTCCGACGGCGGCGTGGATCCACGGCGCGGGTGACGCACCACCGCAGATCCACCACGTCCGGCGGGCCGGCCCTACCCGCGGACGCGTCGGCTTCTCGCCCCGGGTGGTCTACCACGAGCGTCGTGCCGCGCCCGAGGAAATGCTGTCGATCGGCGGCATCGAGGTCACCACTCCTCTCGCCACCGCAGAGGAGCTGCTGTTCGCCGCGACGAAGCCGGGCGGCGACGACGAGAGGTGGCTGCGCGCGCTGCTGCTGCTCAGCCCCGAGCTCGTCGACGCGCTGCAGCCCATGCTCGCGGCGACGGTGCGGCGCCCCGGAAGACGCCGCGCCCTGCAGCTGATGTCGGAACTCGCGACGATCAGGACGTCGTGACGCGGTACACGTCGTAGACGGCGTCGATCCGCCGCACGGCGTTCAGCACACGGTCCAAGTGCACCGAGTCGCCCATCTCGAACACGAAGCGGCTCAGCGCCAGACGCTCGTCCGTGGTCGAGACGGTCGCGGACAGGATGTTCACGTGGTGCTCGCTGAGCACGCGGGTCACATCGGACAGCAGCCCCGAGCGGTCCAGTGCCTCGACCTGGATCTGCACACGGAACACGCTCTTCGTGGTGGGCGCCCACTCGACCTCGACGAAGCGCTCGGGGTCGCTGCCGAGCGCCTTGACGTTGACGCAGTCCTTGCGGTGGACCGAGACGCCGCTGCCGCGGGTGACGAAGCCGACGATGGGATCGCCCGGGACGGGCGTGCAGCAGCGTGCGAGCTTGACCAGGATGTCGGCCGCGCCGCGCACGAGGATGCCGGAGTCGCCGGAGCGCGCCTCCCGAGCCGGAGCGTGGCCGGGCAGCTCGATGGCACCCGTACTGGTGTCGGGCTCCGAGGCGACGAGCGCCGTGACCTTCTCCAGCACCGACTGCGTGGAGACATGACCCTCGCCGACGGCGGCGTACAGCGCCGTCACGTCCTCGTAGCGCAGCTGGTGCGCGACCTCCGCGAATGACTCCTGACTCATGAGTCGCTGCAGCGGAAGGTTCTGCTTGCGCATCGCGCGGGCGATGGACTCCTTGCCCTGCTCGACCGCCTCCTCGCGGCGCTCCTTGGTGAACCAGCCCTTGATCTTGTTCCGCGCGCGGGTGCTCTTGACGAAGGTCAGCCAGTCCTGGCTGGGGCCGGCATCCGGGTTCTTCGAGGTGAACACCTCGACGACATCACCGCTGCGCAGCTCCGACTCCAGCGGGACCAGCCGGCCGTTGACCTTGGCCCCCATCGTGCGATGGCCGATCTCGGTGTGCACGGCGTAGGCGAAGTCCACGGGCGTCGCGCCCGCCGGCAGGCCGATGACTCGCCCCTTCGGGGTGAAGACGTAGACCTCCTTGGCGCCGATCTCGAACCGGAGCGAGTCGAGGAACTCGCTCGGGTCTGCGGTCTCGGCCTGCCAGTCGGAGATGTGGGCGAGCCAGGCCATGTCGGCATCCGTCTTGCGGGTCTCGACCTTGCCGCCGTTCATCCGCTCCTTGTACATCCAGTGCGCGGCGACGCCGAACTCTGCCTGCTGATGCATCTCGTGCGTGCGGATCTGGATCTCCACCGTGCGACCGGACGGCCCGATGACCGTGGTGTGCAACGACTGGTAGAGGTTGAACTTCGGGGTGGCGATGTAGTCCTTGAAGCGGCCCGGCAGCGGCGTCCAGCGCGCGTGGATCGCTCCCAGCACCGCGTAGCAGTCGCGCACCGAGTTGACCAGCACGCGGATGCCGATGAGGTCGTAGATGTCGTCGAACTCGCGTCCGCGCACGACCATCTTCTGGTACACGGAGTACAGCTGCTTGGGACGGCCGAACACCTTGCCACGGATCCGCAGCTCGCGCAGGTCCTCGTCGATCGCCTCGATCACCTGCTGCAGGTACTTCTCGCGCTGCGGGGTGCGCTGGGCGATCAGGCTGTTGATCTCGGCGTAGATCTTCGGATGCAGGACGGCGAAGGACAGGTCCTCGAGTTCGGACTTGATGGTCTGGATACCGAGCCGGTTGGCCAGGGGCGCGTAGATCTCCAGCGTCTCCTTGGCCTTGCGCGCGGACTTCTCGGGGGGAACGAACCCCCAGGTGCGCGCGTTGTGCAGCCTGTCGGCGAGCTTGATGAGCAGCACGCGGATGTCCTTGGACATGGCCACGATCATCTTGCGGACGGTCTCGGCCTGGGCGCTCTCGCCGTACTTGACCTTGTCGAGCTTGGTGACGCCGTCGACGAGCATCGCGACCTCGTCGCCGAACTCCTCGGTGAGCTCGCTCAGTGCGTAGCCGGTGTCCTCCACCGTGTCGTGCAGCAGGGCGGCCGCGATCGCGCGCGGCCCGAGCCCCAGCTCGGCGAGGATCTGCGCGACCGCGAGCGGATGCGTGATGTAGGGCTCGCCGCTCTGACGGAACTGCCCCTCGTGCTTCTCCCTCGCGACGCGATACGCGTGCTCGATGATGGGGAGATCGCCACGGGGGTGATTGGCACGGACCGTGCGGATCAGGTTGTCCAGGTCGTTGACGCGGGGCGCGCGGGAGAAGATGCGCGGCACCAGCCTGCGCAGGCTGGATCCCTGCGATGCGACCTGCGAATCGGCCATCTGTGCTCCCGTCCCCGCGATGTGTTCATCCTACGCGGGGACCGGGCGCACCCGGTCCCCGCAGGGGTCCGCTCACACGGAGGTGGTCGCTGCGGCGCGCTCGCGCGCCTGGAGCACCTTCTTGTCGTGCGCGAGGATGTCCGGCTCGTTCTGACGGAACGCCGCGTACAGCGGGGCCGCCACGAACAGCGTGGAGTAGGTCGCGACGAGGATGCCGACGAAGATCGACAGCGAGATCGCCGAGAGCGTCTCCGCACCGAACCAGAAGGCACCGATGAAGAGGATCGCGCCGACCGGAAGGGCGGCCACGACGGAGGTGTTGATCGATCGGACCAGGGTCTGGTTGACCGCGAGGTTGACCGACTCGCCGAAGGTGCGCTGCAGGCTGACGGCGTCCTCCTGGGTGTTCTCGCGAACCTTGTCGAACACCACCGTGGTGTCGTACAGCGAGTACGCGAGGATCGTCAGGAACCCGATCACCGCGGCCGGGGAGATCTCGAAGCCGGCGAGGGCATAGATCCCGACCGTGATGACCAGCACGTCCAGGAGTCCGAGGATCGAGGCGGCCGACATCTTCCAGGTGCGGAAGTAGATGCCGAGGATCAGGAAGGTCAGCGCCAGGAAGATCGCCAGACCCCACAGGGACTGCCGCGTGACGCCCTCGCCCCAGGCGGGGCCGATGAAGGAGTCCGAGACCTCGTCGGCCTTCACATCGAAGGCCGACGCGAGCGCCGCCTTGACGTCCTGCGTCTGGTTCGGGGTCATCCGGTCGGTCTGGACGCGGACGTCCTTCTTGTTGACGATGGCGACCTTGGTCGTCGCGCCGGGGACCACTGAGCGCACGGCGTCGCTGGCCAGGCCCTGGTTGGTGGACGCGGGGCCGACGACCATGAACTGGGATCCGCCGGTGAACTCGATGGAGAACTGCACCGGCCTCACGAGCGGGACCAGCACGGAGCCGAGCACCAGCAGGATCGCGATGACGAACCACAGGCGGCGCTTGCCGACGAACGGGAAGGAGGTCTTCCCGGAGTACAGGTTGTTGCCGAACTCATTCATGGAGATCATGAGGCGTCGGAGTCCTTCCCGGCATCCTTGGATCCCATCGCGGTGAGTGCCTCAGCGCGCTTGCGCTCGGCGATCGTCTGGCGCCGCTCGGCCTCGCCCCGGGCGCCCTTGTTGCGCGCCGCACGCCCCTTCGAGGCGGTCTCGGCGGTGCGGTACTCGGTCTGGGCACCGCGGACGGCGCCCAGCGACTCCGCGTTCAGGCCGGACAGCCTGTGACCGCCGCCGAAGAAGCGGGTGCGCGCGAGGATCTGCATGACCGGATGCGTGAAGATCACGAAGATGAACACGTCGATCAGGGTCGTCAGGCCCAGCGTGAACGCGAAGCCCTTGACCGTCGCGTCGGCGAGGATGAACAGCACGACGGCGGCCAGGATGTTGACCGACTTGGCGATGTAGATCGTGCGCTTGGCGCGTTCCCAGCCGTACTCGATCGAACCGGTGATCGACCTGCCGTCGCGCAGCTCGTCCCGGATGCGCTCGAAGTACACGATGAACGAGTCGGCGGTGAAGCCGATCGACACGATCAGACCCGCGACACCGGCGAGCGAGAGCCGGAAGCCCATCCGCCACGCGAGGATCGCGATGATGATGTAGGTCAGCACGCCCATCACGGCGATCGAGGCCATGATCACCCAGCCGAGCGCTCGGTAGCTGAGCAGTGAGTAGACCGCCACCAGCCCCAGCCCGATCAGACCGGCGATCAGACCGTACTGCAGCTGCTGCGAGCCGAGGGTCGCCGAGACGGTGTCCGAGCTCTGCACGGTGAAGCTCAGCGGCAGCGCACCGTACTTGAGCTGGTCGGCGAGCGTCTTCGCGCTCTCCTGCGTGAAGTTGCCCGAGATGCTGGGCTTGCCGTTGAGGATCGCGGCCTGCATGACGGGTGCCGAGATGACCTTGCCGTCGAGCACGAACGCGAACTGGTCGCGCGGGCTGAGGTTCGCGATGCGGTTGGCGTTCAGCCGCTGGCTGATCTCGCCGAAGACCTTGGTGCCCTTGGCGTTCATCGACAGGTTGACGGTCCACTGGCCGGACTGCTGCTCGCGCCCGGCGGTGGCGTCGTTGATGACCGTGCCGTCGAGCTCCATCGGCCCGAGGATGTACTTCGCCTGGGCGTTGCCCTGGTTGTCGAACTCGCAGGCGATCAGAGGCTGGTCCTCCGGCGGGTTGCTCTCCTGCTCGGCCTTGCAGTCGAAGGCCTGGAACTGGGCCTGCAGCTTGGGCGTGATGTACGCCGGATCCGAGGCGTTGGTGGGCTTCGCCGTCGGCGTGGCCTCCAGGGTGGCCGCCGGCGTCGGGTACGGCGTGCTCTTGCCGTCCTCGCCGACGAAGCTGTTCACCGGTGCATCCGTGTACAGCACGGCCCGGAACTCGAGCTTCGCGCTGGCGGTGATGCGCGCGCGGTCGGCCTTGGACGCAGCACCCGGGATCTGGACGACGATGTTGCGGCCGCCCTCGGTGGTGATGTCGGCCTCGGACACGCCCGATGCGTCCACACGCTGACGGATGATCGAGACGGCCTGGGTCAGCTGTTCGGCCGAGGGCGCGGCCCCGTCGGGCGTCGCGGCCTGCAGGATGATCTGCGTGCCGCCCTGCAGGTCGAGCGCGAGCTCGGGTGTCCAGGAGCTGGCGGGCTTGTCGTTGTCAGCCTTGAAGACGTACACGCCGAGCGCGTTGATGCCGAAAAGCACCGCCGTCACGACGAGCAGGCCGAGGAGGACCCGCCAGGCGTGGCGGGTCGGGGATGTGGATGCCACGGGGTTCCGCTTTCCGCGAGAGAGGACGCTGCGCGTCAGTTGTCGTTGTTGCGCTCGAGACGAGCCTTCGTCTCCTCGGGCGTCTCGACCTGGATCGACTCGATCCCGTCCCTCGCGCCCTCCGCAGGCGTGGTCTCAGTGGCGGCGGCGTCCTCGGTGTCGGCCTCGTCGTCAGCGGTCTCCTCGGTGGGGTCGACGACGCGGATGATGGCCTGGCTGTGCACCTCGATGACCACGCCCGGAGCGAGCTCCACCTGGGCGGGCTTGTCGAGGTCGACCGGGTCGAAGGACACGATGGTGCCGTACAGGCCGCCCTGCAGCAGCACCTTGGCGCCCGGAACGGTCTTGGCGGCCTTCTCCTCCTGCTGCTCCTTCATCTGCTTCTGGCGCTTGCGCGTGTTCATGAACATGAACACGAGCATCACGGCGAGAAGACCGAAGAGCATGAGGGACATGGGATCCATAGGAGCAAGAGCCTTTCAGATGCACGCCGGACGCGGCGTTGCGTGAGGGGGAAACCGGGAATCCGGGAAGCCTTCAGCGATTATAGGTCATCGAACAATGCTGCGCCCTCGGGGTGCGCGACTCCGAGATGGCGGTACGCCTCGGGCATCGCGATGCGCCCGCGCGGTGTGCGGCCCAGGAATCCGATGCGCACAAGGTACGGCTCGACGACGCTCTCGACCGTCTCGGCCTCCTCCCCGACCGCGACGGCGAGAGTGCTCAGGCCCACCGGGCCACCGCGGAAGCGCCGCACCAGGGCATCCAGCACAGCACGGTCCAGCCGATCGAGGCCGATCGCGTCCACGTCGTACAGCTCGAGCGCTGAGCGCACGTCGCCGATCGACGCGGATGCCCCGGAGCCGTGCACCAGTGCGTAGTCGCGCACCCGGCGCAGCAGGCGGTTGGCGATGCGGGGCGTGCCACGGGAGCGCCGCGCGATCTCGGCGAGCGAATCCGCGGGCAGCGCCACGCCGAGGACGTTCGCGGAGCGGGCGATGACGCGCTCGAGGTCGCTTTCGTCGTAGAACTCCAGGTGACCGGTGAAACCGAACCTGTCGCGCAGCGGATTGGGCAGCAGGCCCGATCTCGTGGTCGCGCCGACCAGGGTGAAGGGTGCGAGATCCAGCGGGATGCTCGTCGCTCCGGCACCCTTGCCGACCATGATGTCGATGCGGAAGTCCTCCATCGCCAGATACAGCATCTCCTCGGCGGAGCGCGCCATGCGGTGGATCTCGTCGATGAACAGCACTTCGCCCGGCGTGAGGCTCGACAGCAGCGCGGCCAGGTCACCGGCGTGCTGGATCGCGGGGCCGCTGCTGAGCCGCAGAGGGCGACCGCTCTCGTGTGCCACGATCATCGCGAGGGTCGTCTTGCCCAGGCCCGGAGGCCCCGCGAGCAGGATGTGGTCGGCAGGACGCTCCTGGATGCGGGCGGCCTCCAACAGGAGCTGCAGCTGACCGCGTACCTTCGGCTGGCCGACGAACTCACTCAGACTCGCGGGGCGCAGAGCGCCCTCGATGGCGAGCTCGGTCTCGTCCAGCGCCTCGCCGGCGTCGCGGTGATCCTCAGCCACGCTTCGCTCCCGGCCCCATGGCGGCGAGCGTGCGCCGCAGCAGCGCGGGAACGGACTCCCGCTCGGCATCCGTCGCCTCCTCGGCGGACTCGACCGCCGCCTCGGCTGCGACCTTCTCCGACCAGCCGAGCCCGACGAGTGCCGCAGCCACCTGGTCGACGACCGCCGTGCTCGCGGACGCCGACGGCGCGCTGGCGACGCGCGCCTGCACCTTGCCCGCCAATTGCACCACGATGAGCTTCGCCGTCTTCGGGCCGATGCCCGAGACGCGTCGGAACGGGGCGTCGTCCTCCGCGGTGACCGCCTCGGCGATCTGATCGACCGTGAGGTGCGAGAGCACGCCGAGCGCGGACTTCGGGCCCACACCGGTCACGCTCAGCAGCAGGCCGAAGATCTCCAGTTCGTCGCGGTCGCCGAAGCCGTACAGGGTCAGAGCATCCTCGCGCACGATCAGGCTGGTGTGCAGCCGGAGCTGCTCGCCGATCGCGGCCGTGTGCGCGACGTCGGCGGGCACGAAGACCGAGAAGCCGACCCCGCCGGTCTCGATGATGACGTGGTCGGAGGCCGTGTGCAGCACCGTGCCGCGCAGCGAGGAGATCATGCAGCCAGCCTATCGGGCCGATCGTACATTCGTTCGAGCGACACGAGTCGTGCCCCGGGCGCCGCGCTCGGCGTCCGCCCACGCGCGCTGCGCCGGCGTCAGCGAGTCGGAGGCCGAGGGCGCAGCGGATCCGCCGCGCCAGGCGTGACAGAGCGCGATGGCCAGGGCATCCGCCGCATCCGCGGGCTGAGGCGGCGCGTCGAGTCGCAGGATCCGGGCGATCATAGACTGCACCTGCTTCTTGTCCGCGGATCCGTAGCCGGTCACGGCGGCCTTCACCTCGCTGGGCGTATGCGTCGCGGCGGGCAGTCCTGCCTCCGCCGCGATGAGCAGTGCCACGCCGGATGCCTGGGCGGTGCCCATCACGGTCTGCACGTTGTGCTGCGCGAACACGCGCTCCACGGCGACGGCGTCCGGGTGGTGGTCCTCGATGACCGCGCGGATGCCGGCGGCCACCGCCGCCAGGCGCACCGGGAGCTCCGCGTCCAGCGGTGTCCGCACGACGCCCACGTGCACCAGTGTTGCGCGCCGCGTCCGGTCGACGTCGACGATGCCGACGCCGCACCGGGTGAGGCCGGGATCGATGCCCAGCACGCGCAGAGAGGTCACTCCCCCAGGCTACGGGCGCAGAACGGCCCCGGACGCAGGCGCGCCCGGGGCCGTTGCGAAGCTCTTACTCGTCGTCGCTCTCGAGCTCGGCCTGCACCTCGGCGGTCAGGTCGAAGTTGGCGTAGACGTTCTGCACGTCATCGCTGTCCTCGAGCGCGTCGATCAGGCGGAAGATCTTGCGCGCGGTGTCGGCGTCGATCTCCACCTTGAGGTTCGGGACGAACTCGACATCGGCGGACTCGTAGTCGATGCCCGCCTCCTGCAGTGCGGAGCGCACAGGCACGAGGTCGCTGGCGTCGGTGATCACCTGGAAGCCCTCGGCGTGCTCCTCGATCTCCTCGGCGCCGGCCTCGAGAGCGGCCATCATCACGTCGTCCTCGGTGGTGCCCTCGGAGCCGACGACGATGACGCCCTTGCGGGTGAAGTTGTAGGCGACCGAACCCGGGTCGGCCAGCGTGCCGCCGTTGCGGCTCAGAGCCGTGCGGACCTCCGCGGCTGCGCGGTTCTTGTTGTCGGTCAGACACTCGATCATCAGGGCCACACCGCCCTGCCCGTAGCCCTCGTACATGATCGAGGTGTACTCGACGGCCTCGCCGCCGATGCCCGCACCGCGCTTGATGGCGCGGTCGATGTTGTCCTTCGGGACGGAGGTCTTCTTGGCCTTGAGCACGGCGTCGAAGAGCGTCGGATTGCCGTCGAGATCGGCGCCGCCGAGCTTGGCCGCGACCTCGATGTTCTTGATGAGCTTGGCCCACGACTTGGCACGGCGCGCGTCGATGACGGCCTTCTTGTGCTTGGTCGTGGCCCACTTGGAATGCCCGGACATATATCTCCGCTCGTCTCGTGTGCCCGGAGTCGCCTCCAGGGCATCGTCCATTCTAACGAATCAGGGACGTTCCGCCGTCAGCCGTTCAGCCGGGTGCCGCCGGTGCGCCCTCGTGCCTCTGCGACGGCGGCGCTCTCAGGCAGGGCGATCGGCTCGTCCATCGCGGCGTCCGGCGTCCAGTGCGCCCAGCCCTCGTCGAGCGGCCATCCTCCTGGCATCAGGAACTCCGCAGCCGCGTGGTCGGCGATCGCCCGCACGGCGTCCGCCTGCGCAGCGGTGAATCGACCCTGTGCGACGGCCGCGGCGAGTTCGTCGGCATCCTTCAGCCACACGTCCTCCTCACCCGGATGATCGGCTTCGATCCAGAGGTCGAGGATGAGGTCACGCGAGAAGATGCCGGGTGCGCCGGTAGCGGAGCGCAGGTGAGGCAGCTCCAGATTCACGTACGCGCCTTCGGGCGTCCCATCCGCTCCGCGGAAGAACCACACCGACCAGGGGCGGCCACTCGGTGCCACGCGCACCACCCCGGGCCCCCGCCAGGTCGACTCGCGGATCTCCCATGGCACGCTGAACCGCTCCTCGAGCGGGACCTCTCTGGTGGCCCTGCCGTCAGCCGGCACGGATTCCAGCCGGGCGGATCCGGACGGGATCCAGACCACCAGGCCGCGTGCGTCGTCCCGGATCACCCGCGCGGTCTCGATGTACCGTCCGTAGCGCCACAGGATGGGTTCGCCGGCGGTGAAGCGCGGTGCATCTTCGGAGTCCGCGGGCACGGCATCCGCGAACTCGTCGCCGGCATGAGCGCCCTCATGCTGATCGACGAGCAACTCGACAGCCTCGTCGAGCGGGATGCTCCGCGCACACAGCGCCTCCCACGCCTCTCCCCTCCTGCCGACGAGGGTGACGGTTCCCCCGCTGGCGCTGACATCCGTGGATCCGAGGGGAAGGCGCATGCGGCCACGCTACCGTCCGCGTCGGCGAACGCGTTCAGGCAGGGTGCCCATTGCGACCCCTGTCGCCGACGGTGACCTCCGGCTAGGCTCCACGGATGGACATGCTCAAGGGCGAGCAGATCGCCGCCGCTGCACTGACCGACTGGCGCAAGCTCGCCCAGGGACTGTACGCCCGATATCTCGTGAGGGACTACCGATCCGCAGCCCGATTCGTCACGGCGATCGCCGAAGCCGGTGCGCGGATCGGGCACCACCCGCGCACCACGATCGGCGAAGGACACGTCGATCTGAGGCTCGTCAGCGTGGACGCCGTCTACCGTGACGGCGAGGGCGTCGAGCACGTCGTGGAATGGGTGACGCAGAACGATGTGGACCTCGCACGCGCGATCACCGAGATCGCCGCCGGGCAGGGCATCGCGCCCGAACCCACCGCCGTGTCCGAGATCGAGCTGGGCCTCGACACCCCCGACTCGGGCATGATCGCCCCGGTGTGGGCCGCGCTGCTGACGGGGCACGCCGAATCCCGGGGACGCGGTACGCCCAGCGACGAGATCAGGGATGCCACAGGACGCGTGCCGCATCTGTGGTTCGGTGATGCCGACGACGCGTCGCCGCAGCGGTTCCATGTCGAGGTGTACGTGCCGCCGGAGTGCGTCGCGGAGCGCGTGGCAGCGGTGAAGGACGCGGGCGGTGTGGTCATCGACGACTCGGATGCTCCGGGACTCACCGTGTTCGCGGATCAGGACGGGAACCGCGGCGTGCTGTGCGCGGACACGTCTGCCGCGAGCCGTCCGGCGGGCGACGCCGGCGCAGTCCGCACCGCCTGATCCGGCTCAGCCGCGCGCGGCGACCCGGTCCAGGAACCGCTGGTGGAACCGCGGCTCGCCGCTCAGCTCCGGATGAAAGCTGATGCCGAGCAGGTTCCCCTGCTCGACGGCCACGACGCGTCCGTCCTCCAGCGCCGCCAGGGTGGTGGCATCCGCGCCGACCTCCTCCACCACGGGGCCACGGATGAACGTCGTGTGCACCGGATCGGTCCCGAGCGCGGGGATGTCGAGCTCCGCCTCGAAGGACTCCGTCTGGCGGCCGAAGGCGTTGCGCCTGGTCAGCACGTCCATCCCGCCGAAGGTCTGCTGGCCGTCGATCGCGTCGATCAGACGGTCCGAGAGCATGATCAGCCCCGCGCAGGTGCCGAGCATCGGCATCCCGTCGCGGATCGCCGCACGGATCGGCTCCGCCAGACCGAACTGCCGGGACAGCTTGTCGATCACCGTCGACTCGCCGCCGGGGATGGCCAGGCCGTCGACCTGGGCGAACTCCTCGGGACGGCGCACGCGCACGACGTCGGCACCGAGGTGCTCGAGCAGGGCGACGTGCTCGCGCACATCGCCCTGCAGCGCGAGCACGCCGACGCGCGCCGTGGTCACCAGCCCCGCTCGGCGAGACGGTGCGGCGCGGGCAGGTCGGCGACGTTGATGCCCACCATGGCCTCGCCGAGGCCACGGGAGACCTCTGCGATCACCTTGGGGTCGTCGTAGAACGTCGTCGCCTTGACGATGGCCTTCGCGCGGGCGACAGGGTCGCCGGACTTGAAGATGCCCGAGCCGACGAACACGCCGTCGGCGCCCAGCTGCATCATCATCGCGGCATCCGCGGGGGTGGCCACGCCGCCGGCCACGAACAGGACGACCGGGAGCTTGCCGGTCTCGGCGATCTCGGAGACCAGCTCGTATGGCGCCTGCAGCTCCTTGGCCGCGACGTACAGCTCGTCCTTCGACAGCGCACCGAGGGCTGCGATCTCGCCGCGGATCTTGCGGATGTGCTTCATGGCCTCGGAGACGTCGCCGGTGCCGGCCTCGCCCTTGGAACGGATCATCGCCGCGCCCTCGTTGATGCGGCGCAGCGCCTCACCCAGGTTGGTGGCACCGCAGACGAAGGGAACCGTGAAGCCCCACTTGTCGATGTGGTTGACGTAGTCGGCCGGCGACAGCACCTCGGACTCGTCGATGTAGTCGACGCCCAGTTCCTGCAGCACCTGCGCCTCGACGAAGTGGCCGATGCGGGCCTTCGCCATGACCGGGATGGAGACCGCGTCGATGATGCTGTCGATCATGTCGGGGTCGCTCATGCGCGAGACGCCGCCCTGGGCGCGGATGTCGGCGGGGACCCGCTCGAGCGCCATGACCGCGACGGCCCCGGCATCCTCGGCGATCTTGGCCTGGTCGGCGGTGACGACGTCCATGATGACGCCGCCCTTCAGCATCTCGGCGAGTCCGCGCTTGACGCGCTGCGAGCCGGTGGTGGGGGTCTGGTCTGCCATCGTGTCTCCTCGGGAAGAAGGTCAGTACAAAAGATTCTTTGGCCTATGTCAAAAGATAGCACCATAGAATCGGCGTGTGAGCATGGATATCGCCGGGACGACCGCTGCGGAGATCGCCGACAGCGTGCGGGCGCTGCGCGAGCGCGGGATGCTGCGCCCGGGCGACGCGCTCCCCCCGGTGCGGGAGCTCGCCGGCCTTCTGGGCGTCAACCGCAACACCGCCGTCGCCGCCTACCGTCAGCTCGCGCAGGCCGGCCTGGTGATCTCGAAGGGCCGCGGCGGAACACTCATCGCCGGTGCCGCGCACGTGGCGCAGGAGGGCATCGCCGCCGACACCGTGCTGCAGGACATCGGCTCGGGGAACCCCGACCCCCAGCTGATCCCCGACCCGACCGCCGCGCTCGCCGGCATCGTCGGGCGGCCCGTCCTCTACGGCGAACCGGTCATCGATCCGGGCCTCGAGCAGTGGGCACGCGAGTGGATGCTGGCGGATCTCCCCCGCGACGACCTGCGCATCACCGTGACCAGCGGCGCGGTCGACGCCGTCGAGCGGCTGCTGGCCCAGGCGCTCATGCGCGACGACGCCGTGGCACTCGAGGACCCGTGCTTCCTGGCCAGCATCCACACCGTCCGGCTCGGCGGCTACCGGGCGGTTCCGGTCCCCGTCGATGCGGAGGGGATGACGGTCGAGGGCCTGAAGGCGGCGCTGGACGCGGGTGTCCGCGCGATCATCAGCACACCGCGCGCGCAGAATCCCACCGGGGTGAGCCTCTCCCCCGCCCGCGCTGAGGCGCTGCGTGCGGTGCTCCGCCCGCATCCGTACGTGCTGATCGTCGAGGACGATCACTTCTCGATGCTGTCCGCGCACCCGTACGCCTCACTGATCGGCCCGGAGCACCGGCGCTATGCGCTGCTGCGCTCGGTGTCGAAGTTCCTCGGACCCGACATGTGCCTGGCGCTCGCCGCGACCGATCCCACCACCGCCGAACGGCTCGCGATGCGGCTGAATCCTGGCACGACCTGGGTCAGCCACCTGCTGCAGCGCCTCGCGCACGCGCAGCTGGCGGATGCCGGTGTGCGCGCGCGGATCGCGGAGGCCGCGGCGCATTATGCGGCGCGCAACGGCGCGTTCGTCTCCGCCCTCGCCGAGCGCGGCATCGAGACGGCTTCCTCTGACGGGCTCAGCCTCTGGGTGCGCCTCGCGGTACCCGCACGGACGGCTGCCGAGCGCCTGATGCGCCGCGGCTGGCTGGTGCGCACGGGCGACGAGTTCCGCATCGACGAGGCATCCCCGGCATCCGACCATCTGCGCCTGACGGTGCACGATCTCAGTGCCGCAGACACCGCCCGGCTGCTCGACGATCTCGAGGCCGCCGCGCGCTGAGGCGCCTCGCGGCGGGTGAGAGGATGGCAGGATGAAGATCCTCTCGATCCAGTCGGCCGTCGCGCACGGCCACGTCGGCAACTCGGCCGCCGTCTTCCCGCTGCAGCGCATCGGCGTCGAGGTGCTGCCGGTCTACACGGTCAACTTCTCCAACCACACCGGCTATGGCGCCTGGCGCGGACCGATGATCGCGCCGGACGACGTGCGCGAGGTCATCACCGGCATCGAGGAGCGCGGCGTGCTGCCGCAGATCGACGCCGTTCTCAGCGGCTACCAGGGTGGCGAGGGCATCGCCGACGTCATCATCGAGGCGGTCGCCAAGGTCAAGGCGGCGAACCCGGATGCCGTCTACGCCTGCGACCCGGTGATGGGCAACGCGAAGTCCGGATGCTTCGTCGCACCGGCCATTCCGGAGCTTCTGCGCGACAAGGTGGTGCCGGTCGCCGACATCATCACGCCCAACCAGTTCGAGCTGGGCTATCTGACCCGCACCGAGCCGGGCGACCTGGAGTCCACGCTGGCGTCGGTCGACGCCGCGATGGCGATGGGTCCTTCCGTCGTGCTGGTGACCTCGGTCGAGCGGCCCGACCGCGAGGAGGGCACCATCGAGATGCTCGCGGTGGACGGGAAGGGAGCCTGGCTGGTCGCGACGCCCCGGCTGCCGATGAAGGCCAACGGCTCGGGCGATGTCACCGCGGCGCTGTTCACCGCGCACTACGTCGAGACCGGCGACGCGAAGGTCGCACTGGAGCGCACCGTGTCGAGCGTCTTCGACCTGCTGCAGAACACGCTCGACTCGGGTGAGCGCGAGCTGCAGCTCGTCGAGTCCCAGGAGGCGTACGCCAACCCGCGCCTGCAGTTCACCGCGTACCAGGTGCGCTGACGCCCTGCGCGTACGTCTCGAACGCCCTTCCGGAGCCCCCGGAGGGGCGTTCGGCGTTTGATCCCGAGTTCATCCGATCAATAGTACACATTCTCTTGACTCTCGTCGCGCATGGCCAAGATACTGCCCACATACCTCCGATGTCTTGATGGGAGGTATGAGGCACAGAGCCGTGTCGAACAGTTCGGAGGAACCCGTGAACGCCCCACTCGAGATGAACCGTCGCACCTTTCTTGCCGGTGCGACAGCAGGATTGGCCCTGACCATGCTCGCCGGACGCCCCGCCTTCGCCGACGCGGACCCGCGATTCCCCGTCAAGTTCCGGCTTGGGAGCTCAGAGGACTGGCGCACTTTCCTCAGCCCCGCGGACCTGCTGTGGGGACGCATACCGCGGACGTTCTACGAGGGGCCGTTCCTCGGCAACGGCGCATTGGGCGCAGCCGTGTATGCCGTGGGCAGACGGCTGTCGTTCACCATCGGCGACAGCCGCGTCAGAGATCATCAGGGCACCGGGGGAAGCCTGTTCGGCGATGCGCGGCTGCGGATCGGCCGTCTCGACATCGTCACGGAAGGCGAGCTGCTGGACGTGGACCTCAGGCTGTCCGTCTACGACGCCGAGCTCGCCGGCACGATCACCACCTCACGAGGATCGGTCGCTCTGCGCGCGTTCACCCACGCGACCCGCGACCTGCTCGTCATCGTCGCGGAACCCTCTATCGGTGAGACCGCCTCGGTGTCCTTCACGTCCTACACGGCTGAGAGTCCCCGGCTGGGATTCAATGCACGACCGCAAGGGCTGCTCGACAATCCGCCGGCCGTTCTCGGCGACGATCGGTGCGAGCAGGACCTCGCCGTCGGCGGCCGCACGACGACGATGTGGCGCACCCTCGGCTCGACCATCTTGCTCACCGTGGCGCACACCTTCCCTGAGGCGGATGCGACGGAGGTTGCTGAGGCCACACTCGGTGCTGCGCCCGATCTCGCCACACTGACCGCTGAGCACCGTGAGTGGTGGAACGCGTTCTACCGCAAGAGCTTCGTCTCGGTGCCCGACGGTCGCCTGCACAGCTTCTACTGGATCCAGCTCTACAAGCTGGCCAGCGCGACGCGAACCGACCGACCGCCCGTCGGTACATGTGCGCAGTGGCTGGAGCCCACGCCGTGGCCGGGCACCTGGTGGAACCTGAACGTGCAGCTGGAGTACTGGCTGATCAACGCGACGGGGCATCCGGAGCTCGACTCCCTCA
>Ga0308169_10000999_pt1 | contig 35851 bp, 46 predicted proteins | sample PhyBR1_2_FD_202139 | JGI IMG/M metagenome (GOLD analysis project Ga0308169, IMG submission 202139) | Phyllosphere microbial communities from UC Gill Tract Community Farm, Albany, California, United States - DLSLSB.R1 | ecosystem: Host-associated > Plants > Phyllosphere > Unclassified | place...
CCATTTGATCGCCACTATGAATGACAAACAAAAAGCCACCTCAAAAGGTGGCTTAACTGCATGATTTTCATCGCTAAATTTGGTGGCCCCTGCTGGGTTTGAACCAGCGACCAAGCGATTATGAGTCCCAATTTGAAGCGAGTAAAATCAGTAACTTACTGATTTTTATGTTTTCTTTAGACCGAATAGTGATGAAAAGTGGCGCATAGCGTTGCGCTCTGCTGCCACTTTGCTGCCACTTACGGGGGATATTAAATTTATGAATTCTTAACGAGTTCACTTAAAAAAGATTGCAATGCCTCTGATGGTTCATGAACATCACTGACAATCATTTTCACTCCTCTTGCATCTAATATTTTCTCTTGAACAGGGTTTGGTCTTGTTGAGAAAACGAAAGACTTTGGTCTGGATGTTGAAGTGTTGCTATTTTTTTTCCATAGCTTATCTAACTTATAAAATAATAGCTTTATATTCCAATCTGAAAGACTATAACCAATAAAAAGAACTGATTTACCTAACATGTCGCTTCTAAATTTTATGTCTAACGGGCTATCAAAATCTAAACGATCAAAATAGCTTGATTCACCAAGCACAATCGATGAGTCATCCGAAAAATCCCCATGAAGCTTAACTACTTGTGTTACATCGCTTTTTATATCTGCTATATCAGATACATCAACGATAACTTTGTGTTTTTTATTATAGTGTTTCAGTGAATTCTCAATCCATCTGTCGTAATTGGTTGTATAGATTATTGGGAAGTTACCGGTTGCAATATACCTATGGATTTCTGAGTCTTCGATTTTTATATCACCACTATGCCACTTTGTATCCATCCAACTTCTTAATTTCCCAATCTTATTGCTATTATTCAATAAGTAATATTCAGCTAAACTTAAGTAATCACCGTATGTAAGGAATACATCGTCGTCGAACTCAAGTTCATTTGCGATTTCACTAATCAGTTCCTTCCAGTCTGGAAGATTAAGGTTTTTTGAAACGCCAGCTCCAATAAAAAGAATGAGATTGTCATTTTTATAAGCATCCAATAAATCTTGATCTAACATTACTTTTCCTCCAGTAAATGTGACGAAAGCTTATCCAATGCTAATTTCCTCATGGATATTTCATTTTTTTTATCGCCCATCTCAGCAAAGCTTTCTTTGTAACCATTTGGTATAAATATACAGTCCCACTGAAAATCTCGGTTTCCTAATGGTGAATCTGATATCGTTCCTTCAACTTCGCCTTCGAAAAAGTGTATTTTCTTTCCATCGCAATAGCCAATTACTGTTTTAGCAATTGCAGCCTTATCTTGATGAGAGTTGAGTAGTGATATGAACCCTTCCGCTTCAAGATCATCCCAAAATATTTGAGTTAACCCACCAGGTAACTCTTTTAATGATTTTAAATATAAACCAGTATGTTCTACAAATACTGGTCTTCCTATCTGCTTGAAGGCTTTTAATAATTTATCTCTAACTAAATCCTGCGTATTTTTACTCTGTATTTCTTCAATTTTTATATTTGCACTCACCACCTCAACCCGATCACCTAAGATATCATTTATTTCCTTGATTTTATTCGGATTGTTACTCAGGAAATGTAGTTTCATATTATTCCTTTAATAAAAGTATATTGTTTTTGATATTCATACATGTTTTCGGAAAAGTTAGGGATTATAATTTCTTTATTGCAATAATCGTAATCATCAATAAGGCTTGTCTCTTGTATCCCCGGATTATCTGAGCAAACAACAAAGGGAACTTCGAAATTCAAAAACTCTTGAAGAGAATGTCCTTTGGCTATATTTGTAGCACCTGTCATCACGTTGCTTAAAGGGCATACTTCAACACAAACTTGATTCTTACTTAGCATCTCTAATACATAATTATCGTTTTTAGCGCAAGTTCCGTGGCCTATTCTATCTGCTTCGAAATGAGTTATGGCTTTTTTAATATTATCGACATTTCCAGTCTCGCCTGCATGAATTGTAATTCCTAATCCTAAATCATGTTTGCATTTTTTAAACAGGTTGTAGATATTATTATCCAGTTCAGCATCCTCATCTCCAGCCAGATCAATGCCAACGATATTATTCTGTGAGCTTGATAAAGGAATATTAGTGATGGCGAGTTTAATATGGTCCATGGCCTGTTCACCTCTCCCAATTGTAATAATTAGCCCGGCCTTTATCTGATATTTGCAGCTATAAATTGTCATGCCTTCTAGAAGCCAATCTAATGCCTCGAGATAAGTTACCCCACAATTTCTAGCTAAATGGATTACCGTGTGCCTGATCTCAACAAATTTTATGTTTGTTTCTGCCATGGCTATAAAAAAAGCCTCAATCATAGTATTTAATTGAACTTTGTTTATAGGGATAAGCCGAAGAAATTCCCAGGGCTTGAGATACTCTATCAATCCAGACGATTTCTTATTAACTAACAATTTGCTGTGATGGTAATTAATTTCAATCAATCGATCAGCAGAATTATTTTCTACAATGATTCTATCAACTATTTCTGGAGGTAAAGCTCCATTGAAATGTACGTGTAATTCACCTTTTGGAGTAACTAAAAAATCGTCCATGCGTTATCCTAATTTAAATTCATATTTTCTCTTGAAAATTTGGGTGTTGGTTTGAGGCGTTTATTGGCAGCCACGATATTAATTATATCAATTTGTTATATGGAAGAGTTAGATATAATTAATAGGATTAAGCCGCGTCGCTTCAGCTAAATGGTCCGGAGCGAAATGCGCGTATCGCATCGTCACCTTAATATCCGTATGCCCTAAAATTCGCTGAAGCACAAGGATGTTTCCTCCGTTTATCATGAAGTGAGAAGCAAAGGTATGACGTAATACGTGCGTTAGCTGCCCGGCAGGTGTCTCGATGCCGGCGCGCTGCATGGCTTTTCTAAAGGCTGAGTAACAAGGTTTAAAGAGCACCTGCGCTTTTCTGCTGGATGGCAGTTCAGCCTGTAATTTTTCAGTTATCGGCACCGCGCGGTTTTTCTTGCCTTTAGTTTTCACATATATGATCTGACCGGCGCGGATTTGGTTTCCCTTTAAGCCTTCGGCCTCACTCCATCGTGCGCCAGTTGCCAGGCAGATTTTCACAATGGTCGTTAGGTCTTTGGAGCGGCTGTTCTCACATTCGGCGAGGAGCGTTCTAATTTCCTCAATGGTGAGATACGCCATTTCCGATTCATTGATTTTAAACTCGCGCACGTTCTCTAGCGGGTTAGGTGCGGTCCATTCATCTAACCGGCGTAACTCGTTAAACATCGCCCGAAAATACGCCAACTCTAAATTCACCGTACGCGGCGCAACCGTCTTCACTCGGCTGGAGCGGGTGATCTTCCCGCTTAACCGCTGCTCGCGATAAGACGCAAAAATTTTCGCGTTAAACTCGGTTGCGAGTGGGTTTCCCATCGCCTCGCAAGCGAACGTCATTGTGGTTCGCCGCTTCTCGCCATCCGCCAACGTAATGCCATGCGTGTTGAACCATAGTTCAACCAGCTCAATCACCCGCCGCTTATCTGCTTTATCTCCCAGCCAGGGCTTATCTTGAGCCTGTTCTTTTACAAACTTCTCATAGGATTGCGCTTCGCCCTTCGTCGCAAACTGGCGGCGAATCCTTTTGCCGTCACGGCCGTTTGGGAAAACCTGTGCCTGCCATTTCCCGTTGGGTAATTTGTTTATCGCCATTCCATGCCTTAAAGGTATTCGGTTCGGGTGATCACTTTGCCTAAAACTACGATGTCACTGGATTGGCATTCAAATGACGATTTCCCATTCTCGACACGTATTCTTCCACCAGGAAAACGTACCAGCTCTCGGATGCTGACTAACTTATCAATCTCGATAAGCCACAGCCCATCGACGATCTCGCCTTCATAGGTATCAACCAAATAAGTGCTTCTATCTGCGTTGATCACAAACGGGGCATTCAAGCCTTCGGGTAGTGATGATTTATCTAGAATGAAATCATCCATGGCTTCTAAAATCCCATTTGAGATTTTTTTATGTGTGGCAATCACAACACGAGATTCTTCTACATCCATAAAGCGTGCACCTTTACCTGTCGTGAGCCAGGTTAGCGACGCTCCTGTTTCCATATGGCAGATGATTACCCAATCTGCTGGGAAGGTGTCGCGGGCTGAACGGTTGGCAAGCGTACTCTGAGAAACTCCCAAATGCGTGCATAACGCCTGACGGCTGCTGAATCCGTACGCTTCAACTAAACGAAGAATAGCGTCTTTACCGCCCCGGTTACTCTCTACCGCTTCACGAACCACTTTCGCATCATGGCGATTTGTGTTTTCTTTCGTTGACATATCCGATTTGTGATCCTATTCTTCGGTCTGTGATGAGATGAATAGCGTTTAATAGTGAGATCTAATACCTAAACCGAGGAATACTGCATCATGACCCGTAAACTTTCAATGCGCCCATCAATCAATCTCGTGATTTCAGAACCGTACATTACTGTCGAAGAGTTCTGCCGTCGCACAGGTTACAAGGAGGGCACCGTTCGCCAGATGTACCGCGAGAACCGTTTGCCCATCAGGAAGAAAGAGGGCTTAAACGGCCTTATCGAAATCAACATGGTTGCTCTCACTATCGAAGCTGCGGCTGGCTGCGAAATCACAATGCAGGCTTGATACATCCATATTGGGATAACGTGAGGTATTAAGCATGTTTGATTTCAGTGTCTCCACACATAGCCATTTTGATGAAGCGTGCCGCGCGTTTTCCGCGAAACACAACATCATCCAACTGGCTAAAAAGGCGGGACTTAATCCGCAAACCATTCGCAATAAGCTTAACCCAGAGCAGGTCCATCAGCTTACCGTTCGCGAAATGCTGATCCTGACCGACCTGACGGAAGACTCAACGCTGGTAGATGGCGCATTGGCTCAATTGCAATGCTTGCCATGCGTGCCAGTGAACGAAGTCGCTCAGGACAATTTACCGGCTTATGTCCTCAAGGCTACTGCCGAAGTCGGGCAACTAGCTGCTGGCGTTGTCAGCCAGGATAAGTTCACCACTGCATGCCGCCGCGGATTTGTGCAGAACGTTAACGCCGGTATTCGTTGCCTTATGTTGGCTGCGATAGCTGTTCAGACGCGTGTGCACTCAAACCCTGCAATGGCTGGTACCGCTGATGTTTTGGGTGGGATCGGCGCATCAATTGGGGTGGTGTAGTTATGGCGTTTTCAGTGGCGCCGCTTCTAAAACGGCAAAGCCCTTCACACGCATTCGGTCACGGCTGGATTGCGGCTGAAAATGGCAGGCGCTGGCACCCGGCAAACTCTCAAGCCGAATTGCTGGCAGGTTTAACTGGCAATAGGAAACAAGCGACATGGCTTATAAAGCTGAAAGCATCACTGTTCAAATGAGCGCTGGGCAGCGAGTTAACGCGCTTAATCATATTGCCGCACTGCGTACCATGATGTACGGCGATTGCGGTAATGAGCTAAAGCGGTTCATCAGTGATATGCGTAATACTCGTGATCCACAGTACGAACAAAATAACCGGGCGATGAGCGCCATTTTCTTTCTGGCAAACATCAATAAAGAACGTCACAACGTTGAATACAGTGAATTGACGAGTGACGAAATTACGGCGCTGATAGGTGCAATGAATCACTTTCGCGCAGTCGTGAGTTTATTTCCCAAGAAGCTAACGCTTCCAAATTAATTAACCCGAAAAATAAATGGCGTAAACCCGCCGGGCATTTTTTTGCCCAAATTCTGGAGAAAGTTAAATGCGAAATATTGAAACCCGAAATTTTGAAGCCGATGCAGAAGTGCTAAACGCGATGCTGAGTAAGGCCAAAAGTGAGCAGCGATCAGATGATGCGCTGGCCGTATCCGTTCGCCTGGCAGCATTAGCGATTCACGCAAGAAACAAAGAAATGTCAGCTGCTGAAATTATCGAATTACTGGACAAAGAATCCGCACGCTTCGAGAACCAATCGCGGGAGCTGCACTAATGGCCGACTCAATGGATCTGGTTCAGCAGCGCGTTCAGGAAGAACTTGCGCGTAATCTGGCAACGGCTCTTCACCGTCCTGCAGGTGCGAGTGAATTTTTCTGCCTGTCATGCGATGCAGCTATCCCAGAAGCGCGTCGCCGTGCGTTGCCGGGGGTCGAGCTGTGCGTTACCTGCAAAGAAATTAGCGAACTGAAAAGCGTGCATTACAAAGGGGCCACGCTTTGAGAGTCCAGGTTGATGATCGCTATGCAGTGCGTGCGCTGAAATCCAGTGAGCCGGGCAAGCCGCAACAGTTGGTGCTGGAGAAATTCAGCTGGTTTGAGATTGATGGCGTTCGTCAACGCGTGCCGCAAACCATGGCCGTATATGAGTCGGCAGTGCTCCTCATGCGCGATTTGGCTGCTGATGTCATTGGTCGCCATGTGTTGCACGGCCATATGAAAACAACTGCGGCCTTTATGGCGGAAACTCGCCGCATTGCTGAGTTGGTTGAGGCTGCAGTGCAAGAGCTGGCTGAACTTCAGGCAGCGCATGTCTGAAAGCCTTCCTGATCTCCTTACTGGTGAATATCACGTCGTAAATCAGCAGCGGCGTGAAGTCTTTGGCATGTCCGCTCCGGCGGATATGTCCCTTTCTGAGCGCCGTCTCTGGAATGTGAATCCAGAGGACCACAACTGGCGCAGCCAATATCTGCAAAATATGCCGGATTATCTGGCCGGTTACTTTGTCGATCGCTACAGCAAAATCCTCTCAGCAAATAATGGCCGCCGTCGGGCCAATGCGTTTCTGCGCCAGACTATCGGCCAGAACGTATTGCCACGCCTGCAGCTGGTTCGCCGTCGCTATCGCCTTGATGAAGCCGCTCAACATGAACTGCCGTTCATAAAGCAGCTTGATCGTCTGCCTACGCTTGACCGGCAGGACGTGCGCGATCTGGCTTATAAAGTCGCATCCTACCTTTCGCTTAGTCTGGCTGAGTTTGTCGATAAAACCTCAATGCCACATGAAGCGGACGAGCAGACCATAACCTGCATTGCTTATCGCTACGTTGCTGAGCTGGCCGCATTGACCGGCACTCAGCCGCCATATTGGGCGGAGTTCAAAGCCTGCAAAGGTGAGCTGAGTCTGCGCAAGGCGCAATCCGGTTTGTTACGCATGATGGCGCCAGAGTGGTGGCGCGGCCGTCTTAAGCAGATGCGCGATCTCCAGCGCGAGCACATGGCAATCGCCGTTGGGCAGGTGCAAAAATCTGCTTCGCCTTACGTTTCACGCGGCACACTGGCGGAATGGGTCGAGCAGAAGAAACGCAATCGCGAGTTCTTCAAACGCTACGACCTGATGAACAAAGAAACCGGTGATCGTGTCGCGATGGATGAGATGGTAAACCGCAGCACCGCGAACCCGGCCATGCGCCGCCGTGAACTGATGACTAGAATGCGCGGCTTTGAAGACATCGCCAATGAAAGCGGCTGCGTAGGGGATTTTTATACAATCACCGCGCCGTCGCGTTATCACTCCGTTTACAGCCAGGGTGGTTTCATTACCAAATGGAACGGCTCAAGCCCGCGAGATACACAGCGCTACCTATGCCGCGTTTGGGCGCGCATCCGCGCCGCACTGTCACGCGAAGAAATCCATGTTTTCGGTTTCCGCGTCGTTGAGCCCCATCACGACGGCACGCCACATTGGCACATGCTGCTGTTTATGCTGCCGGAACATCGCGAGCGTGTGCAGCAGATCATGCGTGAGCACGCCAGCAAAGAAGACGCTGAAGAACTGAACACGGCGCAGGCGCGCAAAGCGCGTTTTCACGTTGAGCCTATCGATCCCACCAAAGGCAGCGCCACGGGTTACATCGCTAAATATATCTCCAAAAATATCGACGGCTTCGCAATGGACGGCGAGAAGGACGATGAAACCGGCTCAAACATGCGTGATATGGCGAAAGCTGTTTGTGCGTGGGCTTCTCGCTGGCGCATCCGCCAGTTTCAGCAGATTGGCGGCGCGCCGGTCACTGTTTGGCGCGAGCTGCGGCGTCTCGGCGATACGCGCTTATCAAACGAGAAGATGGACGCCGTGCTGGCATCTGCTTCCGTTGCCAGCTGCTGGGCGTCTTACACCATGGCGCAGGGCGGCCCGCTGGTCGCGCGTGAAGATTTGGTGATCCGCCTCTGCTACGAAATAACCGAAATGGGTAACGAGTACGCGGAAGACGTGCAGCGCGTACAGGGTATTTACTCGCCTCACTATCAAGATTCTGAAGTATTCACGCGTCTGGTGAAGTGGGAAGCCGTTGCCAAATTAGCCGACGCGTCAGCGGAGGCTGGTCCTTCTGGCGGCATCGCCGCCCCTTGGAGTTCTGTCAATAACTGTACGGGGCCGGAGCGCCGACGGTTAGAGCTGGAACTAAAAGCCCGTGGTTTTGAGGGGCATGAAGAGGAGATTAGCCTCCTTTCCCGAGGGTGCAGCATAAATTCCGGCGCGCGAATGCGGCTTTTTTACCGAAACGGCAGACTCCAAGAACAAAAGATAACCATCTGATTAACCCAGAGGATTTCTCACGGAAGGTAAAAAAACATTTCACATTTCGAAACTCATAATATACTGTACGTATAAACAGTTGTTCATTGTGCGGAGGGAATATGCAGGATTATTTTTTGGAGTCGATGAAGCTCCAGCGTATTGATTTATTTATGAAACTTGTTGCGGCTAGTGATTGCACGGATGACGAGAAGCAGCTAGCCATTCAGTGGGTCTCTGAACTGACCGATGAGCTGATGCGAAAAGTCAGAAGCCACGAATATTCGCGCATGATGCACGCTTCCGAATAGTCTTATCGGGTGTCACGCGTAGCGAGATGTGATCGGATGAAAACTTCAAATCAGGCCGGGATGCTTACGGAAGGTGAGTCCGAACATAACGAGAGTTGCGAGGCGTTAAGCCATGGCTAAAAATCCCGAAAAATTCCAGATCGTTTACCGAGGTGAGGTACTCACTTACTACAAGCCAGGTGAATGGGTGTTTTTCCAACGGCCAAAAGAATGCGGCGGGGGTTACTGGCTCGGTAAAACCTACGACTTCGTTTTCATGCTTGAGATTCCATATCCCATTTCTTTACGGCAGGGCATGGATTTTCTGAATGAAGCAGAAGGAATTGGCATCCACAAATCAGCTTCTGTGGACGACTTCAAACTGGAGTGATGAGTGCATGACTATGCCGCATGAATTCGCATGATCCGAAAAGGATCGCTTTACCCTCGGCCCGCCAGTTCTGGCGGGCTTTCGTTTATGTCATGCAGATGCATGAAAACCACATCATAAAGCGGGCAGGCGTGGCGGGGGTACGAGCGCGCGCTAAGGACTGAGAATGGACATCTTTTCGAAAAGTGTGTAATTGCTATGCCGCATTCAAAAAAGTGTGTAAAATTAGAGTAATTTTTAGATGACTGTGAGGCGAGGATATGAGCAAGCATCTGATTTATATGTTGTCAAAAATACAATATGGGCGGATATCAAATACTAAATTTGATTCAGGGAAAGACCAAATAATTGAAAAGCTTAGGAAAAACTTTCCGCATGTTCAACCGATTAGAAAGCAAAATTCTTTTCGTTTTGATTTCGGCTCTGATGGAGTTCCGGAGTTTGTTAATGAACATGACCCGATGTTAAGCCTTTTGTCTGCTAATAAGACATGGGCCATTAGGATAACTCCAAATTTTCTTATTTTGCATACTAAGGAATATGAGGGATTCAGTGATTTTTTGAAAAGAATGATGGCTGTACTGGAAGCTGTGAATGAAGCATTCGAATTATCACATGTTTCATTTTTAGGTATGAGGTTTTTAAATAACTTTGACTACAATGTAGAAGCTAGTTTTAAAGATTCTTTCAAACGAATGGAATACTTACAGCCTGAATTGAATGAATGGATGAGGATGGGAAGTAATCTGAATGCAAGATATGCTATATTCCCAGACTTTGTTAATGTTAATAGTGGCGTGAATATCGGTGCTCCAAAGTACTTACCAGATATTTTTGATCTGGCTTCAGATTTAGATGATGTTGCTAAGATAATTGAAGAGCCAGTAGCATATTTGGATATTGATTCATTTTTTCCGACAGAGCATGATCTTATAGAGTTTGATTATGAATTTGTAAGTGAAAAATTAAATCAATTACGAATGAATGCTAATAAGGCGTTTGGTGACATAATAGTGGATGAAAAACAGGGGCGCTGATGAGCTATATATTAAAGCTATCTCCTAAACGGGACCTTACTACGAGCTTGGAGCCCGGCGTTGTCAACATTGCAAAAGGCGGGGAACACACTGCAGGACAAAGTGGCAATTTCCGCTTTGTAAGTAGTAGTATTTTTTCTGGTTTGGCATTAGCTGCTGCTATGGCATTCATGAACTTAGGTTCACCAACAACTACGAATCAAAGTACGTTCACTAACAGTCAGCAGTCAGCAAATCCTTACACTTTAAGGAATAAGAAAGGAGAAGATGAGACTGAAGTAGGCACTGATGAAAATATTATAAGATTGAGCCAGTCACTTCAGAATCACTTTGGTTTTAAAACTGCTCAGTGGGCAAAGATTTTAAAGGTAGAAAGAAAAACCATTTATAATTGGAAAAGTAATACTGAAACTAGAGTCAAGTCAGATGCATCAAAAAGGATTTTAGTGCTCTCTGAGTTTGCCAAAGCCTTTAAAGGTGAGCATGCGCTATTATTCGCAAAGTTTGTATTTGGAAGTAAGTCCAATGAAGAGTTAACTAATGCATTGCACAGTGATTCTTTAGATCTTTCAGTACTGACTGATGCATATTATAAAATATATACGGAAATAGATGGTGCGGTTAAAAGAAAAAAACTATTAAATTAGTTGGCTCGGGGGAATAATGGATCAAATCGCAGATGTGAGATTAGAGAGAATTGCCGCAGGCTGGAAGAGAGGTGCTTTTGTAAATCTCTTTGATAACCCAGATTTTCGGGATGAATTACCGAAAAAATTGGTTAATTTTCTAGAGGGTAAATCTAATCCGCGCATCGTACCAGTTTTGTACGATTGCGCACTCATTGAAGAATCTTTTGAGAAAGAGCCATGGGCGCAAATAGTGATTTGCTGGGAAGTTGAATTCGATGGTAACTACGGAAATGCTAAAAACCCTCGTTGCATCCATACGAAAGCCAAAATCGGCACCCAAAGCGTAACATTAGAGGTCACAGCAATGAGCTTTGCTCAGGTTGATAGGGAGGCACTTTTAAAATGTACTCCTGACCCAACGGTTATTTTTGAAGACGGTAGACTTGAGCAACTTCTTGACTGGATCTCGGAAAGATACAGACAGCCAACGTTCCCTGATAGCTTTAATGATCGCTTAAGGCCAATTCAAAAGAGACTTTCCAGCCAATGGAAATCAGAGCTTTTTAGAGACTTTTGTTCAGGGATTTATTTTAAACTTAATACGTTAAATGAGCTTGAGGAGAATGAATCATATAGTTTAGATGTCATTATTGTAGTGCCTTATGAAATTCAGGGACGTGAGTATGCAGAATTTGATGCAAAGCATTCAGCCACTATGATAGATGGTATGAAAACCAAGCTATCAGCAGCTAAAGGTATAAAGGTAGGAGCTATTGAATTGTATCCAGAAAGTGAATTTACTAAGGAAATAGAGCGAAATTATTTCCGTTTCTCACTTGAGTATTTTTCTTATACCACTGGAAGTGGAAATGTGTTGCTACCTGCTGAATTTAGCTCAAAGGGGTGGTGACCCCCCCCTGATATTAGTTATCGAACTTGTAATCTGCAAAACGTATTACATCATCTTTCAACCAATTATTTAATTCTGTTAATCGCATTTGCAATGGAGTTAGCTCGTTTCTTACAAACACCCGGCTGGCTTTTTCCACATCACCAAACCCCCCAACATTATTCGGCATAATCCCCATCATCTGCGGCGGCACTCGGTGCGCAGCCATCATGTCGTCACGGCTCACGTTCTTGATATTCAGAAACTCATCCTTAGCCGCCACCTCTGACAGCGGTATGATCTGAATCCCGTCTTTCTTGCCGTTCGGCGAGTACATGAACAAATTGCGGAAGTTGCCCGGCCCCTTGGCGCTTTTCATCGCCTGGCGGATATTGTTCACGTCTTCCTGATTCTGCGCCGCGTCGGTCATGTACATGATGAAACCGGCGTGGCTGACGTTGAGGTAGTATTTGCGGCGGAACAGCGTTGCCGACTCGTTTAGCAGGGTGGACGGGATCGCCGAAAGGTATTCTGGCAGGCCGTAAACCTCCTGATTTAAATCCGGCTCCATCAGATGAAACACGCTGCCTTTAGTGAACTCGTAGGGCTGCGTGTTCATGCCGTACTGTACGAACCAGTAGGTTTCTAAATCGATGCCGCGACGTGTGAATTTTGCCAGTGCCGGCTCAAGCGCCAGCACGCCGCCGAGCCTGTTGGTGCGTTTCTCCAGATAGGCGTTACCAAACACCAGATAGTCCTGCACGAAGCGGCTAAACGCCTGCTGGCTCAGCAGCGGGTGGGGAATGAAGGTGCTGGTCAGAATGTTGCGCTTCACGTTGATCGGCGAGCTGTGATGCACGGCGGCACGGAACGTACGCGCCAGCCCGTCAAAGCTCACCGGCGGTTCGTACCACTTATCCATGACCACGCATTCCACGTAGTCCAGCAGCTCGCGGCGGTCCAGCACCGGCACCGGGTCGCCAAAGGTGAACGCTTCCGCCGCCGGGCCGCCGGTCATCTGTTGCTGCTGCACGGGCTGCGTGCGCGTGCGGTTCCTGCGTTTGCTCATTTAAAAAATCTCCATAATGTTGCCGGTGTGGGCGGCTTCGCCCTGTAGCGGTTCGTTTGCCAGCGCGTGCATGGTCGCCCACGCCAGATCGGCGTGGCTCGCTTCTTCGCTGCGGCTGGCTTCGTAGGTCGGGCGGTTGCCGCTGGCCGTGGTGGCGCGGCGGATTGCCATAAATGACTGCGCGATGTCGAGATGTCCGGCGTCAAACTCCAGACGCCCGCTGCTGATGATGTCGAACGCCTTAAGCACCAGTGCGTTTTTCACGTTCGGGTTATAAACAAACTCCTTCACCGCCGGGAAAAACATCTTCACGTTTTCGTACACGCCGAGGCCGACGCCGGTGGAGTCGATGCCGATATAGGTCACGTTGTACTGCTGCGTCAGCTTTTTGATGGACTCTGCCTGCGCGCGGAAGTCCATGCCGCGCCACTGGTGGCGCTCCAGAATGCGGAACTTGCCGCCCGGCACGGCAGGCGGAGCGATTACCACGCACCCGGCGCTGTCGCCGTTCTGGGTCCCTTTCGCCGGGTCGTAACCGATCCACACTTCGCGCCAGCCGAACGGGCGCAGCGCCAGCGCTTCGAAGTCGGCCCACACCTCCCAGCTGTCCACCATGCACTTCTGCAGCAGCTGCAGCGGGAACACGGACGCCAGATCGTCCACGAATTCGCACATCAGCAGGTTCTGGTATTCCGGCGGGCTGTATTCGAGTCGCAGCTGGTCGAGGTCAAACAGGTTACAGCCGCCGCGCACGGCGTCCTCAACGGTGACAATCTGGCGGAACTGCCCGTCATCGCAGAAGCGGCCCGGCGACAGGTTCATGTGCGACAGGTCGATGTCTACGCGGTCAGCTTTGGCGCGGCCCCGGTTGAACAGGCCGCCGGACCAGAACGGATAGGCGCTGTGCGTGAGGCTGGACGGTGTGGAGAAATAGGTCTGGCGCCACTTCTTATGTAGCGCCATACCGGACGCCACCTTGCGCAGCTCCTGAAACTTCGGGATCCAGAAGTATTCATCCAGGTACAGATTGCCGTGATAGCTCTGCGCGGTGCGGGCGTTGGTGCCGAGGAAGTACAGGCACGCGCCGTTGCTGAGCGTCATCGGGTCGCCTTTCAGCTCTACGTCCACCTCTTTAGCGAACTCAATGATGTACTGTTTGAAAACGTGCGCCTGCGCCTTGCTCGCTGAAAGGAAAATCTGGTTGCGTCCTGTGGTCAGCGCATCCAGCAGCGCCTCACGCGCAAAGTAGTAGGTGGCACCAATCTGGCGCGACTTGAGCACGTTGCGGATGCGGTGCTTGTTGCCCGCGTCCCACCACTGGCGCTGGTAGCCGAACATGGAGCCGTGGAAAATCTCCTGCAGCTTCTCCACCTGCTCGTCGGTAAACACATTCTTTTCCGGCGGCTTGCGCGGCCCGCTGTTGCGGTTCGCCACGTTCGGATTGAGATCCGCCTCGTTGCCGCCGTTGCTGAACTTGCCGATGCGGGCATGGCGCTCGGACTGACGCGCCAGCAGGTCAATCTCCTTAAAGTCTCTCCCTTCTTTTGTCTCCTTCATGATGAGCTGGCAGTAGCGCGCGGCGGTGGTCAGCTGCATCTGGTCAAGCGGGCCATAGTCGCCCCACTTGTCGCGCTTCTTCCAGCTGTGAACGGTTGCGGGTTTCTCTCCCAGCATTTCAGCAATGCGGGCGATGCGGTATCCCTGAAAGTACAGCAGCATGGCCTGCCTGCGGGGATCGAGGTCTTCGGGGGCGAGTGTCGTTGTCATGGCCCCAAAATACGGCCCCGCCGAAGCCTTTTCTGCCGTCTGCCGTTGTGTGGCTGCCCGCACAACGTGCCCGCATTGTTTCGACCCCCTCTGAACCGCAAACATAAGGCTTCAAAGCGATTTACCCAACGGAGCCTGATCTATGGCAGTTAAAGCAAAGCGTTTTCGTATCGGGGTGGAAGGTGCCACCACGGACGGGCGCGAAATTTCCCGTGAATGGCTGGAGCAGATGGCCGCCGCCTACAACCCGGCGGTTTACACCGCGACCATCAATCTGGAACACATCAAATCGTACTCGCCGGACAGCACCTTTAACCGTTACGGCACGGTCAGCGCGCTGGGAACGGAAGAGATCATCGACGGCCCGCTTTCCGGAAAGCTGGCGCTGTATGCCGACATCCTGCCGACGGATTCCCTTGTGGCGCTGGTAAAGCAGGGCCAGAAGCTTTTCACCTCCATGGAAGTCAGCACCAAGTTTGCCGACACCGGCAAAGCCTATCTGGTTGGCCTAGCTGCCACCGACGACCCGGCAAGCCTCGGCACAGAGATGCTGGCCTTCAGCGCGAGCGCGCAACACAACCCGCTGGCAAATCGCAAACAGCACCCGGAAAACCTTTTCACAGCCGCCACCGAAACCGTGATCGAACTGGAAGGAGTGGAGGACAAGCCCGCGCTGTTTGCCCGCATCACCGCGCTGTTCAGCAAAAAGCAGGTGTCCGACGACGCACGCTTTTCTGACGTGCATCAGGCGGTGGAGTTGGTTGCTACCGAGCAGCAGGAATTCAGCACCCGCACCGATAAGGCGCTGGGCGAGCAGGCGGATCGCCTGAGCCAGCTGGAATCCCTGCTGGAAACACAGGTGAACGATTTCACCGAACTAAAGCAACAGCTGGGCCGCGAAGACAGCCGCGCCGATTACCGCCAGCGCGCGCCGGGCAGCGGCGCGCCAGCTGCACACCTTACCAACTGCTAAAGGAGCAGCAACCAATATGAAAACTAAAACCCGTTTTGCCTTTAACGCCTACCTGATGCAGTTGGCAACCCTGAACGGCGTGCCGGTTGAGGCGCTGGCGAGCAAGTTCAGCGTAGAACCAACCGTGGCGCAGACGCTTGAAGATACCATTCAGCAGTCGGCGGCATTTTTAACGCTAGTTAACGTTGTTGGGGTGGATGAGCAGTCCGGCCAATTGCTGGGGCTTGGCGTTGGCAGCTCGATTGCTGGCACCACCGACACCACCGCTAAAGAGCGTGAGCCAACAGACCCGATGCAGATGATCGGCATTGAGTACAAGTGCGAGCAGACCAACTTCGATACGGCGATCACCTACGCGAAGCTGGACATGTGGGCGAAGTTCCAGGACTTCCAGACCCGTATCCGTAACGCCATCGTGCAGCGTCAGGCGCTTGACCGAATCACAATCGGCTTTAATGGCCTGGTCCGCGCCAAAACATCTAACCGCGTCGAAAATCCGCTGCTACAGGATGTTAATAAGGGCTGGCTGCAAAAGCTGCGCGAGGACGCGCCGGACAACGTGCTGGGCAGCAAAACCGCCAACGGCGAAACCACTTCTGAGCCGGTAAAAGTGGGCAAAGGTGGCGTGTATGCCAACCTTGACGCGCTGGTGATGGATGCGGTTAACGAGTTGATTGATCCCATTTTCCAGGACGACGACGAACTGGTGGTGATCTGCGGCCGCGAGTTGCTTTCTGATAAGTATTTCCCACTGGTGAACAACCAACAGGCCAACTCTGAGAAGCTGGCCGCCGACATCATTATCAGCCAGAAACGCATGGGCGGCCTGCAAGCGGTGCGGGCGCCGTACTTCCCGGCCAACGCCGTACTGATCACCCGCCTGGATAACCTGTCAATTTACTGGCAGGAAGAAACCCGCCGCCGCTCGGTGATCGATAACCCTAAACGTGACCGCATCGAAAACTTCGAATCGGTCAATGAGGCCTACGTGGTTGAGGATTACCGCTGCGCCGCGCTGGTTGAAAACATCACCATTGGTGAGTTCTCCACAGATGCTGGCGCGGGAGCGTAAGCCATGAGCCTGAGTCCCGCACGGCAGCACCGCCAGCGCGTCCAGGCTGAACAGGCCGCCCGTCAGGGCGGCAGTGTTCGCCACGCCAGCGGCTATGAGCTGATGCTGATGCAGCTTGGCGAAGACCGCCGCCGTCTCAAGGGCATTCAGTCCACAGTGAAGAAGGCCGAAATAAAGGTGGAAGTCCTGCCGAAATATGTGGCGTGGGTGGACGGCGTGCTGGCCGCCGACGGCGCGCAGCAGGACGACGTGCTGATGTACGTAATGCTGTGGCGCGTTGATGCCGGTAATTATGCCGGGGCGCTCACCATTGGCCGCCACGCTATCCGCCACGGCTGGTCAATGCCGCAGGGCTTTAGCCGCAACGTTCAGACGCTGCTGGCCGAGGAGATGGCCGACGCTGCTAAAAACGCCCTAGTGGCAAAAACCGACTTTGACCCCGACCTGCTGATGCAGACGCTCGACGTGATCGGCGATCTGGATATGCCCGATCAGTCGCGCGCCCGCCTGCACAAGTCGCTCGGCTGGGTGCTGCGCGAAAGCCAGCCGGTTTCCGCGCTGAACCATCTGCAGCAGGCCATGCAGCTCGACGAGCGCTGCGGGGTGAAAAAAGACATTGAGCAGCTGGAGCGGAAAATCCGCAACGCCAGCTGATAACCGGACGTGCCCACGCGCGGGGCGGCACGGGGTGGCGACAGGCAGCGCCGCATCAAAACCCCGTCCACCGCCCACCTATTCAGGAGAAATAAGGCATGCAGTTTGTAGCGCCGGAAAAGGCGACGGTAACGCCGGAAATTATCCCCAACAACTCATTTTGGCCGGACATCGATCTGGCGACGTTTCGCAGTGTCATGCGCGTTGACGGTACGGTGACGCCGCAGCGTCTGAAGCAGGTGGTGCTCACCGCGATGGCGGAAGTGAACGCGGAGCTTTATCCGTGGCGCGAACAGCAGGAGCTGCGCGGCTTTAACGGTCTGGCCGATGTACCGGCGGAGCAGCTGGCAGGGCGTAGCGTGCGTCTGCATCACTATGAAAATGCGGTGTGGTGCTGGGCGCGCGCGGTGCTAAACGAGCGTTATCAGGATTTTGACGCCACCGCTGCCGCTGCGAAGCGCGGGGAAGAGCTGGAAGACGCCACCGGCGACCTGTGGCGCGACGCACGCTGGGCAATCAGCCGCGTGCAGAACGCGCCGCACTGCACCGTTGAGCTGATCTGATGAAGGTGCGCGCGCAGCAGTACGACACGGTGGACGAAATCTGCTGGCGTCACTACGGGCGCACGCAGGGCATGACGGAGCAAGTATTGCAGGCTAATCCGGGGCTGGCGGAGCACGGCCCCTTTTTACCGCACGGGCTGGAGGTGGAGCTGCCGGACGTGACGACGGCCGCCACCGTGCAGGCCGTCCAGCTTTGGGACTGAATCATGTGGGAAAGAATCCGCGCCGGGATCGTCTGGTTTATTGCTGTCGGTATGGCATGGCTGGGCGACCTGTCGCTAAAAGACGTTTCAACCGTGGCCGGGGTGTTAATTGGCCTGCTAATGGCAATTATCAGCTGGTACTACAAACGCAAAACCTATCAGTTGCTGGCCGCCGGGCGCATCACACGGGAGGAATATGAATCTGCAAACCGTTAAGCGCTGCACCGTTGGCGTTGTGCTACTCATTGCCACGACGATGCCGGGTTTCCAGCAACTGCACACTTCTGTCGAGGGGCTAAAGCTAATCGCCGATTATGAGGGCTGCCGCCTGAAGCCGTACCTGTGCGACGCGGGCAAGTGGACCGACGGCATTGGTAACACCGTCGGCGTGGTACCGGGCCGGACCATCACCGAGCGGCAGGCGGCGGGGAATTTCATCACCAACGTGTTACGCGTTGAGGCGGCACTGGCGCGCTGCGCTGCGGTTTCCATGCCGCAGCCGGTCTACGACGCGCTGGTGTCGCTGGCGTTTAACGTCGGCACAGGCAACGCCTGCGGCTCAACGATGGTGACGCTCATTAAACAGGAGCGCTGGCGCGATGCGTGTTATCAGTTGCCGCGCTGGGTGTACGTGAAAGGCGTATTTAATCAGGGGCTGGATAACCGGCGACAGCGTGAACTGGGATGGTGCTTAAAAGGAGTATCAGCATGATGCGCGCGCTGGCGGCGATAGTGCTCGTTCTGATTGCCGCCCTTGGTGTGCAGTCGTGGCGGCTCAGCGCCGCCCACAACAAAATCGATGCGCAGGTGAAGGACTTAGCCGCGCAGGGTAAAAAGCTGTCGCAGAAAAACGGCCAGCTGATTGCCCTAAACATTCTGACGCAGACCAGCAGCCGGGCGCAGACGCAGCTTTATGCCGCCGCCGAGCAGAACGGCACGCTGCTGCGTGACCGGCAGCGCACCATTGAGGAACTTAAACGTGAAAATGACGAGCTTCGCCGCTGGGCTGATGCCCCTTTGCCTGATCCTGTTATCCGGATGCGCCAGCGTCCGGCCCTCACCGGAGGTCAGTCTTACCGTGAGTGGCTGTCCGCGAATCACCCCGTGCCGCCTGGACGAAGCCGCGCCGCGCCGTAATGGCGACCTGCTGGCGCAACTGGACGACACCGAGGCCGCATGGGCGGCCTGCGCCGACAAGGTAGACACCATCATCAGCTGTCAGGATAAAGACGATGAACAAGCCGCAGTCCTTGCGAAACGCCCTGAATAAAGCCGTGCCCTACGTGGCCGACAACCCGGACCGCCTGCACCTGTTTGTGGATAACGGTGCGGTGGTTGCAACCTCCGCCACGTCGATTTCATGGGAGTACCGCTACACCCTGAACGTGGTGGTGACGGACTTCACTGGCGACCAGAATCTGCTGATGGCGCCCGTTTTATTCTGGCTCGGCGTCAATCAGCCTGACGCCCTGCAGAACGCCAGCGAGCGCGAGCGGCTTTTCACCTTTGAGGCGGACATTCTCGGCAATGATCGCTGCGACATCAGCATGAACCTGAAGCTGACGGAACGTGTGATCGTGAAGGAAGTTGACGGCGTGATGTCAGTTGAGGCGGTGCCGGAGCCGGCAGCGCCGGACGATAGCGAAGAGGGCTGGACGGTGCGCCATGGCTGAACTGCATGAAGTTGAGGAGTGGCTGGGTGCGCTGCTGTCGCAGCTCGAACCGGCGGCCAGAACAAAGATGCTGCGCGAAGTGGCGCGCGACGTGCGGCGCATTCAGCAGAATAACATCACGCTGCAGCGCAGCCCGGACGGCACGGCATGGGAACCGCGACGCGTTACCGCACGAACCAAGCCGGGCCGTATTCGCCGCAAGATGTTTGCGAAGCTGAAAACGGCTAAATACCTTAAAGCACATGCAAACGCAAATCAGGCCATTATTGAGTTTGCACCGAACGTGCAGAGGCTGGTCCGCGTACATCATTACGGCCTGCGGGATCGTGTGAATCGGCAGGGCATGGAAGTGAAATATGCAGAACGCCCATTGTTGGGCGTGAATGATGATATGGAGAATTTAGTTCGGAAGACTTTGCTACACTGGCTAGCAGAATAATGTGCTATTAATTTCACAGGACAGTTTTGCTATTGAAGCTAATCTTTCTTCCCATGGAACCATAGTGGTTCCTTGCCGCTATTATATTTCTATCATCTCTTACTGCTAACCCAGCGCCATCAGTTGATGGATATATGTCAGCGGCACTGAATCCCGCAATACAGCACAATCCCAATAAACGAGCAGACTCAAAAGAGGGTAAAGTAAGTTTAAATAATATCGGCTCCCTTCTTTTTGAAATTATTTCTTCAAGGCCGATAATTTCTTCATGTGAATTTAAAAAGTCATGGTGAGGGTGTACAGTGAACCTTCCGTATTGTGCAGCTAAATTTGGGCTAGTTGAACCAGGGGAATGGAACACAAGTGTAAAATCTTCGCTGGTTATCTTTAATGTATCCAATACCCAAATTGCAATTTTAGATTCATCAGTCCAGCCAGGATAATTCGAAACAGCAGAGCTAGCAGCAAAATAACAAGCGGTATAAGCAAGTGATGTCCAATCCAGGAGTCTGGTTGGCATGCCGTGATGCTGGGATAATGCCATCAAGTCCAATAACTGAGGAGGCGGCCATTTAGATGGAGCCTGTATGCAAGGCGTATTTCCAGGGCTATTGTAGCCTAAATATTCACTTCTGAAATGTTGAGAGTCATTGGGGATTTTTATTCCTATGCGATCACAGTGAGTGACGAATTGAGTAAGAGAAAATAATTCATCTTTGACTATGGCTTGAGAAAGACGTTTCTCAAATTTCTTTGTAAAAAAAGTTTTATCAATGTGATCTTTTCTAAGTGCTGAAGGTATTAGTTTCCAGTCAGCATTACCATGCCCTCGATAAACAAGATTATGTGGGACAGTTAATCCAATGTTTTGAGTTGGTGATAGAGCTTCCCATAGGTCGTCAGCTGTTTTGAATTCAATTTCCATATAACGTTTTACATACACAGTATTATCTCCGCCAATAATTGTGTGATCCATCATACAACGCATTGATGATGCCAAATCTTTACCCGAATGCAAACATCGAATTCATGAACGAAAAACTCACTGAAATAATGCGCCTTATCACCAATCTGATCCGCACCGGCATCGTGTCCGAGGTGGACGCGGATAAATGGCAGTGCCGGGTGAAAACGGGCGACCTTGAAACCAACTGGATTAACTGGCTCACCTTCCGCGCCGGGAATACCCGCACATGGTGGCAACCCTCTATTGGCGAGCAGGTTGTGCTGCTGAGCCTCGGCGGCAATCTCGAAACCGCGTTTGCGCTGCCGGCCATTTATTCCGACGCCTTCCCGCCGCCCGATTATTCAGAGAACGGCAGCACCACCGTGTTCGACGATGGCGGCTGGTTCCAGTACGAGCCGGACACCGGCCAGTTGCTGATTAAAAACATCAAAAGCGTGCGCATAGAGGCCGCCGACGGCATTCAGTTGATCACCGATCAACTGGGCGTTGACGCCAGCCAGATGCTGATTAACAGCGAAACCGTGATGAACGGCGCGGTGACGCAGGGCGGCGGCGATATGAGTTCTAACGGGGTGATTGCTGATAAACACGCACACGACAAAGTGAAGTCCGGCGGCGACATATCCGGAGGCCCGCAATGATGTATCTCGGCATGAACCGCGACACCGGCGAAGCCATCACCGACACAGAGCACATCCGCCAGAGCGCGCGCGACATTCTAATCACGCCGGAAGGCAGCCGCATCGGGCGCCGTGAGTACGGTTCGCTGCTGTCGGTGCTGATTGACCAGCCGCAGAACGACGTGGTGCGCCTTCAGGTTATGGCGGCGGCATACACGGCGCTGAGCCGCTGGGAGCCGCGTATCCGCCTCAGCTCGGTGAGCATTACCAGCGCCTTTGATGGCTCCATGGTGGTTGAACTGAACGGCCAACGTGCCGACGGCTCACCGCTCGCAATGTCAGTGCCTACGGGGGTGAACAGTGGCAGTAATTGACCTTTCGCAGCTGCCCGCACCGGAAGCGATCGAGGTGCCGGACTTTGAAACGCTACTGGCCGAGCGCAAAGAAGCGCTGATTGCGCTCTATCCGACTGATGAGCAGGCCGCCATGCGCCGCGTGCTGGCGCTTGAATCCGATCCACTGGTGAAGTGTTTGCAGGAAAACGTTTACCGCGAAATCCTGCTGCGCCAGCGCATCAACGAGGCGGCGCAGGCCGTCATGGTGGCTTACGCGCTCGGCAGCGACCTCGACCAGTTGGCCGCGCGCAGTAACGTGCAGCGTCTGACCATTACCCCGGCCAACCCGGACGCCGTGCCGCCGGTGGACGCGGTGATGGAATCGGACGATGCGCTGCGTGTACGCGTGCCTGAAGCCTTTGAGGGCTTATCGGTAGCCGGTCCGACGGCGGCCTACGAGTTTCACGCCAGAAGCGCAGACGGGCGGGTGCAGGACGTGTCCGCCATCAGCCCGTCACCGGCGACGGTGCTGATCACCGTGCTGAGCCGCGAGGGCAACGGCACGGCAGCCGCTGATTTACTGAATACAGTGGACTCTGCGCTGAACAGCGAGAGCGTGCGCCCGGTAGCGGACCGCGTCAGCGTGCAGCCTGCGACCATCAATGACTACCGCGTGCAGGCAAAGCTGCACCTATTTGACGGCGTGGCTGCTGCGCCCTGTCTGGAGGCGGCAAACGAGCGGCTTGCTGCTTACCTCACTGAGCAGAAAAAGCTGGGCCGCAGCGTGCGCCGCGAATCATACGGCGCGGTGCTGCGCGTGGCCGGTGTGGACTGGGTGGAGATTACCGAACCGGCTGCCGACATCATTATGGACCGCACGCAGGCGGGCAACTGCACCGGCACCGACGTAACGGTGGCAGACGATGAGGTGGCGTCATGAGTAACAGCCTGCTGCCGCCCGGCTCATCCGCGCTGGAGCGTCGTCTGTCGCAGGCGTGCAGCGGGATTTCCGGGCTGAGCGTGCCGCTGCGCGACCTGTGGAACCCGGACACCTGCCCGGTGAGCTTTCTTCCGTATCTGGCCTGGGCGTTTTCGGTGGACCGCTGGGACGAAAGCTGGGCGGAAAGCGTGAAGCGCAAGGTGGTGAAGGATGCGTTTTATATCCATCAGCACAAGGGGACCGTCAGCGCGATCCGGCGCGTGGTGGAGCCGCTGGGCTATCTCATCCGCGTGATTGAGTGGTGGAAAACCAACGACGAACCCGGCACGTTCCGGCTGGACGTGGGCGTGCTGGACACCGGCATCACCGAGAAAATGTATCACGAGCTGGAACGCGTGATTGCCGACGCCAAGCCGTGCAGCCGCCATCTAATCGGGCTTTCGATCACCCTGGACGCGAACGGCACGGTGCCGGTGGCCGTTGCCAGCTATAGCGGCGACGAGCTGACCGTTTATCCCTATACCCCTGAACTAATCAGCGTCGGCGGGCCGGTGTACTCCGGCGCGACGGTGCATCTTATCGACCTGACGGAAGTGAGCGCATGACGACAAAATATTTTGCCCTGCTGACCAATCAGGGCGCGGCAAAGCTTGCCAACGCTGCCGCGCTCGGCACCAAAGTTAACATTACGCAGCTGGCCGTGGGCGACGGTGGCGGCACGCTGCCCACGCCTGATCCGGCGCAGACAAAACTCATCGGCGAGAAGCGGCGCGCACCGCTTAACTCGCTGACGATTGACGCCGCCAACGGCAGTCAGATTATTGCCGAGCAGATTATCCCGGAGGGCGAGGGCGGCTTCTGGATCCGCGAGATTGGCCTGTTTGACGCCGACGGCGTGATGATTGCGGTGGCTAACTGCGCCGAGACTTATAAGCCGCAGCTGGCCGAGGGCAGCGGGCGCACGCAGACGGTGCGCATGATTATCATTGTGAACAGCACCAGCGCGGTGACGCTCAAAATCGACCCGTCGGTGGTGCTGGCGACGCGTAAATATGTGGATGAAGGCGTGATCGTGGCGAAGCAGTACGGTGACACTCTGCACCAACAGGCAAAGGAATATGCGCAACAGTTGCAGAAGGAGGCGGAGGAGTACGCCGACACGCTGCTTGAGCAGGCGAAGAAGTACAGCAGCGATGCACTGAAGCAGCACGTGGACGATGCCAACCCACACAAGCAATACCTGAGGATTGCCAGCGCCCTTAAGGAACTGGCTGATGCGGGCAAAGTACCGGATGCGCTCGCGGTGCTGGGACTGACCGAATCAGCGCTCGCGGGTGCGAGCGGCGGCGTTCTCGGTGATTCGGGTTATATCAAAATCCCGATGATTATCGCCGGGGCCAAAAAGGTGCTTTACCTTCAGTGGGGAACTTTTACGAGCGTCACGGGAAGCACCGGTACAAACGGCGTTTACGAAAGCCCTACCGCCACCGTCACGTGGCCTGCGGCATTCCCAAATAATGTCCTTCAGGTGATTACCGGCGGATCGTCCGATGTTGGCGGAGCCGGTCAACAGGAAATGGCCTGGGCATTTGGCAAGAGCAGGACATCCGGCTCCTTTGGTTTTCAGTGCCGAAGCCCGAACACCACCATGACAGGTTCTTACATTGCGCTGGGGTATTAACGATGCGATTTTCTGAAACTACACAGGCTTTTTATGACGAGGCCTTTGAGGACAATGCGGCAGTAGATGATCTTCCCGCTGACGCCCGTGAAATCACAATGGAACAGTATCAGGACTTTTACAGCGCCATTAACAGCGCGTGCCGGGTATACGTTAAAAAGGACAAATTTGTCATTTCTGCACCACGCCCCGGTGTTCTCTGCGAGTGGGATGACGGCAAAAAAACGTGGTTTATGAGCGATGCGGCGAAAGCGCAGCAGCAGGCGCAGGACGTGGCAAACGCAGAAAAGCAGCGCCGATCTCTGATTGATGAGGCGACGCAGAAAATATCACTTTTGCAGACCAAAGTGATGATTGGCCGGGCGCTGCTGGACATTGAAAAACAGACACTGAACATCTGGCTAGACTATATTGACCAGCTGAACTTGGTTGACGTGTCAGCCGCGCCGGGCATCAACTGGCCGGTAGAACCAGCGTAACCATCAGGCCCGTTTAGGGCCTGATGGTTTATCAAAATACCTGGCTGGAGTTAGTTTATGATAATCGGTTTTTTGGGATCGATGCCGCCATTGAAGTTTGGTTCTTTGGTGATTATTCCGGGCGTAGGGAATTGGGGCGGTTTTACATGAGGAGTGATAATTGCTTTAGCTGGTATGACTCTAAAAGCTAATCCTCTATAACCGACAGCAAGCAAAGTATCATATTTATTTTTGAGGCTGATTGAGTTTTTAGATACGTAATTGACGGTTGAGGCGACACCGTAACCTAGGTCAGTAGAGTTGCTGATTATTGGGTCAGTCGAAACTTTATTATCCTTTGTTTCAGGCTTGAATTGTGATGGCTCTCCTTTAGGTGTATCAAGAGATACATTTCCTGCAAGATGAATTTCACTATCAGAGATTAAGCTAACATTAAATATGCTGGAGTAGTAGACTTCAGTGGGGATTATGACGGTGATGTAGCAATCTTGTTTTGGACAGAGCTGTAATGCAGTGAATTCTAAATTATTTAATGAGCCATGCTCTAATGGGATCGTTATCTTTGCTGGCTGTCCAGAACCATTAAGGTAATGTAATTCTCCAGTGTTTTTATAAGTGGTGTTGTTAATCTTATCAATTAGTAATGGCATGCTCACTGAGTAGTAGACGGCATTCGGGACAGAAACTGAATATTTTTTTATATTATTGCCAGATAGACCTAGTTTAGTCATAAGAGCGTCTGGTAGCACTGCACCTAAACTACCGGATGTTTCCCTTTCAATATTGTAATCTGGAAATCCAATGCGCTTAAATGCATAGTTATTACTGGTGTTTGTTACTTTGCCTTCATAATAACAATTTAATGTTGAACTTGCGCTAGACGAAGCATCACGCGCAGAAAGTGCTGAGCTTTTATCGCCTAAAGTCTTTTGGCAATTAGGTGAGCTCATTCGAAATTCAGGGGTGTTTTCATATGAATCTTCAATTAGGCTTTTCAATATTGTTGAGTCTAATTGTGCAATTTTAACTGAGCTAAAATCACAGTTGGATTTTTCATATCCTTTTTCACATTCAGGTTTTGCTACCTGAAGATAGATACTTCCAATATAAATGTCTTCTCTTGGAGGGTATACCGCTACAATACCAAGCTGATTAACTGCGCCAACCCAACGATTGTTTATTTTTTTATCACTACATCCGGTAATGCTTAACATGATAATGATTAGCACGATTTTCATTTTTTTGATTTCCCCAAAGGTTATTAAAATGATGCTAGCACTGAAAAACGAAGCGGCAATATTAAGTCGGGATTATATTTATTTTTGTTGGAGTGTTTTTTCTTAGCCGAACTAATACTGTTTGCATATTTAGATCCATTCATTGTGTGAGCAATCAAACAATGCTTAGAGAATGAAACCTTAAGCCACTTAGTCTCAAAATTGCGATACCTCTTACTTTGGAGTATCGCCATATGGCACAGGACTATCATCACGGCGTGCGCGTTGAGGAAATCAACGAAGGCACCCGAACCATCACCACCATCAGCACGGCGATTGTCGGCATGGTTTGCACCGGCGACGACGCCGACGCGGCAACCTTCCCGATGAACCGTCCGGTGCTGCTGACCGACGTACTGGCCGCCAGCGGCAAGGCGGGCGAGTCCGGCACGCTGGCGCGCTCGCTGGATGCCATCGCCGATCAGGCAAAACCCGTCACCGTTGTGGTGCGCGTGCCGCAGGGCGAAACCGAAGCCGAAACCACCGCCAACATCATCGGCGGCGTAAGCGACGGCCAGCGCACCGGCATGAAAGCGCTGCTGGCCGCGCAGGCAGTGTGCGGCGTTAAGCCCCGCATTCTCGGCGTACCGGGTCACGACACGCAGGCGGTGGCTACCGAGCTGCTGAGCGTGGCGCAAAGCCTGCGCGGCTTTGCCTACCTGTCGGCGTACGGCTGTCAGAGCGTGGAAGAGGCGATTGCCTATCGCGCGAACTTCAGCCAGCGCGAGGGCATGCTCATCTGGCCGGACTTCATCAACTTCGACACCGTGCTGAAGGCGGACGCGACGGCTTTCGCCACTGCCCGCGCGCTCGGCCTGCGCGCCAAAATCGACGAGCAAACCGGCTGGCATAAATCCCTGTCGAACGTTGGCGTGAACGGCGTGACCGGCATTTCCAAAGACGTGTTCTGGGATTTGCAGGATCCGGCTACTGACTCCGGCCTGCTGAATCAGAACGACATCACCACGCTTATTCGTAAGGACGGCTTCCGCTTCTGGGGTTCGCGCTGCCTGAGTGATGACCCGCTGTTTGCGTTTGAGTGCTACACCCGCACCGCGCAGGTGCTGGCCGACACCATGGCCGAGGCGCACATGTGGGCGGTGGACGGCGCGCTGAATCCGTCGCTGGCCCGCGACATTATCGAAGGCATTCGCGCCAAGCTGCGCAGCCTCGTGAGTCAGGGCTACCTCATCGGCGCGGACTGCTGGCTGGACGATAGCGTGAACGACAAGGACACGCTCAAGGCGGGCAAGCTGCTCATCGATTACGACTACACGCCGGTGCCGCCGCTTGAAAACCTGCTGCTGCGCCAGCGCATCTCCGACCAGTATCTGGTCGATTTCGCCAGCCGCGTCAGCGCATAAGGAGACTAAATCATGGCATTACCCCGCAAGCTCAAGCACCTCAACCTGTTCAACGCAGGCGACAACTGGCAGGGGCTGATCGAGTCCGTGACGCTACCGAAAATCACCCGCAAGTTTGAGAAGTATCGCGGCGGCGGCATGGCCGGTGCGGTGGACATCGACATGGGTCTGGACGACGGCGCGCTGGACACTGAATTCACCTGCGGCGGCGTTGAGGCGAAGCTGTTCAAGCAGATGGGCACCCTCACCGTGGACGGCGTGCAGCTGCGCTTTACCGGCTCCATTCAGCGCGACGACACCGGCGAAGTGCAGGCGGTGGAGCTGGTCGTGCGCGGCCGCCACAAGGAGCTGGATTCCGGCGAGTGGAAGACCGGCGAATCCAGCACCACCAAGGTGTCCGGCACCAACAGCTACGCCAAGCTGACCATCAACGGCGAAGTGCTCTACGAGATTGACCTGGTGAACATGATTCACATCGTGGATGGCACGGACCTGATGGAAGCGCACCGTAACGCGCTCGGCCTGTAATTAATCCGGCAGGGCAAACCCTGCCGCCTTTTACCCTTTTAGCGAGACATCTTCATGACCGATAAAACCACCGAAAAAACCGTTGAGCTTGACACCCCTGTCCTGCGCGGCAAGACCGAAATCAAAAGCGTTGTCGTGCGCAAGCCGCAGTCCGGCGCGCTGCGCGGTACGCGCCTGCAGGCGCTGATGGACATGGACGTGAACGCAATGATCACCGTGCTGCCGCGCGTCACCACGCCCGCCCTGACCGTGCAGGAAATCACCGAAATGGACCCCGCCGATCTGGTGAGCCTGTCGGTGGAGGTGGTCACTTTTTTACTGAAGAAGTCGGTGCTGTCGGATTTAGCGACGGCCTGACGGTAGACGATCTGGTGGCGGACATCGCCACCGTCTTTCACTGGCCGCCGTCCGTTACCGAGTTCATGACGCTGACCGAGGTACTGGAGTGGCGGCATAAGGCGATAATGCGACACGGGACCAGCGATGAGTGATAAAGACTTGCGTTTGCAGGTTGTTCTTAACGCGGTAGACAAACTGACCCGCCCCTTCCGTTCTGCAAAGGCCAGCACCCGCGAGCTGGCCGATTCCCTGCGCACCGCGCGCGCCAGCCTGAAGGACTTAGACGCGCAGGCCGCGCGCATCGACGGCTTTCGTAAAGCCCGCTCGCAGCTTGCTATCACCGCCAATAACCTGAAGGGCGCGCGCGAAGAGGCGGCGAAGCTGGCGACGCAGTTCAGCGCCACCAACCGGCCCACCGCCGCGCAGGCGAGGGTGCTGGAGCAGGCGAAAAACCGCGTGCGCGAGCTGCAGCAATCCTATAACGGCCTGCTGGGTTCGGTGCAGCGCCAGCGCGCCGCGCTCACCGAATCCGGCATTGATACTAAAAAACTGAGCCAGGCACAGCGCGATCTCAAAAACCGTGCGGACGACGCGCGCGCGGCAATTGACCGGCAGCAGAAGTCGCTGAAGCGGCTCGGCGAGCAGCAGGCGAAAATCAACGCGCTGCGGGAGCGCCACGCCCGCTCGCTTGAGGTGCGCGATAAAATTGCCGGTGCCGGTGCAGCGACCACCGTGGCCGGGCTGGCGATGGGCGCGCCGGTGCTGGCCGCCGTAAAATCCTCGGCGGGCATGGAAGACGCGATGAAGGGCGTGGCGAAGCAGGTTAACGGCCTACGCGACAACGACGGCAACCGCACGGCGCAGTTCTACGACATGCAGGCCGCCATCAAGGCCGCCAGCGAGCAGCTGCCGATGGACAACGGCGCGATTGACTACGCGGCGCTGGTTGAGGGTGGCGCGCGCATGGGCGTGACCAACCAGAACGACTCCTACGAGGACCAGAAGCGCGACCTGCTGGCGTTTGCCACCACGGCGGCGAAGGCGTCCACCGCGTTTGAGCTGCCCGCCGGTGAGCTGGCCGAGGGGCTGGGCAAGATTGCGCAGCTGTACAAAATCCCCACGCGCAACATCGAGCAGCTGGGCGACGCGCTGAACTACCTGGACGATAACGCGATGTCCAAAGGCTCGGACATTATCGACGTGCTGCAGCGCATGGGCGGCGTGGCGGACAGGCTGGACTACCGCAAGGCGGCGGCGCTCGGCTCCACGTTCCTGAGCCTCGGCGCAACGTCGGAAACCGCTGCCAGCGCGGCAAACGCTATGGTGCGTGAACTCTCCGTCGCCACCATGCAGGGCAAGACCTTTATGGGCGGCATGGCGCTGCTGAAGCTCGATCCGAAAGCCATTGAAAAGCAGATGACCACCGATGCGATGGGCACCATCCAGCGCGTGCTGGAGAAGGTCAACAACCTGCCCGCTGACAAGCGCCTGACCGCCATGACCATGGTGTTCGGCAAGGAGTTCGGCAAGGATGCGGCGAAGCTCGCCAACAACATGCCGGAGCTGCGGCGCCAGCTGCAGCTGACGCAGGGCAACGCGGCCAGCGGCTCGATGCAGAAAGAATCGGACATCAACAAGGATTCACTTTCCGCGCAGTGGCTGCTGGTGAAAACCGGCGCGGCCAACACGCTGAGCAGCCTCGGCGATACGCTGCGCGCGCCGCTGATGGAAATCATGGACGCGGTGAAGCGCGTTACCGGCACCATGCGCCGCTGGGTGGAGTCCAATCCCGAGCTGGTCGGCAGGCTGATGAAGATCGCCGCCGTTGTGGCAACGGTAACGCTGGCGCTCGGCACGCTGGCCGTAGGTCTGGCCGCCGTGCTGGGGCCGATCCTGATGCTGCGCTTCGGGCTGAGCATGCTCGGCCTGAAAGGGCTGGCGAAGCTCTCGCCGATGCTGGGCGGGCTGGGCAAGGCATTCTCAAAACTGGCGCCCGGTCTGGCGTCGTCCGGCGACGGCATCAAAAAGCTGTTATCACTGTTCAGCGGCGGCGAGGCCGGGGAGTCGGTGAACTGGCTGGAGAAAATCCGCGACGCGCTGGCGTCCCTGCGCGGCGGTGACGATGACGACGAGGGCGGCGGCATTCTGAACGCCTTCCGTGAGGGCGCACTGGAGAAAATCAAAGAGAAGGCGCAGGACGCCGGGCAGACGCTGGTTGCCTCCTTCCGTAACCCGATGGCCGGTGTGCGGGCGCTCGGCGCGCAGGTGCGCGGGCTGGCCGGTGCCGCCCTTGCGCCGCTGGCGGCCTCGGTGCGCGGTGCCGGTGGCGCGCTGATGTGGCTGGTGAAGTCGCCTTTTGCCCTGCTGCGCACGGTGCTGACCGGCGTGGTATGGGCGCTCGGTGCGTTGCTGAGTCCCGTCGGGCTGGCCGTGGCGGCGCTGGCCGGTGTGGCGCTGGTTATCTGGAAATACTGGGCACCCATCAAGGCGTATTTAGGCGGCGTTGTTGACGGCTTCCGGGCGGCTGCCGGACCTATCAGCGAGGCGTTTTCACCGCTCCAGCCGGTATTCCAGTGGATAGGCGATAAGGTGCAGGCGCTGTTCGGCTGGTTTAAAGACCTGCTGACGCCGGTGCAGTCCACGGCGGCCGAGCTGGATAGCGCCGCCGCGAAGGGTAAAGCGTTCGGGCAGGCGCTGGCCGACGGCCTGAACATGGTGATGCATCCGCTGGACAGCCTCAAGGCCGGGATCGGCGAGCTGCTGGATAAGTTCGGCCTCGTCAGCAAGGCGTCTGCTAACACGAAGCTGCCGCAGGCACCGCAGGCAGCCAGCGTCAGCGGTGGCGGGGTTAAGTTGCCAGCGGGCGGCTTCCCGGCGTTTGCGGGCATGTACGACACCGGCGGCAACATTCCGGCGGGCCAGTTTGGCGTCGTGGGTGAGAACGGCCCGGAAATCGTCGGCGGGCCGGTGAGCGTAACCAGCCGCAGGCGCACAGCACAGCTGGCCGCGATGGCGGCGATGACGCTCGGCATGGCAGCCGGAACGGCAGAGGCTAAGCCGCTGCACCCGCTGAGCCTGCCCGCGCAGAGCTACCGGCAGGACGCGCCGCGCCAGCAGTCCGCAGCAACTACCGCGCCCGTGAGTATTCACGCGCCGATCACCATCGTGCAGCAGCCGGGACAGAGTGCGCAGGACGTGGTCGACGAAGTGATGCGCAGGCTGGAAGCGAAAGAGCGGCAGGCGCAGTCCCGCGCCCGCAGCAGCTACCGAGACCGTGGAGGATTTGAATCATGATGATGACGCTGGGCCTGTTTGTTTTCATGCTCAAAACCGTGCCGTATCAGGAATTACAGCTGCAGCGCAGCTGGCGCTTTCCGTCGAACAGCCGTGTGGGCGTGCGTCCCGCGCTGCAGTATCTCGGCCCGGACAACGACACCATCACGCTGTCGGGCGTGCTGCTGCCGGAAATCACCGGCGGCAGGCTGTCGCTGTTCGCGCTGGAGCAGATTGCGGAGCTGGGGCGAGCGTGGCCGCTGATTGAGGGCAGCGGCACGATTTACGGCATGTTCGTGATCGAGAGCCTGAGCCAGACCAAAGCTGAGTTTTTCAGCAACGGCGTGTGCCGGCGCATTGAGTTCACGCTGACGCTGAAGCGCACCGACGAATCGCTGGGTGAGATGTTCGGCAGCCTGAGCGATCAGCTGTCGGCCATGCAGGGCGCGGCCACCGACGCAGCCGGTAAAGTCGGCGCGGCAGTGGGCGGGCTTTTCTCATGATGGCGGGCAGCTGGATTAACGGCCAGGCGAACGCGCCCGCCTTCAGGCTGACGCTTGCCGGGGCCGACATTACGCATAAAATTGAGCAGCGGCTCATCAGCCTGACGCTTACCGATAACAGGGGCTTTGAGGCGGACCAGCTGGACATCGAGCTGGACGACGCGGACGGCCAGCTGCTGATGCCGCGCCGGGGCGTTGAGCTGTCGCTGGCGCTGGGCTGGAAAGGGGAGGCGCTTTTCCCGAAAGGCACCTACACCGTGGATGAAATTGAGCACAGCGGCACGCCGGACAGGCTGACCCTGCGCGCGCGCAGCGCGGACTTCCGGCAGACGCTGAACACGAAGCGCGAAAAGTCGTGGCACCAGACCAGCGTGGGCGATGTAGTGAAAGAGATTGCCGGGCGGCACAAGCTCAAAACGGCGGTGGGCGATGACGTGGCGAAGATGGCGCTGGACCATATCGACCAGACTAACGAGTCAGACGCCAGTTTTCTGATGCGCCTGGCGAAGCAGTGCGGCGCGGTGGCCTGCATCAAAAACGGCAACCTGCTGTTTATCCGGCAGGGACAGGGCAAAACGGCGAGCGGTAAGGTACTACCGGCCATCACAATTGTGCGAAAAGACGGGGACGGACACCGCTTTACGCTGGCTGACCGCGACGCCTACACCGGCGTAATAGCGAGCTGGCTGCATACCCGCGAGCCACAGAAAAAGCCAGAAACCACCGTGAAGCGTAAGCGCCGCAAGCCCGCCGCGCAGAAGAAAGAGCCGGAGGCGAAGCAGGGTGACTACTTGATCGGCACGGATGAGAACGTCCTGGTGCTGAGCCGCACCTATGCGAACCGGGCCAACGCAGAACGCGCCGCAAAAATGCAGTGGGAGCGGCTGCAGCGCGGCGTGGCGACGTTCTCAATCCAGCTGGCGCGTGGTCGCGCGGATCTCTACACGGAAATGCCGGTTAAGGTCAGCGGATTTAAACAGCAGATTGATGCCGGGGAGTGGATTATCACGACGCTGACGCACAGCCTGAGCGCTGACAATGGTTATACGACCAGCATTGAGCTTGAAGTGAAAATAGATTCACTTGAAATGGAATAGTGCTATCTCAAAATGGTTAAATTAGATAATATTAATCTCAATTGGGGTTTGGAGACGACATCATGATGAATTGCCCTTTGTGTGGGAATGCCGCACATACCCGTAGCAGCTTTCAGGTATCAGCAACGACTAAAGAGCGCTATAACCAGTGCCAAAATATTAATTGCAGCTGTACGTTTAAATCTCATGAGACGGTATCTGAGATCATTATGAAGCCAGGATCGGTTAAGCCAGTTCCTCCGCATCCAGGAAGAAATCAGCAGCAACCACTGTGGCTGTAATCGCTGAAGTTCTCTAAATTGCCCGTGATAAACGGGCTGTAAAAAGTAAAAATACATAAATAATTAGAATTTAATAATTTACCTATGCACTATTAATGTTTGTCTTACATAATGTGAGATCTTATCCCAAATAAAAGTGGTCGTTAATTAATTATTAGATTTTGTTTATTTTAAAGTGTTCCAGTGTTTTACACCTTCCATGCTTTTACTCATTTCTATAAAATACTAGATGTGCTCTGTCTTTGTATTAGTACTAAATCAGCTTGATCATATTATAATTCTTAAGCATACTAGTAAAAAATAAAAGGGTGGTAAATATTATTATGAATGATAATTCATTCAATGTATGGAATAAAAGAAACTTCGCAGAAGGCGCTACTGAATCTGAACGATATCTTGCGAAATTAGCACGAAAAGCTTTTCTTAATTTTTGGAGTTATTCAAATCCTTATACAGATGAAAATAAAGGAAGTGAATTATGCGATTTCATGGTTGTTTTTGGTAATGATGTTATCCTTTTTTCAGATAAACATTGCGAATACCCACAACATGCTGATCATAAGATTGCATGGTTCAGATGGTATAGAAGTGCAATTAATAAATCAGTAAGACAATTGTCTGGGGCTTCATCTTTCATCAAAAATTTTCCAAATAGAATATTTTTAGATCAAGCATGTAGATATCCTTTACCAATTCCACTACCTTCACCAGAAAAATTAAAGATACACTTAGTAGCTGTAACCAGGGGGTCTGCTGAAGCAGCAGAAAAATACTTTGGCAATGGTAGTTCCAGTAGTTTAATGATTAATACTCGCATTGAAGAAAAACAACATAAAAGCCATCCATTCATGATTGGATGGCCATTAAAAAACCGAAAGTTTGTACATGTTTTAGATGAACTGACTCTTGATATATTGCTTAATGAATTAGATACGGTTTCAGATTTTGTTAGTTATCTGACAAAAAAGGAAAAGTATCTAACAACGGATGATGTTGATTTTATAATATCCGGTGAAGAGGAATTACTCGCACATTATCTCATGCATCCAATGGATAATTTTGAAGGCTTTTCATTTCCACCTATTAAATCTAATTACAAAATGGTCAGGATTGATGAGGGAGCATGGAGACGATTCTACCAAAGTAATGCCTATCTTTCTTGGAAAGAATTCACGAAAGTTAGTTATGAGTGGGATCGATTAATTGAGAGCCAGACTCATCACATTCATCAAGACACAGCCCAAGTTTTAAGAAATGATGATCTTTCACTCAAAGATATTCAAGCCCATGAACTAGTGTTGAGAGCAATGGCAGAAGAAGGACGTATAACAAGACAGATTCTTGCGAGGGAACACTTCTCAATTTTGAATAGAGAGTCTGAAGAAGACCGGCTAGTCAAAACGATAGTCATCCCAAATCGTCCAAATCGAGCCTATATTTTGCTAGTTATGAAATGGGACAATAATATTGATTATGAAGAATATCGTCAGTTGCGTCGTTCTTCATTAGTCGGTTTTTGTCGGGCTAACAGATTTAGAATTGAGGGAATTGAGGAAGTCATTGGTATTGCATCCGATCACTCAAACTCTCCATTCATGACTCAAGACTTTATACTTATGCACTTCGAAAAAGACATTACACAAGAGGATAAAGATATGGAAATATCAGCATTAAAAGCTGCTGGGATTTGGAAGGAAAGCTGGAAATGTATCTAATGTAACAAGGAGAATCAGTTCTTTTGAAGGGCAGATAATCTGAGGATGAAACTGAGTCAGAAAAAATCTGCTGCCACTTTGCTGCCAATAGCTGGTTTAAAAGACAAAAAAGCCACCCCAAAAGGTGGCTTAAATGCATGATTTTAATCACTAAATTTGGTGGCCCCTGCTGGGTTTGAACCAGCGACCAAGCGATTATGAGTCGCCTGCTCTAACCACTGAGCTAAGGGGCCAGCGGAGCGGGGATTATAGAGTATCTTGTTAGGGTGATCCAGA
>Ga0308169_10001003_pt1 | contig 35806 bp, 37 predicted proteins | sample PhyBR1_2_FD_202139 | JGI IMG/M metagenome (GOLD analysis project Ga0308169, IMG submission 202139) | Phyllosphere microbial communities from UC Gill Tract Community Farm, Albany, California, United States - DLSLSB.R1 | ecosystem: Host-associated > Plants > Phyllosphere > Unclassified | place...
CGGGCGAGAGAGGGAGGGGCGGCGCCGGGAAGGAAGAGGGACGACGAGAAGGAGAGAAGGACGCACCGAGCATGCAAACGACGACGGTGGCCGCCTCCTTGAAGTACCTCCACACGGCGACCCTCCTCGCGGTCTCCTCGACGACCCAGCACGCGTAGAAAAGGGCGGTCGCGGCGGCAAAGCACACAAAGTGGAGCACCTTGTCGCTGAACGGGACGGTCGGGGGCGCGAGGTGGTGGGCGAGGGTCGGGTGGAAGCCGAGGAGCGAGAGGACGAGGAGCGAGAGGAAGGTGAGGAGGACAAAGGCCTGCGGGCGAGAGGCGGGAGGTCAGTCGAGGTCGAGGTAAGGCGAGGCGAGGTGGGGGAGGGGCGAGGAGGACAGAGAGGGAGAGAGAGGGAGAGAGGAACGGACGGGCCGGATGCGCAAGGGCAAGTCGGGGAGAGGGAACGACTTGAGGGTCCACTTGCGCAGGTCCCTGAGGCCCTTGACCTGGCGCAGCTTGGCGAAGGATTGGGCGAGGGCCGAGGGTCGGTCCGAGGGGAGGCGGATCGAGGGCGCCATGCCGGGGCGGGGGCGCTTTGAGCGGGCTTGAGGTAGGTGCCGAGTGGTCTTGGTGAGGCCGCGCGCGCCGTAGACCGGGTCTGGAGGGTGGGGAGGTCGCGACGAGGCGGAACTGATGAGGAGGAGGGCGACTTGGGCGGGCTCTGCGGTGGCGGCCGGAGGGGTCGAGGCGGGTGGTGGTTGCTGTAGAGAGGAGCTGGATGCAGCCAGTGCTAGGCAGAGCGAGGCGCGAGTCGCGGGTCGAGAGGGCGAGAGCCGGCGTCGTCGTCGTCGTCGTCGTCGCCGGCCCTCGTCGTCGCCCTGCGTCCGACCCACACCAGCGCCTCGCTCCAGGATGCTGCGCACCCAGCTGTGCCGCACTGCTGCCCTCGTCGCACCCCACACCCGCGCCCTCGCCACCTCGGTGTCGTCGGTCCCGCCGTCCAACACTTCCGCTCCACCTCACCCCGACCACCACCTCGAGCCCGCCCACAGCCCCACAGACTCGCCTGCGACCACCGCAGACGCCCTCTACACCGACTCGGGACCCTCGACATCCACCGCACCCGCCACCGCCGACCCCTTCCCCGTCCCGCTCGCCTCCGCCCCGACCCCGACCCCGACCACCACCTCGACCCCGCCGCCAGGCCACTTCCGCACCACCGCCTCCCTCGAACCCGCACCCGCACCCGCACCCGCACAAGAGCACCACCGCCTCGAGCCCGAGCCCCTCCCCGAGCCTCCTGCCGCCGCACCCGTCGCGCGCGTCAGGAAACCCGTCGGCGCCTTCCGTGGAGGGTCCGTCCCTTGCCCCTCCTCCCTGTCCCTCCTGCCGAGTCGCAGCACCGACACTGACCCGAGGCACGCGCACGCGCCCGCAGCCTGATCGGGTTCCTCCTCGGCCTCACGACCGTCGGCGGCTACGGCTACTTCCGCCTCCTCGACGATTACCACGCCGCGAGCGCCACCTTGCTCGCCTCGGTCGAAGAGCTCAAGGGCAGCACGTCCCAGGTGCGCCCTCTGCCCTCTCCCTCCTCCTCGTCGCCCTCCCCTCCCCCTCCCGGCTGACTTCCCCTCTCGCCCTCGCGCGCAGATGGCAACGCACCTCTCGCGCATCGCCGCCCTCGAGGACTCGCACGCCCAGCTGTCCGGCACCGCCGCGTCGACCAAGGACGTCGACGCGCTGCGCGCAGAGTACCGCAAGCTCCTCGACTCGGAGCACGTCGACTTGCTCAGCTTGAGGGCGCACGTGTGGGGGCTCGGTGCGTCTCGCGCCCTCTCCTTCTCTCTCCCGCTCTGCTCCTGCATGGAGGACATCGAGCGGGCGTCGGTTCAGAAGATGCGAGTCGTACTGACCCCTCGCACGTGCCCGCAGAGCAAGACCTCAAGAACTTGTCCAAGCGCGACACGAGCGTGCGCGTCTGAGCAGCGAGGGGACGACGTGCAACGAGAAACAGCAGCATCGACCTCTCTGGAGCCTGTCCCGGCCGAACGAGAGCGAGAGCGGGAGCGAGAGGCGCGAGCGAGACGTAGCGGAACGACGGGATGCTCATGAATGAATGGCTACAGCGTGCCTCGATCAGGCGAGGGGAGAAAGCTACACATGAAGAGAGAGAGAAAGAGATACACGAGAATCCAGCTCGTGGAGGAAGGAACGAAAGAGCGCGAGGGGCCCGAGCGCCGCCGCGTCCCTCACTCGATGTCGGCCTCGGCCGCGCAGTCGACGCTCACGACCCAGGCCACCTTGTCCTTTGCTGCAGCGAGCACGACGCGCTCCTGCGCGAACGCCGACTCGCCGACGAGCCACTCGTCCTCGTCGTCCTCGTTGTCCTCGGCCCCGAGCTCGGCGAGGTCGTCCGCCTCGCCGAGCGCAGCGACGTCCTCGGCCTCGGCCGCGCCGTCCTCGACGAGCGCGTCCTCCTCCTGCTGCGCGAGCGCGTGCGCCTTGCTGCCGCTCGTCGCCCGGCTCGAGGCCTTCTTGGCTTGCGCGCGCGACGCGCTGCTCGCGCCCTCGGCGTCGACGTCCTGCTCGTCCTCCTCCTCGACGAGGACCTCCTCGTCGTCGTCGTCGTACAGCGACGCCGGCGCCGAGCGCTCTTCCGCATCGGCCTCGGCGTCAGCGTCGCCCCACGGCGCGACGCCCGGGCGGCCCTGCGGCGGCGCGCGCTTCCACGGGCGCCACCACGGCTTGTCGGCCGCGTCCGGGTCCGACTCGGCGTCGGCGCCGTCCGTGATGAGGGCCTCGTCGTCGTCGCCGGCGCTGGACGAGGACGGCCGCGCGAGGTCGAGGTCCTCGAACGACGCGCTGTCGACGAGGTGCGACACGCGCACGACGGCCTCGGCGGTCGGCGCTGCGCTCGACTTGGCCGTCGCCGTCGTCGTCGCCGACGTCGAGCCCGAGGCGAGCGACGCGGCGGCGGCGGCGGCCGCAGAGCCCTTGACGCGCTGCATGCCGCCGCCCGTCCACTTGGGGTGACTCTTGGGCTTGGCGGCGCCCGCAGTGGCCGACTCGAGCGCAGACGAGGACGAGTTGGTGCCGGCGGCGACGGCCGAGGCGGACGCCTTGACCTTCTTAGCGGCGGCGGCGACGACCTTCTTCTTGCTCGAGCCCGACGACGAGGACGAGGTGCCGTTCTTGACGGTCGCGGCGAGGGACGACGCGGCGCTCTTGGCGCTCGACTTGAGGGACGAGGCGACGGACGAGGGCGAGGCGGCGGGCGAGAGGGGGCCCGAGGTCGAGGACGAGGTGGACGAGAGGGGGACGACGAGCGCCGAGAGGCGGCGGCCGTAGACGCAGCCCGTGTCAAGGCCGATCCTGCACGCGCATAGTCCGTCAGCTCCTGACGCTGGTGAGGAGAGGGAGAGCGAGGGAGAGGAGGACGCACGAGTGGTCCTGGACCTGCAGACCCTGACCCGCCCAGTGCCCGTACACGACGCCGACCTCCTCGCACGCCTCGTTCGCGCCGCACTCCTTCATGCCGTCCTCCCACACGCCCCACCACGGCATGGCGCCCTTGCCCGCCTTGCGCCCCTTGGCGCTCACGGCCCACTCGCCCTTGCCCGCCGGGCCCTTGACGCCCTTGGCGTTGTGCGCCGCGCCGCCGGCGTGCGTCAGCGTGCGCATGTTGAGGAGCGTGAACGGCGACGTGTTGAGCTTGTCGAGGAGGAGGGCCGTGCGCGACGAGTGCTTGGCGAGCAGGCGCGCGAGCGACGACGACGGCGAGAACGACAGGGGCGAGGTCGAGTCGAGCGAGGCCGGGACGGCGAGCTGCTTGTTCGTCTTGGTCTTGCTCGAGGTCGAGACGGGCGCGACGCGCGACAGGGTGCGGTCGAGCGACGACCAGGGGACCATGCCGGCGTGCACGACGTAGCTCTTGATCTCGTCGACGTAGAGCGTGAGCGGCAGCTGCTCGAGGTACGCCACGTCGGCGCTCGACAGGTGCCGCGCGATCTCAAAGTGGTCGCCGCCCCACTCCCACCCCTCGGGCACGACGAGCCCGAGCGACGAGAGGGCGGCGGGCGAGAGCGCCGGGTCGAGGTGCGCGTACGACGGGCCGACGAGCGCGCCGCTCGAGTCGTACGTCGTCGAGTAGGCGATGGGGCTCGCGAGGCGGGCGGCCGAGGCGGGCCCGGCGGTCGAGGTGGCGCGGGCGGACGAGGTCGAGGTCGAAGAGGAGGCCTGAGTGGAGGTCGACGAGGAAGGGCGAGCCCGGACCCGAGACGACGACGACGACGAAGAGGCGATGCTGCTCGACGAGGCGAGTGTCGTCGGGCGGCCGAACGGCCGGCGCCCGCCCTGGGTCGACGACGAGGAGGAGGAAGAGGCGGTCTCGGTCGCCCTGCTGCGGGACGAGGACGACGCCCGACTGGCGGCGCTGCTCTTGCTCGCGGCGGGCGCGCCGGCGCTGACGAGAAGGTCAAAGCTGAGGACGTCCGTGTCGTCGACCGTCGCCGCCGCCTCGTCCTTGGCGTCGACCTCGTCCTGCGGCTCCTCGAAGACCGAGAGCGCCGGCTCGTTGTCGTCGTCGTCCTCGGTGCCGTCGCCGGCGAGCCACGTCATGAACGAGCGCTTGACCTTGCGCTCGCGCGGCACCATGGGCGCGCGCTCCTTCTTGTACGCCGCCGCGCCGTCGAGGTGGTGCGCCGCCGCCTTGAGCTTGCTCGCCGCGCGGTCCTGCGCCGACGACGCCGACTGGGCGACGCGCGAGAAACCCGACTGGACCTGCTGCTTCTTGCCCGCCGCGAGCTGCTGCATGTTCTTGATCGCCGAGCCGACCTGCTTGACGGCGGCCGAGGGGTGCAGCGACGCCGGTGCGCGCGCGGTCTGGTCGAGCGGGCCGTACGCCTCCATCCACTTGCGCCACTCGAGGACGCGCTGGTCGTGGTTACCGCGGACGCCCTTGGCGCCGAGCTTGCGCAGGAGCGAGACGGTCGTGAGCGAGTCGTTCAGCGCCGACTTGGCGACGATGTCGCCGACGTGGAGGAGCGTGTCGGACGAGGGCGAGAACGAGAGCCGCTTGAGGAGCGAGACGAGCGAGCGGTGCGTGCCGTGGAGGTCGCCTGCAGGGAGAGAGAGGGGCGTCAGTGAAGGTCCGGGTGGAAGGAGAACAGGACGAGGAGGAGCAGGGACGCACCGACGACGAGGAGGCGGCCGTCCTGGCTGTGCGCGCTGCCGAGGGTCGGAAGCGTCTCGTGCCACTTGTAGGCGGCGAGCGTGCCGTTGTCGAGGAGCGTCGAGACCAGCTCGCTCGCTGCGACCGAGAAGGCGCCGGCGACGGCGGCGTCCTTATACGACGAGGCCGACAGCTCGCTCGAGTCGTCGTCAGCGTGCTCGGTCGTGTACTCGTCGTCGGTGTAGCCCTCGTAGTCGTCGTTGTAAGCGCCCTTGTACGACGACGCCGCCGCCTGGGTCGCCTCGGACCACCTGGACGTCGCCGTGCCGAACGAGTCGCCGCGCGCGCCCGTCGCAGAGTCCCACTGGACGTTGGCCTTGAGCCCGGCGGCCGATGCGGTCGCCTCGGCCTCGGCGACGGCCGACGAGAGCGACGAGCGCCACCAGCCGGGCTTGTACGCCTCGAGCCAGGCGTCGTCGCCGATCGAGTCGGGGCGGAAGAAGGCGATCCATGCTGCGGCGCCGACCGAGCCGCCGACGAGGAGTAGGACGACGAGCTTGCCCTTCCACCCGCACGCTCGCCCGCCCTTCTTGGTGCGCCCGCTCGCGTCCCTCCAGCCGAGCGCGCCTGCCGCGCCCGGCCGCTCGTACCGCGTCGTCGGGATGAAGGCCTCCTTCTCCTCGAGCTCCTCGAGCTCGTCCTTGGCCGGCCGGGTGCTCTCTGGCGAGATCGAGGTGGTGCGTGGGCGGGCGAGGCGGTTGGCGGACGAGAACGACTCGGTCATCTCGGCGGACTCGGTCGTGACGGGGACGTAGAGGGCGGCCGACGAGCCGCGGCGGTGCAGGCCGGTCATGGTGTGCGTGCTAGCCGTGTCTGCAGGGCGAAAGTAGAGAAGCTGTCAGCGGGAGGACAAGGAGGAGGCGGGGTCTCGGGGAGAGGGCTAGGTCGAGACAGAGAGGAGGAGAGCTGACCGTGGGCGTGTAGAGTGATCAAGTCGAGCCAGCGACCTCGATCGTGCGAAGAGTAGGCTGCTCGTGCAGCTGAAGGAGCGACCGAGGGTGAGGATGAGGAGGAGAGGAGGAGGAAGGGGGACAACGACCCGGCGGCGGCGAGAGGCTGGAGCGGGTTGACGCTGGCTCGCCGTGCCCGAGAGAGCTTGTGCGTGTGCCGAGGCGGGATCTGCGAGTCTCGCACATTGTGGCCAGGCTCGAGCCAGGGGGCGAGACGGGAGACGACCTCAGCGAGCCGGACGCGGAAGGTGGCGGGCGGCAGGGCGGGGTCGATTACAACTGACCTTACCTTTGCTCGACCGTAAGGCAAAGCTAATCAGCCTCGCTGTGCGACCGTCGTCCGACTCAGACCGCGGAGCTAGCTCTTTTTCCGGCTTTACCTCGGACGCTGACAGGACGGCTTGTGAGCACCTTGGGCGGACTACCTAGCTCTTCAATAGCTAGCAGAGCTCGTCTAGGATTTTGCTCGGGTCGAGCGACTTTCGACGTCGTCGCCTCGAGGCGGCGAGCCGGACGACCGCATCCTCGCTCCTCGACACCACTCGCTGCTCCAGACACCTCGACACCAGCATCCGCAAGCTCGGCACCGACTCTCCGACGCAGTCAACTCCAGCCGAACCGACCCAGCCGCCGTGAGTCCCTCTCATCAGCTCACCGACCTGGCTCCCCCCGTTTCCCGCCCGGCATCGCCATTCCACCCCCGTGCGCCGCTCGATGAGCGCGTAGCTCAAGCCAGAACCAGCGAGACCTCCAGCACACCGGCCTGTCTAGCCGGCGAGCCTGCGCTGACCCTGGATCTCTCGCCCTCGCTCCCCTCCCCTCCCGGAACCCTCGATCGCCTCGACGTGTCGCCGTCCATCCCGCGCGCAGCCTTCCACATGCTCCGCCTCGCATCTTCGTCCCTGTCGGCGTCGCCTGCTCGGTGGGCACCGCGCACCCGGGTCCTCCTCGCCCACTCGCGCGGTGCGATTCCCGCGGCCTCGTCGTTCCACTCGTCAGCTCTCGCCCGCCTCGACACCGAGCGCCAGTCGCCGTCTAGCAGCAGCCACCCTCCGCCGAACCTCGATGCCGCAGCGAGGCGACGAGTTCAGCAGGCGCCCGCCGAACCGGCCGCAACTGCACCGCCTCGCCCGTTCGACCCGCAGCAGCCCAACCCTGAACCGGCACCGCCCATCGCCCCGCCTGCGCCCGACGCGCGCGTCCCCAAGCGCCGCATCACGTCCATGATGGAGCTCCCCAAGTCGTTCGGCCGCAACCAGATCATCGAGGTCCCCGAGCAGGTCCAGCGCGACCTCGAGAACGTCCTCGGCCACTTCCAGGCGCCCGTCCGCTACGCGTTCGCCTACGGCAGCGGCGTCTTCCGGCAAAAGGGCTACACGGAGAAGGTGCGCTCGTCTTCCTTTCGGCGGTCCCTCGTTCACCTCCTCGGAAGCTGACCTCGTCCCCGACCCCCCCTCCCTCTCGCCCGCCCGCAGGACAAGCCCTTGCTCGACTTTGTCTTCGCCGTCTCGCACCCGTCGCACTGGCACGCCATCAACATGCAGCAGAACCCGCACCACTACTCGCTCCCGATGCGGCTCCTCGGCAGCAACGCCGTCGCGTGGATGCAGGAGAAGGGCCTCGGCGCCGAGGTCTGGTTCAACGTCGACGTCGAGGTCAACGGCAAGGTGCGTCCGAGCCGTCCCTGTTTCGAGCCCTCCCCCCGAGTCGACGAGCCTCGCACTGACCATGTCCAACCTCTTGCTCGCGCACAGCTGCTCAAGTACGGCGTCATCTCGGTCGACGCGCTGTGTCGCGACCTGCTCGACTGGGAGACGCTCTATATCTCGGGTCGGCTCCACAAGCCCGTACGTCCCTGCTCGCTCCACTGCGCGCGCTCCTCTTCCCGTCGCTGACTCTCGCTCGTTGCTCGCTCGCAGGTCCGCATCCTGCAGAACGACGCCCGGGTCCGCCTCGCCAACCAGGTCAACCTCGCCTCGGCCCTGCGCACCGCGCTCCTCCTCCTCCCCGAGTCGTTCACCGAGATCGAGCTGTTCGAGGAGATCGCCGGCATCTCGTACCGCGGCGACTTCCGCATGCGCGTCGGCGAGAACCCGCACAAGGTGCGCAACATCGTCGCGGCGCAGCTGCCGGCGTTCCGCAGCCTGTACGGCGGCCTCCTCAAGGCGTTCTGGAAGTCGGTGCACACGATCGGCGAGGTGCACCCGACCAACGGCGGGCCGCACGAGCAGGGCGGCGTGCGCCTCATGCGGCAGGACCTGAGCGCCGCTGTGCGCGCGAGCACGGCCGTGCGCCTCCCTGTCGGCCTGCGCGACAAGGTCCTCGCGCACTACGAGCGCAAGTGGAACCTCGAGGGCGCCATGCTGCGCGCCAAGGAGCACGACGCGCACGACGCGCCCGACCGTGCCGAGCACAAGGTCAACCTCGACGTGCAGTACATGTGGGAGCGCATCGTCCAGGACGACGAGTTCAAGGCCATCATGAACCAGAGTGCGTCCCTCTCGCTCGCTCTTTTCCCTCCTTTCTCGCTCTCGAGCTCGTCGCTGACTCGAGCGCTCCTCCCCTGCAGGCCTGTCGCAAATCGTCGGCCGCCCGACCTTCAACCAGTCGCTCAAGGGCATCCTCTCGGCGGGCCCGGTCAAGTCGCTGCGATACGTCGTCCCCAAGCTCAAGAAGAAGTGGGGGGCGCCGGCGCCGCCCAAGCAGGTCGAGGCGGGCCTGATCGAGGCCGACGAGAGCGCGCGGCAGGCCATCGCCGAGGGCAAGGTGGCCGAGGTCGTCGAGAAGGGCAAGCAGTGAGCGCTCGGCGCGGTCGGGCCTCCTCCTCCTCTTCCTCTTCCTTCCCTTTTCCCCTCCCTCCTCCCTCTCTGTTCCTCCCCGCCGTCGCCGCAGCAGTCGCCTTTCGTCTTTCGTCCTCGTTGTGCCCCTTGCGTCCCTCTTTGCAACCCCCTGCCACCTCGTGCGCCTCGTCGCCGCGCCCGCACGCACCCCCTCGTTCTTCTCCCCCTCCTCTTCGCCCTGTACCACCTTCCACACACGCTCACCGCGCTCTCTGACTTACTCACTCGACGCGCGCATTCGTGCCGCCCAAAACCTTCGTGCACTGCAACATGTTCCTCCTGCGAGACGGTCCTCGAGAGCGAGCAAGCCCGAGAGGGAGAAAAGGATGGGCTCGAGCTCTCTCTCTCTTCCACAGAGCTCGACGACGGGAAGAGAGAGTGACAACAAGCACTGCAGGGTCTGCGAAGTTGCGGAGCTACGGACGAGGAAAGACAGGCGAGAGGGCGAGCAGGATCGAGTACAACCGGGAGAGGGAGGGAGGAGAGCGGCAGCGGCGGTCGTTCAGCCCATCCTGCGAGGCAACGTAAGCGGGTCAACATCGATCTCCTCGCACCATGCTGAGGCGTGCTGCGCGGCGAGACGCCGGACGCTTGGCAAGCGAGGGAGAGCGGGACGCACTTCTGAGAGACGTCGGCGGGCGGGCGCACGGCCTGGGCAAAGGTGAGCTGCGGTTGGTCGAGCGTCAGCTCCTCATCCTCGCGAGAAGCGAGAGGGAACAAGAGGGAGGACGCACGAGGCGCTTGAGGCTCTGGATGTACTTGCGCGACGTCTCGTCGTTCAAGACGTGCGCGACGTTGTTGCTGAAGATCTTCTCGCGGCCCGAGCGCTCGTGGATGCCGACCATGGTGACGCCGATCGGCCAGGGGGCGTTGCCGATCGAGAGGCGCAGGTAGGCGTCGTTGGCGCGCAGGTACTCGCGCTTCTGCATGTTGTGCGTGATCTCGGCGATGTTCTGCAGGACGTCGGGCGCGAGCTCCTGCGGACGGTGGGGCGCAGCGTCAGCAGGGGCTCGGGTCGAGGATGAGAGGAGAGGAGGGGAGGGACGCACACGCTTGCGCAGCGACTTGAAGAGCGGCTTGAGGTACTCGGCCGAGGTTGCGCAGGTCGCGGCGGCCATCTTGCCCTGCTGGCTGCGCTTGATGTTCTCTGCGGGGTCGAGAGAGAGTCAGCGTCGAGAGCTCGAGGACAAGGAGAGGCAGAGAGGGGCGCACCTGGTCGGTCGGCGAGCGACTGCTCCCACTCTTTGAGGACGCGCTGCGAGGGGGAGAAAGAGGGATGGGTCAGAGCGCTGTAGGAGAGGAGGCTCGCAGAGGAGAGGAGAGGACGCACCTTGAGGGCGTGGTAGATCTGCGGGTACACCTTGTGCGGGTTCGAGCGCACGAGGTCGAGGTCGACGAGGACGTCCTCGTCCTTGGGCTTGGGCTCCTTCTTCTCGCCCGACGCCTCGACGGCCGGTCCCGCCGCCGGCTCGGGCGTCGCCGTCGCCGAGCCGTCCTTGAGCGTCTCCCTGCCCTTACCCTTGTCCTTGACGGCCGCCGCCGCCGCGCTGCCGGCGTTTGAGCGCCGCGCGACCTCTGCGAGCTCGAGGCCGATCTCCTGGCCCTCCATGGCGCGCATGAAGTCGTTGCGCTGGCCTTCGGTGCGCTCCTCGATGAGCTCGAGGGCCCTGAGGCGCAGGCGGCGGTCCTTGTCCGACTCGGCGAAGAGGCGGATGGGCTGGCCGATGCGGCGCAGGCGGCGCACGCACTCGTCGTTCGAGACGTTGAACGCCTCGGGCTTGGACTGCTCGACGGCGGCTCCCGCGGCGTCTTCTGCGCCTGCCGACGCCGAGCGGCTCTTGTCGCCCGCAGCGGCCGAGGGCGGGAGGAGGGTGGTGCCGGTCTGGTGCTCCTTTGCGGCGACGCGCTTTGCGGCGCCGTAGAGGCGCTCCTTGCGGTCCTGCTCCTTGCGGGCGCGCTCGCGCTGCTCCTCCTCGTCGCGGAGGCGGTCGAGCTCCGCGCGGCGGATGTACTTGGACGGGGGAGGTTGGTCCGAGTCGGAGGCGGAGGGCGACTGGTTCGAGGTGGCCGAGGCGATGTGGTCGAGGGCGCGCTTCTTGGAGGCGATCTCCTGCTTGAGGAAGTCCATCTGGACAGCAGTCGAGCCAGCCGGTGGTGGTGCGGAGGAGGAGAGCGGGCTCGTGGTCGCGAGTCGGTCCTGGTCGAGACGAGACGGGCGAATCGGCTCGCCGCTCTCGCTGCTCCTCCACGCACCCGCCGTAGCTACTGTGAGCCGCACGACCGTCCACTCTGGCCTGCTCTGCACCCGCACCAGCAACCGCACACGCGGCGCGCCACGCTCCCCTCTCGCCCGCGGCCTGGTCTTCATCCCCCTTCTCGGCTCGACACCAGCACGGCCACCACGGCCCTCAGCAGCCTCGCGACCGAATGCACAGCGTCCCCAAGCCCTCATCTACCGCCGTCAGCACAGCCGCGAGCCGTCTCGAGGACTCCGTACTGACCCGATCCTCGTCCCTCTCCCTCTTCCCCTTCGAGCAGACCTCACCATGTCCGACGAAGAGAACCAGGTGCGCCACCCGTCCCTCGAGCCTCTGCACCCTCTCCCGAGGAGCGCCTGCTTGCGCCAGGGTCCCGTCGCTCTTCAGGAAGCGTCGGGCACCTCCCGCTCGCAGAGTCGCTCCTCCGCTCCTCCTGCACGAGGCTGAAGGACCCTCGCTGACCCAGCACCTTGCCCGCAGACCGTCGTCCTCCAGACCGCCGGCTTCGACGCGCGCTTCCCCAACACCAACCAGTCGAGGCATTGCTTCCAGGCCTACGTTGTGCGTCCCCGCGCTCATCCTCGTTGACGTCGCTCTCGAGCACGAGCAACATCACTGATGCCGGCCCGCTTCACCGCACAGGACTACTTCCGCTGCGTCAACGCCAAGGGCGAGGACTTCCCGGCCTGCAAGACCGTGCGCCCCTCCCCTCCTCGCCGTCCTCCCCCTCGGACTTTCGCCCGGCGAGCGACTGACGAGCCTCGTCTTGCCCTCGCCTGCAGTTCTGGCGCACCTACCACTCGCTCTGCCCGAGTACGTCCCTCTCTTGGCTCTTCCTGACCACGCACAGCTCGCTGACGCTCTCGCCCTCCCGCAGACGAGTGGGTACGTCGACCGTCACGCTCAACGTGCGCCCGGCCTCGTCAGCAGCTCCTGACTCTCTGCTTCCTCTTCTTCACTCGCAGATCGCCAAGTGGGACGAGCAGCGCGAGGAGAACAAGGTGCGTCCCCGCTCCAACGCTTCTCTGCTCGCCGTCGGCGGCACGGCTGACTCCTCGTCCTCCTCCTGCTGCAGTTCCCGGCCAAGCTCGACTAAGCGTGCCGCATCGAGTGCGCGAGGACGTGGTGGATGTGTCGGGCGAGGTAGAAAGGGGTCCTGGCGGGTGCAAGCGCGGTGTGTTTCGTGTCGAGCGTGCGCGGCGTCGTGTCGAGCTTGAGAGCGCGAGCAGAGCATTCACGGCTTCGGGTATGCTCGCCAGGACATGATGAGCTGCCCTTTGTGTCTATGTGCGAGCTCGGGACGTGTATGAACAAGCGAAAGCCGGCGAGCGACACCACGAGGTTGCGGCGACGAGGACGAGGTGGGGGCGGCGGAGACTGGCTCTCCCTCCTCCACCCGCATCTCTGTGCGAGAGCCAGCCGCCGGCGCTGCACTCACTATGCTCACCACTGCCGCCCTCGCCGCCTGGGCCGCAGCGACCGTCGCACTCGCCTCGCCAATCTCCGGCCCCTCGTCCTCCTCGGCCGACCCTCTCGCCTCGATCCTGGTCCTCCCGCGCGATGGACGACCAGCCGGCAGCGTGCCCAGCTGTGCCACCTTCCACGGCACGGTCGGCGCACAGCGCCTGATCGACGTCTACCACGTCTCGACCGCGTGCTCGTCGTCGCTCGTCCACGACACCTCGTCGCGGTCGACGCAGCCCACGCCGGGCGAGTTCGCCTTCGAGTCGACCGACGACTTCGCCCAGCCGACGCCTGGCGACAGCCTGAGCGGCGCGCTCGTCTGGCTCCACCCGACGGCCCTCGAGGTCGACCGCCCCACCTCGGCCGCCGTCGACCCCGCCGACGCCGCGGGGCAGCAGCAGCAGCTCGCCTTCTCGGCGCCGTCGTCTTCGCACCCGCACCTGCACGGCGGCATCACCCTCCCGCACGGCGAGGGCCGCCTCGTCCGCCTCTCGTCGACCTCGGACGCCGACGCGCTCGCCGACCTCGCGCACCTCTCGTCGCACCCCGCCTTCGCCCTCACCTCGCCCGTCGTCATCTCGCGCGCGGCCGTCGCGCTCGGCTGCCCCAGCACCGCCGGCACCGCCGCCGTCGTCGACGACCGGTTCCCGACCGTGCCGCGCTCGGCCGTCGAGCGCGTCGAGGCGCACCTCGCCGGGCTGCGGTTCGACCCGCTCCTGAGCAGCCTCGTCGACAAGCTCGGGAGCGCCAACAGCGTCGCGCGCATTGGGCACGTCGTGAGGACGCTCAGCGGGGAGGACCAGAGGGAGCTCCGCGAGGATGAACGGGTGCGTCAGCGCCTTTCTCTCTCTCTCTCCGTCGGGGAGGGGCTCGAGCAAGATCGGCGACTGACTTTGTGCAACTGCTCGCAGTGGGTCTCGCGGCACTCGATGAGCGAGGGCGGGTACAAAGCCGCCAACTGGGTCACCGGTGCGTCGCTCCCCTTCCTCCCTCACTCTCTCTCTCGCACGTGCCGCCTAGCTCGCTCACTGACTCTTTCCCGCCTCTCGCACGCAGCCAAGATGTCGTCGTACGGCTTCACGTGCAAGCAGCTGTCGTACCTGCCCGAACTGTCGCCCATGGTCGAGTGCGTCTACGATGACTCGGCGCTCGGCGGCGACGAGGACGACCTGAACGGCAAGGCCAAGGATATCGTGTACGGCGCCAACGAGACGGTCGTCCTGAGCGCGCACTACGACAGCCGAGGCGTGCGTCCTCGTCTCTACTCTTCCTCGTCCTCCTTCGTGAGGAAGCGCTGACTCACCCTCCTGCTCCTCCCTCCGCACACAGTCCTTCGGCTACCCGACGGCTCCAGGAGCAGACGACGACGCCTCGGGCACGGCACTCGTGCTCGCCGTCGCGCGCCACATTCACGAGCACCGCCTCCGCTTCGGCCGCAAGCTCGGTGCGTTGCCCGCTCGCTCCCTCCTCTCTAGATCTCCCCGCTGCTCACTCCTCATCCATGCTCGCAGTTCTTTGCCTCTTCTCGGGCGAGGAGCAAGGTCTCCTCTCGTCGTCGTGGTACGCCAAGCAGCTCCGCGCGCGCAACGAGGACGTCGCCTTCATGCTCCAGGTCGACATGGTCGGGTTCCGTAAGCCGGGCGAGCCGATGCAGCTCGCACGCCCGGACGTCATCGGGCTCGAGGTCGCAGGCCACCTCGTTGGAAATTACAGCGAGCTGTACGTGCCCGAGCTCGTCGTCGGGTGCGTACCCCCTCTCCCTCTCTGCGGTGCGTCCTTCTTGCCGTGCGAGCCGTCGCTGATGCCCGTGCGCCCGCAGGTACACGCCCGCATGCTGCTCTGACCACCAGTCGTTCGTGACCGAGGGTGCGCTCCTCTCGTTTCTCTGCGCCGCTCCTTCTCGAGCTGACGCCGTCGTCCATCTCCCTTCCTCCTCCCCTCCTTCCCTCGCGCCCATCTACGCCTCTCGCGCTCGCCCACCGCCTCGCAGCCTATCCGGCGACCTGGATCTTCGAGCGCAACGGCCCAATCGCCGACCCGTGCTACCACGACTCGTGCGACAAGTCGAACCGCCTGGGCTACAGCTTCGAGCAGATCAGCGCGCACACCAAGGTCGCGTTCGCGACCGTGTGGGAGACGGCGGGCGGTGCGCTGCCGTAGCGACCGGTGCGAGTTGGTTGGGCGGCGCAGGAGGAGGGAGCTCGAGTCGGAGGAGTGTGCACGCTGGGTCCAGCGAGAACGGGCCCTCCTGCTCTTTCCCTAGGTTCTCGCGCGCAATGAATCTGTTCATATTGTGAGTGGCTACGCGTTCTCGGACTGCTGAAAGCGCGAGCTGGACAGGTCGGCGCCGGCTCGCTCGCTCGCCCGACCACGGCCACCTCGAGCCTCGCTCCTCCTCTTCCTCCGCCCCGGCTCGCCCCCGCCTGCTGACCTGTGCACCTGCTCTACTACTCGAGGTACTCCATCTGGGCTCTGCGCGCCGACCCAACAGCCACTGTGCGTCGCTCTCCTCCCTCCCTCGTCGTCATCAGCTCCAGCTTGCTGACCCTCTCCTCGCTCCACGCGCAGGGTCCGAGACGCCGAGGCGAGTACAGCAAGCTCTTACAAGGACCTCATCACCCTCGACAATACTCCAGCAGGCCCAGGTGCGTCCTCCCTCCCTCTCGTCTCCGCCCCTCCCCGCTCCAACGCTGACGCACCCCTGCTCGCTCCTCGCAGCTCGCCATGACCGACTACCTCACGCAGCTCCCCGCCGAGCTCTTCATCACGATCTGCGAGCTCGTGCGCGACTCGGACAAGCGCCCGTACCTTGGCCGCATCTCCAAGGCGTTCCTCCCTGTCGCCCGCCGCTTCACGTTCCGCAAGGTTACGGTCCTCACTTACGCTCAGCTCGCCGAGCTGTGCGACGTCCTCATCGCGTCGCCCGGCGCCGCCCTTCACGTCGACGAGCTCCGGATCATCCTGCACAACACGTTCCACAACACGCATTTGGTGACGCCGGCCATGTTCGCCTCGGCGATGGGCCGCCTCGAGTGCCTGTCGAAGCTCACTTTGAACGGTTCGTCTCGTCTCGTCAAGAGCATCCTCGCGCCGGCAAGCGCCACGCTCCCGAGACTGCATTCGCTATCCGTCGTCGACCGGTTCGACGATTGGTCCAACCCGTTCAGCCCGAGCAACTTCCGCCACCTCGAGCAATATACGTCGCTCTCACGAGTCGAGCTCACGGTGAACCGTCGGGTCGAGAGCCTGGGCCATTACCGCCAGGCCGTGAGCCTGCCGAAGCTCGACTTCGGGTGGTACCTCTGGCTCGTGGGTCCGCTCAGCGGCGACGATGCCGTGCGAGATCTCCTCTCGTGCTTCGACCGCATCACCAACCTGGGTCTACACGACGACACGCCCTCGAACGAGGCGACCCTGCCCGCCCTCCTCGGCATGCTCAAGTCGCCGGCCTCGGTCCAGGTCCTTTCGCTCAAGCAGGCGACCGACGACGCACGCCCGCTCATCGAGGGCATCCCCAAGCTCCTCAACTTGAAGACGATCGACTTCCACCGCGGCACGTGGAGCAGCGCCATGCTGCCCGTCCTGCACGACCTCGAACGCCTCCAGCACCTGTACTTCCCGTCGCAGGGCCTGGCGCTCGACGAGCTGCGCAACATCCTCGACGGGCCGCTCAAGATCAAGAACCTCAAGACGGTCTATCTGGACGGCGTCGCGCGCGACAACGGGAGCGCCATGGACGAGGGGTGGACGCCCGAGTTCAGCCTGGACGGGCTCGTCGACCTCCTGCCCGTCGCTGAGCGAGTGGGCGTCCGCCTCGAGGGCTACGCGGCGAACCGTGCCCGCGCAGAGGTCGAGAAGCGCGAGCAGCGTGCGAGGAAGGCGGCGGCGGCGGCGGGGGCGGCGGCGAACAGGGGAGGAGGGTCGTAGCTTTGTGTCCGAGTCTCTCCTTCTGTACCCGCTTGATCTCGCCGTCGCTCTCGAGCAGCAGCGGCGAGTGAGAGTGCATGTAGACGAGGCTAGCTTCCACTGGCTCGGCTCGAGGCTCGTCGACTTGTCGCTCTCGAGGCTGCCGCTTTGACCTCCTCTCCTCGCTCTCGCTCTTTTCTGCTTCCCGCACTGCGGTGCGCGCGCGATCCTGAGCTACGCAACAGCATCCCAAGCAGCGCCAAACCGTCCTCGCCCAGCGCCGTCGCCCCGCAGCCGGGCAACCGTCGCTTGCACCCCGTCGTCCGGTCCGCCGCCCCTCTCCCTCCTTCCTCTCACTCGTCGCCACTCGACGGTCGACGCCATGTTGCCTGAGCCCCTCCAGCTGTACGTGCGCGCTCCCTCCAAGCGGCGAGGCCGCCCTCGAGCCCGTCCACGTCTGTTCCGCCTGCTGACCTCCTCCTCCTCATCTCGCAGCGCCGCCGTCCTCAACAACCCCTCCACGCGCGACGCCGCCCTCGCCGCGCTCGCGCCCAAGGCCGGCCAGCCCGACGAGCAGGTCGACAAGGCGCACACGCAGGCCCTCGTCGCCCTCGCCCCGATGCTCACGCTCCCCTCCATCCTCGCCGTCCGCGGACAAGCCGGCGACACCGAGCCGATCGACGTCAGCTCGACCATCGACGCGCAGCGCGACTGGGTCGTCTCGACCGAGTGCCCGCCGGCCATGCGCGACGGCTTCCTCGTGCGTGTGCTCGGCGAGACGGGCGGCAAGGGCTCGGAGCAGCAGGAGCAGGACGGCGGCGGCGAGTGGGCGAGCGTGTGGGCCAGCATGCAGGGCGTCGCGCGCGACATGGCGGCCGAGGTCGACAAGGGCATCATCCTCGAGGCCGACGGCGGCCGCAAGCCCGTCGAGGTGTCGTGCAAGACGGCCGACGACTTCAAGCAGGAGCTCAGCAAGGCGAGCGGCGGCGTCCTCGACAAGCGTGCGTCCCGCTCTCGCCTCTCTCATGCTCACAGAGCAGCGCTGATGGCTCGCATGCACGCTCGCAGTCGACTGGTCGAACGTCGTCCTCGGCGGAGGTGCGTCGCTCTTTTCGCCCAACCGCTCCTCTCGCCACTTCTGCTCCTCCGCTGACGTTTCGCGCTCTCCCTCCTGCAGGCGCCGTCCTCTCGATCCTCACGGGCCAGCAGGCGAGCAAGAGCTACAAGGGCAGCGACCTCGACCTCTTCCTCGTCGGGCTCGAGCCTCAAGAGGTCCGTCCGCTTCCCCGCCTACTCATCTTCGCGCGCTCGTCGTTTGACTTTGACCGTTCCTCTCCTCCTTCTACCTCGTCCCACTTCCTCCTCCTCGCCTCGTCACTCCTCGGCTGCAGCTCATCCCCAAGGTCAAGAGCATGATCGACCAGATCAAGAGCGCGCTGCCGCCGGTCCCGCAGAAGACCAAGCGCGTCTACGGCAAGGACTACCGCTCGACCGAGGTCCCCGTCGCGTCGGACGACGAGGAATGGATCGCCGACCACCAGTTCGACTGGAGCGGGCAGCACAAGGGCGAGCTCCTCGTCATCAAGGGCTTCAACGCGCTCACGCTCGTCCCGCCCAAGACCGTCACGGCCCGTCGCCCGATCCAGATCATCCTCCAGTCGCACAAGACGACCTTTGACGCCCTCGCCGGTTTCGACCTCGACTGCTGCTCGGTCGGCTGGGACGGCAAGGAGGTCGTCGCCGTCCCTCGCGCCGTCAGGGCTCTCGCGCTCGGCGCCAACCTCCTCGACGTCAAACTCGCGCGCAAGGGCGACCCGACCTCGTCGATCGTCAGCAGCCGCTCCCTCAAGTACCTCACGCGCGGCGTCTCGCTCGCCCTCCCGACCGCCGCCCAGTCGGTCCTCGTCGCCGCGGGGCTCGACCTCAAGAGGCTCCTCAAGACGGGCCGCGACAAGGCGGCGAGCGAGACCGAGCGCAAGAAGCTCAAGACGGACGACATGAGCGGCCTCGCCGGCACGCTGCGCCGCGAGTGGAACATTAGGAACGGCATCGGCGGCGGGCGCGACGTTGCTCCCTTCGGTGCGTTCCTGCTCTCGCTCTGCCTCGCTCGCTCCTGGGCTTCAGCTGATGCACTACCTCCTCGCTCGCAGCTGCCGACTACGGCCCTGCCGTCAACTCGTGGCACAAGCTCGTCTCGTCGTTCGAGTTGTCGGTGTGGGAGAACGGCGAGATCTCGCACGAGTTCTGGGAGCACGCTACCAAGACGAGTGCGTCCCCCTCTCTCCCTCCTATGCTCATGGAGCCTCACTGATGCTCGGCTTTCCTGCAACAGTGGCGCCGGCCATCTGCGAGCTCCTCGTCGCCGACAAGAAGGACCTCGTCAAGCTCTCGTCCTCGTGTGCGTCTCTCTTCCTCTTCCACCTCGAGCTCACGTGCTCGGTAGCTGACGAGCGCATGGAACAGACTACGGTGTCACCTCGTCGTACGTCGTGCCCTACGTCGCAAGCTTCGACCCCGACTTCGTCCTTGACCTCGACGAGCCCAAGAAGGACCTCTTCAAGCTCTCGTGGCACGCCGTGCGTCCCCTCTCTCGGCCTTCCCCTCGTGCCGACCACGCTCTGACGCTTCTCCATCGCCTACAGATCCAGGCCCTGCAGTACATCGTCAAGTGCGTTCCCTCCTCAACTTGGGAAGGTCGACTCGAGCTGACTTTGCCTTCTGTGCGCGCAGGCTCCCTCGCTCGGTGCTCACCCTCATCGACGACGCCGAGATCAAGCTCAAGGAGATCATCGCCGACGCCAACGCCGCCGACGACTCGGGCTCGCCGGGTAAGAAGCCCAAGTCCGACGAGACGGCGTCCGTCGCGCCCGCTCTCACGCCCGAGGCGCGCGCCGCCGTCCAGACCGCCCTCGACGCCGTCAAGGACGTCTCGACGGTCGGCAAGGAGAAGGACCAGGTGGCGTCGTCGGTCAAGGGCCAGTCGTCGCAGCGCCTCGACCCGCTCGTCACCGACACGTTCCCGGGCCCGTACGAGCCGTCGCCGCGCAACGCGCCGCGCAAGCCCAAGTCGACGACGCCCAACCTGAGCAAGAGCCTCCTGAACCCGCTTGTCGACGGTGCCGGCCTCGAGATCAAGACCAAGACGTCGAGCGACTTTGTCTACCGCGTCGCCGTCCTCGGCGGGCTCGCCCAGTTCCACGGCCTCGACCCGGTCATCGACCGTGCGCTGCAGATCATCTGGCAAGGTGCGTCCGTCTTGCCTCCTCTCCTCTCACTGAGCGTGTGCACCTGCTGACGAGCGTCCTCTCGTGCGCGCAGCTTGGGTCGCGACGGCTCGCGCGGCTACGTCGCTCCCGCAGGAGCTCAACGAGGGCATGCGCATGATCCTCGAGCCCGACGAGTGGGCCGTCTACAAGGCGAAGTACGTCGCCCAGCCGTCGGCCGCCTCGGTCCTCGCCAAGCTCGGGCGCGACCTCACCCGCCTCGCCATCAACATCGCCAAGAGCGCCGAGACGGAGCAGGGAGCGAGCCAGAAGGGCTCGGGCGAGTACGACGAGGAGCGCAAGCGCTACCTCCTGCAGTGGTGCCGTGACGAGGAGATGGTCTGAGCGCTCGAGGATGGACGAGGAGGTAGGACGGCTGAGCTGTACGGCGGGCGCGCTTGTTCTGGAACCGCTTTCTCTCTCGGTACTCTCGACTCGACTCCTGTAGAGCATCCTGACAGCGAGAGCATCCTCGACGGCGAGAAGAGCCGCGAGAAGTGCTGCTCGAGAAAGGGAAGAAGAGGAGGTCCGCGCCCGGTTGCACGTGCGAAGGGGAAGCTACCAGAACTCCCGCCGCCGCAGTCTCTTCGGCGAAGATGCAGGTAGAGAGGGAAGGGGCCGCATGATGAGGAGAGGAGGCGCGAGAGCTGAGAATGTGCGCAAGGCCAAGAGACGCTCACTGAGCCGAGTACGCCTGGCCGAGCGGGGTCAAGGAGGCGTCCGAGTTGACGTAGGTGCCGACGAAGTCGCCGCTGTAGCACGAGGAGAGAGTGAGCACGAAGCTATCGACGAAGGACGAAGGAAGCCAAGGACGACGGCGAAGGAGGGCGGCGAAGGAGGGCGGCGAAAGAGGGCGGCGAAGGAGGGCGGCGAAGGAGGGACAGAGAAGGAGGAGACCGTGGACGTACAAGCCGGCGTAGCGCTCGATGAAAAGCTGCTTCTCCATCCACGGCAGGACAGTCGCGAAGAAGGCCTGCTGCTCGGCGACGGTGCCGCTGCCGGCGAACTCGGTGAGCCAAATGGGCTTGCCGAACCGCGTGTACGCCTCCTGCAAATAGTTCTGGAAGTAGCCGACGTTCCACGCCGCGTCGTACTGTATAGAGAGAGGAGAAGAAGGAGAGGGAGGAGGAGCGCAGGGAGAGGTGGGGCGGACAGAGGAGGAAGGGTCAGCGGACGAGCTCGAGGCGTACGAGACGAGGGGAGGCTAGCTCGAGAGCACGAGAGCGAGAAAGGCGCGTACCCAGTGCAGGGCGATGGCGTCCGTCTCGGCGAGGCAGGTCGGGCAGGCCGCGAAGAAGGCCGCGAGGTAGTCCCGACCGAGCGGTACGCCGCCGTTCGTCACGGCGGGCGAGACGAGCTTGGCCTTGCCCTTGAAGGGACTGCGAGCGTGTCGGGGCCGTCAGAAGAGCACTCCAAGAGGAGGGAGAGAGAGCGTCGGGCGCACCTCATGTACTTCTGCCAGCCGGCGACGACGGCGGCAACGGTCATGTCGGCCTGCCCGACGAGGTCGGGCTCGTTGAAGGCGAGCAGGTACTTGGAGCCGTTGTCGATGGCCTTCTGCGCGTTGACGAACCAGTCGCCGGCGTTGTCGTTCCACCTGCGGCGGGAAGAAGAGAGCGTCAGTCCTGCGCGGGGGAGGGCCCGTGCACGACGAGACGAGGACGAGCGAGACGCACAGCATCGGGATGTACTCGACGCCCGGACTGAGCGTACCCTCGGGGAGCTGACCCCAGTTGTACCTGCACGCAGAAGGAGGAAGGACGTCAGTTCGCGCACGAGCAGGAAGAGAGGAAGAGAGGTCCAGAGGAAGAGGACGCACGCCCACGAGATGGCGAGGTTCTTGGTGAGCGCGACGTCGTTGTAGCCAACGCCCTTCTTGTTCGAAATGGTCGAGGAAGGCGTCGAAGCGGGCGCAGTTGTCGAGCGGGTCGTGGAGGTAGTCGAGGAGGGCTTGGGCGCCGAGGTGGTCGAGCGTGTGGTGCTCGTGGTAGTCGAGCGGGTTGTGGTCGTCGTAGTGGAGCGCGTGGTCGTCGTGATAGCCTGCACGCAGTAGGCTGTCAGCGCAAAGTCTTAGAAGAGGGAGGGAGGAGGACGAGCGAGTCGAGGACGCACTGGACGGCTCGTCGTCGTGACGCGCACGAGCTTGCTCGTCGTCGTCGTCGGGCGCACAGTCTTGCTCGTGGTCGTAGTCGTCGCCGCCGCGGTGCGCGACGCGCTCGCGCGCGACGCCGAGACGACCTTGGCCTGGCGCTTGACGAGCCGCTCGAGCCTGGCCGCCTCGGCCTCCCACCGCCGCTCGCGCTCGATGAAGACGGCGCGCTTCTGCTGCGTGCTCGCCGTCTGAGCGTACGTGTCGGTGCGCTTGACGAGACGCGCCGCCTTGACCGACTCGTATTTGGCCTCGGCGAGCTGGCGCTCGATGGTTGCGAGATAGGTCGCCGCGCTGCTGCTGCTCGAGGACGCTGCGAGGGCGGTGCTTGCCAGGAGCGCGACCGAGAGGAGCGTCTTGAAGTACATCGTGCGCGAGAGCGAGGCGAAGGGTCGAGGAGGAGGAGGAGGCGCGGGCGGATGAACGAGTGTGGGCGGTGTCGAGAGGGCGTCGACCAGCGACTGCGGGACACTGAGAGGGCGCACGAAAGCCTAGCTGCGGCCGAGCGCAATGGAGGGAAGAGAGAGCGAGCAGGCTGTCCGGATTTGGGCGTCGGCCGCGAGGCACGCTGCAGGATCGCAAGCCCGGGCTGCTGGCCGGTCGCCGATAAACGGCCGCAGAACGCGTGCGGAGAGGACGCGCTCCATTGACGCACGTGCCCCGATCGAGCGACGCGCAGCTGAGACTCGAGAGACGAGCGCGTCGGCGCGAGCGACGCAGTGGGAGAGGGCGACGGAGCTCAGCAAGCCTGCGAACAGCTGCGACGAGTCGGGCGAACGCGAGGCTTTATCTGGCTAAGCGTCGCGAGGTAAGCGAACGAGGCCGTCTCGTCCAGGAAAGGCGTAACCGGTCTGTCGCCCTCGCGCTCGTCCAGCAGAACTCGCAGGGCGCCTCTCACAAAGCGCACACGGATGGAAGAGGATGAGGAGGGTTGCACAGGGCTCGCCGACCTGGAGGGGAAGCTACTCGCGCACCGGCCGCTCACGCCTTCCTCCGCTTCTTGTCCTTCTTGTCCTTCTTGCCACCGCCGCCGTTGGCCTGCTTGCCCTCCTCGCCCTCGCCGCGGATGCGCTTGAGCGCCTTGGTCGAGTTGGGGTTCTTGACGCTCACGGTCGACGAGAGGCGGTCCTTGCCGCCGACGACCTTGGCGGCGACCTGCGCTTCTGCCGCCGCCCACTCGTCCTTCGAGCCGCCGATCGCGTACCTGCACAAGGACCGAGTCAGCAACGTCGTTCAGCGAGGAGGGAGGCGAGACGGGCGACGAGAGAGAGGAACCCTTACTCACTGCTTGAGGTCGAGCGAGTCGATGACGCCGCGCTGCTCGTCGCGCAGCTGCTTGAGCACCTCGTTGCCCTCGTCTTCGAGCTCCTTGGCGAGCTGATCCTTGTGCGTGAGCGACGTCGCGACGCCCGAGTCGCCGGCGGGCAGGATGCGGGCGGCCGTGGCGGCGGCGGCGTCCTCGGTCGGGAGCGAGCGCGCGACGTCGGCCTGGAGGATCTCCTGGAGCGACTTGGTGAGCTTGCGGATGACCTTGACGAAGAGGGCGAGCGTCTGGGCGACCGGGAGCTGGAGCTCGGCCTGCAGCAGGGGAGGTCAAGCTCGTCAGCATCGGCGCGCTCGGACCCCGCGAGGGGAAGAGGAGAGCGGACGCACCTCAATGTCCTCGACCGACTTGCGCTGCAGACCGAGCGACGCGAGGATCGACGCCTGCACGCCCGACAGCTTGACGTCCTCGGGGAAGCGGCGCGAAAAGTAGAGCGCGGCGAGCGTCGGGAGGAGGTCGAGGATGACGTGGTAGTCGAGCATGTTGTTGCCGTACGAGTCGAGGCGCTTCAGGTCGAACGGCGAGAACATGTCGCGGACGTCGGTCGAGACGAGAGCTGCGAGGAGGAGGGAGCGGGTCAGCGACATGAGCGGGACGAGGAGGACGAGGCGTACGAGGAAGGAAGGGCGGCTCGAGACTCACTTCGTCGGCCCGACGCAGTGTCGAGCGAGCTCGCCGACTCGAGTATGCTGAGCGCGAGGATCGAGCTGAACTCGCGGAACTTGTAGGACAGGAGCGCGATGAAACGCTTGCGGAAGTCTGCGAGCGACCGAGCACGACAAGTCAGTCCGGGTCCGAGCGAGCTCGACCGAGAAGAGGAAGGGAGGACGCACCGATCGAGAAGTCGCCGAGCCAGCGCTTGGCCTCGTCCTCGTTCTTGTTGAGGCCGCGGATCATGATGCACGAGTGCTCGCCCGTGAGGTCGTTCGTCGTCTGGCGCATGTAGAGCGGGACGTAGCCGGCGCGCTTCCAGAACTTGAACAGGAGCGGCGTCACGCCGTACGACGTGCCGAGGTAGTCGAGGTTCTCGGGCTGGCGCTCCGAGAGGCGCTGGAGGAGCGGCGGCATCTTGGCGGCGTCGCGGATCCCGATCCGGTCCGTCTGGAGCGAGGCCGACTGCAGGGAGAGGACGAGGGGAGAGTCAGCTTGACCGTCGGGCGCAACGAGGAGGACGAGGCGGAGAGAGAGAGAGAGGAGAGCGCACCTCATCGACCTTGGCGACGTCCTCGAACGTCTCGACGTCGAGCTCGGCGGCGACCTCGTCAAGGTTGAGCAGCTCGCCGCTGTAGAACTCGTTGAGGGCCGACAGCGTCTTCGAGCCGTAGCCCATCTTGGCGTAGTCCGGGTGGACGGCGATGCGCACGATGCGGGCGCCCGACAGGCTCGCAAAGTCGTCGTCCTGGTACTGCTGCGTGACGGTCCACGGGATGAGGTCGCCGCCGGCCATGCGCCCTCGCGAGAGGTTGTCCATGACGCTCTGCTTGCTGATGTTGCCCTCGAGCGCGACCTGGACGACGACGAGCGGGTCCGGGAGCGAGTTGTCGCCCTCCTTGAGCGGCGGGAGGAGGACAAAGAGGTGGTGGCCGGGCGCGTCGCTCATGAGCTGCAGGTCGTTGGGCGAGTTCTTGTAGTGCGACGCGACGTAGAGGCTCATCATGCGCTGGAGGAACACCTCGGACGCCGGGTGGTACGAGAAGAGCGTGTCGCGGTTGACGTAGTACAGCTCGCACTGGGACGGGTGCGGGCAGCCCTGGAGCGTCTTCTTGCTCGGGACGGCGATGGTCGCGTCGAGGCACAGGAGCTGGTTGAGCCACTTCTCGATCTCGTCGCCCGGCGCGTACCGGATCGGCGTCGTGAGCTTGATCTCCTTGAGCGTACGCGCGACGTTGAGCGACGCCGACGACGACCCGCCCTTGACCGCCGTGCCGTCGTCGTTCTTGGCCGGGGCTGCGAGCGCCGATGCCGGGCGCGACATCTCGCGCAGCTGCTGGAGGAGCTTGAGCGACAGGGACCGGCCCGTGCCCTCGTAGCCGTTGATCGTCGACGCCATGAAGACGAGGTACGGGCCGAGGAGCGACCGCACGAGCGGCAGCGGGATGGCGGCCGCCTCGTCGATGACGACGAGCTCGGCCTGGCCGAGAACGTGGTAGTCTTGCGGTTGAATGTACTGCGCGAGGAGGAAGAGGGCGTCAGCTTTCACGCTCTCGCTCGCTCGAGCCGCTCTCGACGTCGACGAGGGGAAGGTGACGCACCTGGATGGTCTGGCGGTGCTGGCGGAAGATGTTGACGCGGACGACGGCGCCCTTCCACTCGGGGTTGGTGCTCTGGACGATGTCGTAGTCGAGGTGCTCCTCCCACCCGAGCTTGTCGAAGCCCTTGAAGATGAATTCGAACAGGGTCTTGAGGTTCTCCGGGCTCGGGCTCGTGACGAACACGTTCGAGTAGCCGTGCAGGATGGCGAGCGCGATCGAGAGGCCGAGCGCGGCCGACTTGCCGCGGCCGCGCGCCGCCGTGAGCGACACGGTCTGCGACAGCGACTTGGACGTGATGGCGTCGGTGAAGGTGAGGATGGCCTTGGCCTGGTCGAGTGTGCGCGCCTCGGCGAGGACGTCGCCAACGCCCTTGGTGTCGGCCATGCTCTCCTTGAGCGCGCGCAGCTCGGCCTCGCCCTCCTGCTCGCGGCGCTTGCCCTTGCCCGACGAGCGCGCGACACCGACGCCCAGGTCCGGGTCGATCGGCACGATGTCCTTGCCGGCCGAGATGGGGAGGACGTTGAGCTCGTCGTCGACGACGAGGCACGACGGGTTGTTGCCGAGCGACAGGAGGAAACGCTCGTTGAAGCGCGCGACGGGCGACGCGTCCGACATGTTCGAGCGATACCGAGAGTGGACGTCCTGCGAGAGGGGAAGCACGTCAGCCTTGCTCGAGCGAGAACGGGTCCCGAGACTGAGGGGAAGGGGACGCACCATCGACATGCTGTACAGCTCGCGCAGGCTCTTCATGCCCTGGAGCAGGCACACGACGATGCCGCCGCCCTCGACCGTCTCGATCGTGCGCGCGAGCAGGTTAGGCGTGAGCGCCTCGAAGTCCTGGAGGACGAGCATGTTGAACGTCTGGCCGAGGATCTTGTGCGTGTCCTTGTAGTACCTGCGGACGAGCGGCACCGAGTCAGCGCCTGCACGGCGATGAGAAGAGCGAGAGGACGAGGACGCACGTGTAGCGCACGTCGGTGACCGAGACAAAGAGCTCGAACGGGTCCATCTCGCCAACCTCGCGCTGGCCGCGCTTGACCTCGCGCTTGACCTTGGTCTCGCGCTTCTTGCGGTTCGACGTGAAGCCGAGATCCTTCTTGTACGCCCACAGGACCGACGGGCGCGGGTTCTTCTTCTGAGCTGCGAGCGAGGGGTCCGAGGGGGTCAGCCGTCGGGACAGGCCCAGGTGTGAGGAGGGAGGAGGGCGAGGACGCACCGTCGGTCGGGTTGGCGAGTCCAGCGATGCTCTGGCTGAGGAGGAAGTGCAGGTTGACGATCTGGGCGTGCTGCTTGCTCTTGTCGCCGACCATGACGAAGAACGAACGGTGGCCCGAGATGAGCGAGTTGCTGATCAGGGCCGGGATGCGCGTGTCGAGCGGCTTGCGCCGACCGGTGGCGTTGGCGCCAGACATGGCGGCTGGCGGTGCTGGGTGGAGGGGAGGAGCGCTGAGGTGGGGGCTGTCTGCGAGAGGGAGAGGAGAGGAAGAGGGTCAGCGGCGCGTTCCTCGTCCCGAGACTGCTTCAGTGCGAGCTCGAGGCTTGTGCAAGCCGTCAATGACTACGCTGCGGCCCTGCAGGGCTGAGGCGGCGCCACGACGGCGAGTGCGGCCACCCATCCTCATCAGCTCCTCGTCGCGGCCCTCCTCACGCACCGCACGCCCGCCACGCAGACTGCACCAGTGGCCGCAGAGAAAGTCGAGACGCACGCTGAGCTCGAGACAAGGCCACACGAGCGATGTGGGCGAGTGTGAGGAGGCGAGGAGTCGAGCCGCTCGCGCTCCAAGCTCGTCGGCCATCTCGCCGCGGAGTCCGCGCTCACTCCGCTCCCTCTCGAGGCCTAACCGAGTAAGCGATAGGCAGTTGCATTGCGAGGGTGAACGACGAGTGCTAGGTAAAGCGTGGTGTGCGAGGATAGAACCAGAGTCGGCGAGCAAAGGGTACAACGAGGGAGCGAGCGAACGACGACGAGAGGGACGAAGGGAAAGCTAGAGAGGCCCGCTCACCGCCTCACCTTCTTGGCGCGCACCATCCTCCTCCTCTCGACGCCGGCGCCGGCGCCCGGCGCCGCCTTGGCCTGCGCGCGCGCGAGCGCCTCGCGCCCGCGCTGGGCCCTCCGGAGGACCTCGCGCTGGGCCGCGTCGGCGTCGCCGCCCTTCTTGACGCGCGCGGCGAGTTCCTCCTCCTGCGCCGAGTCGAGGAGCTCCTCGAGCGCCGAGAGCGCGCCGGGCGACGCGTCGTCGTCGTCGGCGTCGACGACGTGCAGCGAGCCCGGTGCGGCGGCCGCGGCGGCGGCGGCCTCGTCGTCCTCGAGGTCAGCCTCGACGTCGTCCTCGTCCGCCTCGCCCTCCTCGACGACGAGAACCTGCTCGTCGCCCTCGGGCACCTCCTCGCCCTCGTACACGACGTCGGGCTCCTCCCCCTCGACCTCGTCCTCGCCCGCCTCGTCGTGCGCGCCGACGAGCTCGACGAGCCGCGCCTCCTCGGCATCGACGTCCTCGGGTGGCGGTGCGGGTGCGGGCGCGGCGGGTGGTGCGGGCGCGTCGTCCTGCGGGGCGAGGCGGGCGGGTCGAGGACGAGGACGAGCGGCGGCTTCGGCCTCGCGCTCGAGGTGGGTCGGGTCTTCAGGCCACAGCGGGTCCTCGGACGAATGATGAGCACTGCAAGAGGGTGAGAGAGGCAAGCGTCAGAACCTCAAGCTCGAGAGGGCGAGCGAGAGGAGGAGAGAGGGGACGCACTGGACGAGCTCGTCTGAGAGGGCCGGGTCGTCGGGCGACGCGCGGAAGTGGTCCTCGCCCGCATCGTGCGACGAGTCGCCGTGCGCCTGGTGCACGTCGGCGAGGTAGTCGTCCGGGCCCGACGCCGCCGGCGCCGCCTTGTGCGGGAGGAACCCCTCGGGGAGCTGGACGTCGACGACGGCGGCGGGCACGCTCGCGGGCTCTGCGTTCGGCGCGCGGACGGCGGCGGGCGAGGTGCGCGGGGTGGCCGAGCGCGGGTCGTAGCCGACGCCGAGGAGGGCGCGACCGAAGAGGACGAGGCAGGCGGCAAAGAGGACGACGTAGGTGAGGTCGTTGAGGCTCTTGCGGCGCACGTTCGAGTAGACGAGCTTGGCGACCTCTTTCGGGCGGGCGGGCGACAGGAGGGTGCGAGGGAGGAGCGGGGACGAGGGCGACTGGGCGAGGGACGCGTTGGAGCGGTGCCGGAGGTCCATCGAGTCGGCGGCGTGGCGCGAGCCCTTGCCCTGGGCGCGGCCCTTGGTCGGGGTGACGGACGACGAGCGGCCGTGAGCGCCGTCGACGAGGTTGTGCATGCGCTGCTGCTGGGCGTGGGCGGACGAGGCGGTGCTGGCTGCGGCGGCGCCTCCCGCGCCTCCCGAGCCGGACGAGGACGAGGCCTGGCCGAGGGACGAGGGCTGGCGAGGGAAGGTCCACTCGCGGAACTTGTCCTTTGACGGGGTGGCCGGGCACGAGTCGTCGGACGAGGGGGACGACTCGCCAGGGTGGAGCGACGACGAGGAGGACGAGGGTGCGCGTGCGGCGGGCATGTCGAGCTGGGTGAGGAGGCGCGAGGACGACATGGTCGCCTCTTTGTGGTGGTGTTGGTGCGTGGGCTGGAGGAGGGGAGGGGCGAGTCGAGGTTGCGCTAGTCGATGAGGGCGAGAGGGGAAGAAAGGGGAGCGACGAGGTGCTGGCGGGGTGAGGGGGGCGCGTGCTCCTGTGAGCTGAGTGGCGGTGGTGCTCGTGGGCGGCTGTGAGGGCGAGCTCGACTGCTCTCTGGGAGAGTGCGAGCAGGAGGTGGACGAGGAAGAGGGTGGTCGGCTCGTCCCTCATCTTGCTTCGGCCGTTTGATCGGCAGCCGCGTCGAGGCGCGCCTCCCCTCGTCCTCCCTCGTCGCTCTCTCTCTGAGCCGCACCTGCTCCTCGACTGAGCTGCTGCATGCACCGACAGGCCACCACCGCCAAACCTCGACTTCCCACCCAGAGCACACCTTCCCACCGCGCACCGCTCCATCCCTTCCGTTCCTCCTCGTCATCGCTCAACCCGCCGGTGGTCGTCGTCCACAAGCCCGCCAACCCTGTCCCGACTGCCACCTACCACCGCTTCCGCCGGCTCGTTCACCCCTCAGCGCCTGCCGCCGCGTCGGTCGAGCCGCAAGCGAGCGACGACCTCGTCCAGCCCAACTCGCCTCCCACCTCCGCCTCGGCACCTCATCCACGCCCGCCTCAGCAGCACGAGTCGCACAATAGCCATGGAGGCTCGCCGCAAGATCAGTACGCTGCCGTCGAGGAGGCAGATCCAGCGCTCGACGACTTGAAGCGGCGGTCCATCCGCTCGCCTCCCGCTCGCCGCTCCGCCGCCGTCCAGACCAGCCTCCCCTCCGCGCCAGCCAAAGCGGCCCCTCGTACCGCACGCTTCGCCGACGAGGTCTCCTTCAAGCAGGCGGCGCCGGCGGACCGATGCACGTCGACCGGCGCCAGCTCTTCCTCGTCGCCGTCCGGCAAGGTCGACAGCTCGGTCAACGGCCTGCCCTCGCCGCCCGAGGCCGCTCTCGCCACTTCTATCAACGGCAAGGGAGCAGACCGCCCACGGCCTCGCCCCGCGACCTTCCCTCGGCTGTCGACCGCGCACCTCTCGCCCTTCCATCGGCGCCTCGGCACCGAGCGCGACGTCTACGTCGAGCTCCTCTCGAGCGGCGAGCTCTTCGTCGACTCGCGCAGGCGGGAGCGCACAGCTGGGACGGCGGCGGGCGAGACTTACCTGTTCAGCGGCGACGGCAACGAGGTGCGTTCCCTTCTTCCTTCCGAGCCTCATCCCCAAGAGACACTCACTGACTCGCCTCGCTCGCAGATGTCCGTCTTCCGCCCCTCGACGACCCTCAGCATATCCGCTCCACTCGTCCTCGTCCACCCCTCAACGACCTACTCGCACTCGGACCTCTCCGTCATCGCCTCGTCGCCGTCGCACGCCGACTCGAGGCAGCGGCGTCACGCCAAGGCGTACCGCACCGCCGCCCGCATCGTCGCCGTTCTCAAGGCACGTGTGCCGCTCGTGCGTCCCTCACTCTCGCTCTTGCTCAGTTTTGGCCCTGCGGCAGAGCCTGACGCCGTACCCCGCTCCCGCAGCTGTCGTTCTACCACCCCTCGCCGCCTCTCGCGCTCGCCGACCGCGTCAAGATCACCGTCTACGCCGACCTCGAGTCCTACGCGTGCTCGGCAACGGTCGGCGGCGGCCGCGACGGCGGGCTCGCGACCGCGCTCGTCTGCCCGAGCCGAGACTCGCTCGTCCTCACCCTCCCTTCTCCTTCCTCGCCGCCTTCTGCGCGCGCCGCCACCTCCAGCACACACCCCCGCCTCGCTCTGCCCCTCGCCGCCTTCGTCTCGCCCACCTCGTCCACCAAACCCGCCCGCGCCCTCCTCCCTCCCGACCTCCCTCCCGCCGCGCTCGCCCTCGCTCACTGCGCCGCCGCGACCTCCACGGGCATCCTCGTCGAGCACGTTCGGGAGGCGCATCTCGGCGCGCTCGCCGCCTCGAGCGGTTCGATCGACGGCGGGCGAGACGGGCGGGCGCCGGCGCCGAGGGGCCCGAGCGGCGCCGTGCAGGGTGGCTCGGCGTCGCAGGGCAGCAGCAGCCGCAGCAGCAGCGATGCGCTCGTTGTACGAGCGCTCGCGGATGCGCTGGGCCTCGCTCCACCTACGCCTCCTCGGGCGCGCGCGGCAAGCGCGAGCGCGAGCGGCGGCGGACGAGGAGCGGCGGCGCCGGGGTCCGTGCGGGCGCAGGACGAACCGGACACGAGCACGACCGGCGAGCGGTGCCTGCCTGGCTTGGGCTGGGTGCTGCGCGAGAGCGGCGGTGCGGGCGGTGCGAGGTCTACGTTTGGGAAGGCCGAGGAGGAGGAGGAGGAGGAGGAGGCGGGATGGCGCGTCCTGTTTGCCGACGGGGAGGAGCTGCGGCTACAGCTTCGGCTGCGTCGGAGGCAGAACGAGTCGAGGACAGCGGGCGCGCATGGTGCCGAGGAGCGCGGCGAGGCAGTGGGCGAGGGCGACGACGAGCGGTGCGAGGTCGAGTTGCGGTGGCGCGGCAAGAAGTGCGTCTTTCGCTCTCTCACAGATGCTTACTCACTACTCGCTTGAAGGCCTGCATGCTGACTCACGCTCCTCGTTTCAGGTACCTCCTGCGGCGAGACGACCTGCCGAAGAGGCTCGTGCGCCGCCTCCCTCTCGTTCTCGAGCTCCTCGCACTCTTCCTCCCCTCGCCTTGAGCACCGTCGTAGATCTGCAGCGCTCTCAGTGCCATCGAGTCCAAGTCTGTACCCTGCTCAAGCTGAGAGATGCGCGCTTTCGTCGCGAGCGAGTGGAGAGAGTGCAAGAATGCTGGCATGGCAAGTCGACGACGAGAGAGAGGGGCACGACAAGGGGGAGGCTGTACAGACGACGCCGCGATAGAAAGACGAAGAGAGAGAGGGAGAGCAACTACGAGAGGCACGGTGCGCGCCCCGCTCACGCCACCTCCTTGAGCACCCTGAGCCCCTCGAGCCCGCCGACGACCTTGCGCAGCTCGTCGTCGTCGTCGCCCTTGGGCACCTGGATGCGCAACCCCTTCTCGTTGGCGAGGTGGAGCAGGCAAATGAACATGTACGACGTCGAGATCTCGTCCATCTTGTCCTTGGGGTACTGGGCGCGCAGGCGCGACACGACGGGGATGAGGGCCTCGCGCTTGCGGCGCGCCGGCTTGGGCTTGCGCACGGCGGCGGCGGCCGCGTCGGTCGAGGAGTCGGCGTCGTCGGCGGGCGGTGCGGGCGCGTCGTAGGCGTGCGAGGAGGGGAACTGCGGGCGAAGAGGAGCGACGAGCGAGTCAGTCGAGATCGACCGAGCGGCGGCGAGCACTCGTCAGAGAAGGGAGAGCGCGAGCGCACCTGCTTGACGGGGATGACGACCTCCTCGAGCTCCCTCCAGATCGAGTCCTTGAGCTTTTTGACGTCGACGCGCTTTGCCCGCTTGGCGTAGCTGACCATCTCGGGCCGGACGCGCCGCAGCTGGCCTTGCGTCGCCGCGTGCAGGTCGTCCATCTCTTCGTCGTCGTCGACGCCGCCGGGCCCAGCGCCGTTCGCCGCGTCGGGCGTGTCCTCGGCGAGCCACTGGGTGTCGAACGGAGGAGGGAAGTCGTCGTTGTCGTCGTCGCCGCCGCCTGTGGGTCATCATGCCGAGACGCCGTATCAGCTCTGCCATCGCAGAAGCGGTGACAGGCACTGAGAGAGCGCGAGAGGAAGACGCACCGCCGCCAAAGTCGCCCGGAAAGTCGATCGTGTCCATCCCTCCTCCGTACCCGTCCTCGCCGCCCGGCCCTCCCGCACCACCCGCACCCGCTTGCGCCCAGAACTGCACGTCGCCCTCGGCGCCGTCGAGGCCGAGCTGAGGCTGAACGCCACCGCGGCGGCGCATCTTGAGCTGCGCGCGAGGAGAAGAGGGGAGGGAGGGGACCGAGCGCGTCAGGGACGTGCTCGAGCGAGCCGAAGAGCGCGCGGGAGAGAGACGCACCGTCGTCTTGGGCTTGAGGAACAGGCGCAGGAGGTTCTGGCTGTTGAAGTGGAAGTCGTCCGGGAGCGTAAAGTCGTCGTCGGCGCTCGTCGGGCTCGACTTGCGCGCTCGGCCCGCCGCCGAGCTCGACGACTTGGTCGCAGCGGTCGTGATGGACGACTTGGGCGCGGCGGCGGCGAAGAGCTCCTTGATGGGGACGGGTGGCTCGCCCGAGAAGTCGAGCGAGAAGGCGACCTTGTCCTTCTTGACTCGAGGGGCGGGCGCTGCGCCGTCGTCGGCTGCGAGGGACGCACACGTTAATGAACAGCTCGCTCGAGAGACCGAGAGAGAGAGAAGGGAGAGAGAGAGCAACGCACCCTGCTTGCCCGCCGCCACGCCCCTCCTCATCTTCCAGTGCTCGGGCCCCGCCCAGTTCCTCCCGAGCTTGGCGTCAAAGTGCTCGAACAGGAGGCCGTCGTCGCCGCCGCCGTCCATGGCCATGACGAGGTCGCGCTCGTCGGCCGCCCGGCGCGGGTCGAACGCCTCGACGGCGCCGAACCCGAAACCTCCTGCTCCTCCTCCCGACCCGGACCCGGACGCGACAGGCGCGAACTGGTCGGCGAAGAAGTCGACCTCGCCGCCCTCGTCTGCGCCGCCGCCGCCTCCTCCTCCTCCCTCGCTGTCGTCGTCGAAGCCGCCGCCAAAGTCCTGCGCGCCGGCGTCGAAACCGCCAAAGTCGTTGTCGTCCGGCGCGCCCGCCTCGCCCGCCGCAGCGCCGTAGTGCGCGTGGTCGTCGCCGTCCGAGTCGTCGTGGAGGTTGAGGAGGCCGAGGTCGAGCTGGGCGTCGGCCGAGAAGCGGAAGGCCGACAGCGAGGGGCAGAGCGACATGTGCGAGAGGCGGTCGGTGCCGTGCGGGAGACAGCGAGCTGCGAGCAGATCGTGCGCGAGTCAGTACTCTTCCCAGGCCGAGTCGAGAGGATGAGGGAGAGCGGGCGCACCTTGGAGCTTGGAGATGTCGATCTCTGCGCGGTCCTCCTCGTCCTGAGCGCGTTGCCGCGCCTTGTCCTCCTCGTCGGCCTCGTCGAGCGCGTCCTCCTCGTCGCACTCGAGCTTGGCGTCGCCCGCGTCGAACACGACCTTCATCGTGCCGTCGCACGCGAGGTGGTTCATGAGGATGCCGCCCGCGCCGCCCTCGTCAAAGTCGGCCGACGTCTTCTTGAACAAGGGGTCGACCGTGAACTCGAGGTCGAACGACTTGACGCGCAGCTTGCTGAAGTCGTCGGCGAGCGTCGCGGCTTGGCGAGCGGCCTGCGGGCGGTGCGAGAGGGACGTCAGGGCGAGCGCAAGGGGGGAGGGAGGGGTGAGAGAGGAGGACGGACCCGCTTGCGCGCACGCTTCTCCTGACGCTCGTCGTCCTCGTCGCCGTCGCCGTCCTCGTTGTCGTCGCCGCCGCCCGCTGTGCGCGCAGGGGGTCAGCGACGGGCTCGAGAGAAGGAAGAGGAGGGAGAGGAGGGGGAGAGAGGACGCACGGGCATCGTCGCCGAGGCCGCTGAGGAGCTTGCCAGTCTCTGTCGCGACCGAGTCGACGCGCGAGGTCCAGATCTTGACGCAGCCGTCGAGGGTGCAGCTGGCCTTCTGGAAGTTGATCGAGTTGTCGGCGCCGTCGCGGAGGAGGCTCATGTCGTGGAAGTAGTCGATGAGGGCGAGGTTCCAGGTGTTGGTCGACGTGATTTTCTGTTGCGAGTGCGTACGAGGGCGTCAGTGCCGCACTGCGAGCTCCTGCCAGGCGAGAGAGAGAGAGAGAGAGGAGCGAGGACGGACGTTGTCGGTCGCGATCTTCATCCACTCCTCGTAGCGCTGGCTCTCGACGACGAGGGGCGCTTGGCCGAGGGTGCCCGAGACGTTGCGGCCGGGGGTGTTTGCCTGGTCGCGGAGGCGGTTGGCGGCGGCGAGGACGGCCATCTTTGGCTCGCGGTGTTTGGGCGGGCCGGCGGGGCGAGGCGGGGTGGCGGGTGCGCCAGACGAGCGGCGGTGAGGTTGCCGTGGCATGATGGAGTGTCGCTGGGTGCTCGCTGGGAGCTCTGAGCGAGGGTGAGGGTCGAGTTGAGGGACGAGAGGCGCGGGGGAGGAGGAGGGCGTCGGAGGAGGCGAGGACGCGACGGCGCCCTCTCTTGGCTCTGTCCCACTCGCGAGCCACCCAGCCCTCGTCAGCCACACAGTGCACTGCAGCTAGAGCGCACCCGCCCACCAGCCGCCCTCCCATCACCCAGCCCCTCGCCGTCCTCACCCCTCGCCTCGACCTCATCAATCAACCCCGACCCTCGTCCCCCCTCCTCCTCCTCCTCCCGCCAGCCTCGCCACCATGAGCGCACGCACAGCCTCGCGCCCGCTCTCGGCCCACTCGAGCCTCTCGACCAACCCCTCGCCCCGCAAGGCCTCGCGCGCCCCGCCCATCACGTTCGACGACGCCGCCGACCCGGCCAACAACACGCTCCTCGACTCGGCCCACCTCGACGCCATCCTCGCAGACTTTGACCTCGAGGCCGCCTCGTACCTCCGCAAGCTCGCAAAAGCCCACGACGACCGCCTCGCCGCCGTGCGCCGCTCGTTCCACGACTCCCTCGCCGCCCTCGACCACCAGGTCCGCACCTTGTCGCTCGACCGCTTCGTCACCGA